>JAEIGA010009591.1_pt1 | contig 14657 bp, 9 predicted proteins | sample 9270691 | NCBI WGS metagenome assembly JAEIGA01 (sample SAMN17057246, study PRJNA624740) | gut metagenome | biome: biome; isolation source: fecal sample | host: Bos grunniens | place: China: Xizang | collected 2019 | reverse complement strand
TCACGACATCGCCACCAGACAGTTTTTCAAAGACGAGGAAACCGAACTCATTTGTTGTGAAACATTCGGCGAAGTATTCGCTACGCTGAAAGCCGATAGCAACGTTATCGCGTTGGTAGCTATAGAAAACACCATTGCTGGTAGCTTGCTGCACAACTACGAGTTACTTCGTGAAAGTGGAGTTGTCATCATTGGCGAACAAAAATTGCGTATAGCCCACTGCATATGTTGCCTGCCCGATGAGGATTGGAACGACCTGCACGAGGTTCACTCACACCCCGTAGCTCTGGCGCAGTGCGAAGCTTTCCTCCAACGCCACCCCGAACTGAAAGCCGTGCAGGCCGACGACACCGCCCTCAGTGCAAAAGAAATTAAGGAGAAACAATTGCGAGGCCATGCCGCCATATGCTCCGTGCACGCAGCCAACTTGTATGGCATGCGCATATTGCAAGAAAATATCGAGACCAACAAGCACAACTTCACCCGATTCCTTGTGGTGGCCGATCGCTGGAAGGCCGACGAGCTGAGAGCCGAAGGCATAAGCCAACAAACCGACAAGGCCAACATCGTGTTCTCCCTCCCCCACAAAGAAGGCAGCCTGTCGCAGATACTCTCCATCTTCACCTTCTACCGCATCAACCTCACAAAAATACAATCCCTCCCCATCATAGGAAGGGAATGGGAGTATATGTTCTACGTCGACGTCACCTACAACGACTACACCCGTTTCCGCCAATCAATCGACGCCGTACGTCCCCTGACGAAGGAGCTGAACATCCTGGGCGAATACAAAGCCTTCGAAAGCAACCGATAGCCGAGACCAACACCTCGCACAAGCACCAAGAGTTTCACTCCCATTCCGAGGGGTGAAACTTTTTTTTCTTTCACACAAATTGTCGTCAATCTTTAGTTAGAGGAAACAAACGAGAGGAACCGCAAGGTCCCTCTCTTGGCTTTTCTGAAAATAGCTCTTTGATGAACAATATCATTTCGCCGTGTCGGTGGTTATGGTTGTTAGCCATTAAACCAAATAAAAAATTCCAAAATAAAAATCCAGATGACAGCATTCCAAAGCAGTACTTTCAGGAGCATCTTAATGATATCTTTCATGGTATACTAATTAATTCATAGCATAATATTTATTACATACAAAAATTTCTTATCATTTGCAGAAGTCCGTTATTCTCAAAGAATATTCCAGACTTTCTATTCATTTCATTCCTCATCAGTTGAAAACCAGAATTGGCGTATTCATTTAGTGTATTCATCAATGTATCACATATTTCCTTTGATGACACCTCACCCTTATCCAATCCGATAAGGTCAACATTGGATTTTGCCACGAGTGCTGTAAATATATACTTCTGCAATATCGTGTAAGATTTGCGGTCAACCTCTCCTTTCTTTCTTCCCCATGAGGACATCTCCATACGGAATTTCTTTTTCTCTCCAATTAAGGGAGTACGCTCTCCATAGTATAAACCTAAAAAGAAAGCATAAATGAACACCTCATAACCAGCATTAAAAAGTTTCCCTTTCGCAAGTCGTCCATCATTGCTTCCTCCATGATATTGACATAATTCTTCTATCACAGATGTAAAATATTGCTCCTCGTAATATGAATCTATTCTATTGAGCCATGTTTCAAATAACATTTCCATAACGCATCAATTTAATTCTTCAACTTGAGTATCAATTGTCGCTATATCGAGTTTATCAAAACCTGTAAGTTTTCTTATTCGATATTTATTACATTCCAATCTGCTGAGTGCTTCTTCATCTACGACAAACTCTCCTGAGGCGTCTTTATACAAGAAGCTCTTAGTAACTACAATGCATTGCTTGTTCACTTGAGTATTAAGACACTCATAGAAAGTCTTATCTTTTCCTTCATCAAAAGAAGATGTCGGAGCGTCAAATATTAACGGATATTCAGCATCTCTATTGGCCTTAGTCAGTTCGGATATCGCAAACAAGATACTGATGTGCATTGTTGTCAATAGTGAAGTATTGGGATTCTTTATTATTTGTCCGTTTCTGTCTTGTAACTCGATCTTCAAATCATTATATATATCGAGATATATTTTTATAATACCCGTAAAATCATCAACATTTAATTGAGTGAGGAAAACATTTGCCTCTCTAGATAACTTCTCTAGGAACTCCTCATAAGTTGACGCTTCTGTATTTTCGATTGCAACTCTAAATGCATGGAAGAAATCATGCAACATAAATGCAGCCTCATCCTTTGTCCCTTTTGCATTCTTTGTGAGTTCCTCTCTTTTGAGGCGCATTTGTTCTTTAATTTCTTTTATGCTACGGGTCAGCCTATCTATGGTAACAGCAGATTCTTGCTTCTTTTCGTGCCAACGATTTACCATAGTGATATTGTTGACATAATCCTTCAAATTCTCACCAGACGAAGAACTTGCGTACAAGTCACTGATTTTCTTTTTTAGTGACTTTATTTTGGATTCACGAGCCGCTATAGCTTCCTTTACTTCAGTATTCTTATTAAAAGCATCTTCTATCTCATCTTGAATGGAGGGTATATCTTTTCCTGTGTGCTCAAGGCTTATACCCATCTCTCTAAGATTTTCAATATTTCTTCCAGCGAATAGTTTCTTATACTCTAGTCGCTTTTCGTTCGGTTTTGGGGAGAGCAATTCTATGACATCATTGATACGCTGCTTGATAAAGTCATAGGTCACACTTCCTTCTTTGGCTTCACTTCCACATAGGATACAACGTTCAGCGTGCAAAGAATACTTCATCTTTTCAATGTCAGATTGCATCCAGCGCACCTTTTCTAACTCACTCTTTGCTTTCTCTACTTTTGCTTGGCTAAACTCTTCTTCTTGCTTCCTTCGAAAGTCATCTTCAAGGTTAGCCTTGCTCATAGCGAGTGACTCCATCTTGCTATTATATTCTTTAAGCACCGATTGGAATCCCATCAATATCCATTGTTCATCTAGCAATTTATGCGAGTAGTTCTCATCAATCTTATCGTTCAGGCGTTCGATTTCTCGTTCAAGCGTAGCAATTTGTTTTTCTAAATCTGCAGCTTTTTGAATAATCTCGTAATCAGCATCAATGGCTTCTATCTGTTCATTGGCTTCATCATAAATCTTCTTAGAAGCAATCAGATTACGTTCCTCTCGCTCTAATTGAGCATCTAAGACATTCAGGTCTTTTTGGATAAGCAGTATTTTTGAGTTTTGCTTATTTGCTTTATCTTTCGAACCTGAGAGTGCTTTATTCGCTACCGCCTCGGCGTATGTAGCAAAGTCCTTGTAAGGTTCCAAGTCCTTTACCTCAGCAAACATATCAATGAGTGCCTGCAGTGTAGTCTTATCATTGAAGATGTTCAGTTTATCTTCACCCTTAAATATATGATACTTCTTGATGATTGCAGGGAAGACGTTTTCCTTTTCAAAAAGGTCCTTGATAAAAGTCATGTCCTTCCTCATATTCCCAACAAACTTATATGCTTTATGGATTCTATTCTCAATTCGCATATTTTGGTCGGGAAGTTTGGTCACATTAAAAGACCTTTCCACCAAGCGCAGATGTCCAGAATTATTCTTTAGTTCCAACAGCACCATCACTCGGCCTTTCTCTCCTGCTTTTAGTTCTCGGAACATTTTTGCAGAAACAAGCGAACTCTCTTCGGGCAGTCTGTCTGCTTCACTTCTTGGTGCATAGTCAGGTGTCAACACCCAGTTCAATGCTTCGAAGAATGTTGTTTTACCATCACCATTGGAACCCAATATAAGGTTTAGATTAGGCGAGAACTTAAATTCCTTTTTGCCATAATAACTTCTAAAGTTATATATGACTAGCTTTGTTATAATCATATATAGCGTTTATTTAGATAGTGAAGCTACTATTTTGCGGTAGATGACCTGTAGGTCCGATTCGTTCAACACCACAGGTCCTACTTTGTTACGTATTCGCATATTACTTTCCTCTTCCCCAATCTTTTTGCCCAACATTTCCACAAGTTCTGCAACAGCTTTCACTTGTGGGTTAAGTGAGCGCTTACCCTCTTCTATGTTAGAATATTTCGACGTGTCAACATCAAAATTCTTAGTAAATACACTATCGCTAATAACTTTAGTAAATATCAGGTCCAATTTATTCATGGTATAGATTTATTGAATATTATACTACAAATACCTCTGGCATTCTCACCTTAAACTCTGGATCTATGTTGTGACATTGTTCTTTGATTATGCCACGACGATGCACTGCAGGGTCAAGGCAGAACATTGCAAACTCTTCCTTGTTCACATCTTCTACAGAGCGCCAATGAGGGAACAACAGTTTCATATATCCTGTAGCTATACGTTTGATAGCTTTCGAGTCTCTCACGTCAGCCTTTTCCTCAAACTTAACAAGTTCGTCAAACAATAAGCCATAAGTATTATTTGTACGCATTGCATGCAATATCTCCGAGAAATACTCCACATTGATAGTCCAACCCCTAAATATCATACTATTATTGATTCTTGGCAACAACCAACCCTCGATAAAGCAATGAAAACGATCAAGTAATGCCGATTCTCTGAAGTTGATAGGCAATGATTCGAAATACATGGGCGACAACGGACGATGTTGTTCTGTCAGAGGAATGTTACCCATTAACATGAGTCCACATTCCGAAGAGAACTCATTGTTGTCTATAGTGGTCTTTCCACTTTCCAAATATGACTTCAAAGCAGCCTGTATTTCCGCTGGTTCTTGGAACACAATAGTCTGTATCTCATCAAATACCGTAAAGTCATGATTTTTGATGATACCATTCTGTTGTTTCGTCTTATCATAGAACAACTTTGCACGAGTTACCTTACCGCCACTCACAAGCCATCCGTATTTTGACAAATTACCAAACACATATGATTTACCGGTTCCCTTAGGTGCCAACTCTATCACATTGAGTCGTGGCTCTGCAAATATAAGCAATCGAGTAACAAACTCCATCTTTTGCGTCATGTTAGCAAAGCCATCAGGGTCATACTCCATGGCAGAAAGCAATAGGTCAATCCATTCCTCCGTAGTAAAGTGTTGACGTGCTTCCGCAAGATAGTTTATGTCAACTGAACTGTATGGTTTGAAAGGCTTATAGTCCACCATTTGCACATGATATTTCGTACCTACATCATCGGGCAAAAGACACAATTTCACAATACCCCATTTCTCACCGTCAACAAGTTCTCCTTGATGTTTCGTATAGGTATACTCCGGGATAACACCTTCACGAAGTTTGATTCCATAGTCAGGAATAGCGAATTGTTTCTGTCCTTTTACAAGGTCAATATAGATAACAAATCGAGCCAAGAGCACCACCTCTTGTCCGCTAACTATACGATCCTTCACTGAGCCGCTGTCTGTAGGGATAACCTGATTCAAAAAGTTCGTCAACCCTTGCGTGTCAATTTCTCCTGTCTGAATATTCAGATAGCGCTTGAGCAAGAAGTCCTTGACAAAAGCGGGCAAGTTGCGTCCAGCAAATATACTATTGGTCTTCTCCGGGTCTTTATATATCGACATCTGAGAGAAGTATGTTCTTATCTTTTCACTAATAATTTCTTTCATACCATTCACTCATTAAAAGCCATCAAACAAATCATCTTCTTTAGCGCCAGTTGCAACATCCACGTTATAGTAGCGCGTTACGCTACCAATTACAAGATCTACATCATTGCAATCATTATTCACGGCAATAGGACCAGTTTCAAATAGATCTTCACCTTGTTGATGTAAGATATACTTAACTTTATCATACATCACATAAGGAATCTCTGTCGAAGGCACATTCTTAATTCTAAATTGCAAAGTCGGGCTAGTACCTGTTAGCTCCATTGATAATATATCAGCCGTCCACTCTGTACCACTCACAAAGCTTGAAATTACGAATATGGGCACCAATACCTCTTCGGGTGTGCATCCTCCATGGATACCCTGTCCCTTGGGTACTTTATTGCATAGCGATTTGTGATTCAGTGCACAAGCCGTTACGCCATCTTCTAAGCGGAAGTAGTTCTCGTCACTTGTCCAACCACCTTTATTCTTTCGTGCCAATCGGCCATGGTGGTCTGATTCCACACCAGCCAATCCAAGTCCGTCACATTTCTGAGACAGATAGGTCAATCCATGGTCTGAGATGATGGCAATCTTCTTGCCATTATATTTTGATATAATATCTTCAATCACTTCACGCACCTTCTCCACTTCCTCGATGATTGTCGAAGGCCACACATTAGTTGTTTGGTGAGCCAATGCATCCAAGTCACCATCTTTATGCAAGACAGCTCCCTCGGGTAATATCTTCTGCAGGTCTACTTTATTGACCTCTGTGATGGTTGGTAACAAAGCTCTTGCCACCTTCACCTCATTCAGATAGATGCCTTGTCCATTCTTTTCTCTTATGATTTCTTTGATAAGGGGTACCCACTCTATACCAAGTCCATCTATCCAATAGAACACTTCAATATCGCCTCTATTCTGAAGCAATGTGCGTACCGAACTGAATTCCTGATACCAACCATCAAATGCTACTTCGTTTCCATTCAGAACCTTTATTTTCTCAGCAATCTCTGCGGTATAGGTATCGCCCATCTTCGCCTTCTTATATGCTTCGAAATAGGGAGACACCCATTGAGGAATACCTACGGAGACACCCACAGATTCTGAAATGTAGTGATATAGATCTGGAAAGAACGGCTTTATCTGACTTGCACTAATCTTACCCTTACCATACCACGATATTGCAAGTTTCTTCTCCGAATCAGTAATCCCCGTAAAGTACTTCAGTGCACTTTGCTCGTTATATTTCTCGGCAATCGCTTGTAAACGCTTAGATAATGTAGCCTCCACTCCTTCGCGTAGCTTGACGTGATGTTTAGCAGCCTCAGTCAAGCAATGCTTGCGTACCTCGATATCTGCTTCAATCTCAGTCATATCAAGGGCCAACTTCTCTATCAACTCATTTCCGATGATGGAAGATAATGCATTAAGGTTTCTTGCTAACACAGGATTAGCATCGGTTTGAATCTGATAATATTTTGCTAGCAGCCAACGCTCAAATCCGCCTTGATTATTCAGCCATAGACGAATGAAAGCCATGTAGCTATCGATATGCTTTATTGAGAAATAGTCGAGCACATAGTTTGTAAAGCTAAAGCCCTTGCTCACATCAATCTTTTCGGCCAGCTCGTCCCAATAGTTTCCATCCTCGAAGCTCTTCTCTAAGCCTCCAAACTGAAGCTGTAATCCTTTAGTCAAGAATTCGTAAGCATCATTACAACTTACATAGCTAAAGGCATTGTCAGGTTGTGCATAGATGGCATTGGCAAATATCGAAGTCGATGTACTAATGATATTAGGTGTTACCTGCTTGTCGGCACTCTTCCACACATTGAGCCACTCACGCATGGTGTTCACTACAGTGTAATGGTGCTCCAGTCCCTCAACGCCAAAGGTCTTCTTGTTGGTAAGAATAAGGCGGTACGAAAAGTCCTTCGCCTCCGTTTTGAGTCTCCATATCGTACTTTGTGAGTCCTTGTTGAAAGTCTCCATCTTTCCTTCAAGTCCTACGATGGGCACATACACACGTTGGTGGTTGTTAAAGCCTACCTCGCTGGCCTCAATAGCCTTGATTGTCTTGAGCAAGGTATCAAAGGTGCGTCGTTCATCATTATCATAGAAACGTGCCAACTCAGAGAAAGGTGCAATTACGCAATCCTTACCCTCCATCTTACGGATAAAATCTTTTATCCTTTCGGCAAGTTCCACATGAGTAATCATGATGTCGGGATACTCTGGGTCAAGCCATTTGTCCACACTCTCCACTATTGCTCCAAACTCGCTCTGCACCAACTCTACGAAGTTGCTACAATCGCGAAAGTTATCGAACAACACAAAGCGTATCGGATATCTGTTTCGTGTGAAGACATCCAATCCCATTGCATCTTTGTCATTAACAACAAAGTCGCGTAGGTCTTCGAAAGACTTAAACTCACTGTACATATTTCAATAATATATCCAAGATGTAAGAATCCTCGTTTTCGATAATATCATTCAATAAATCCTTTACTTCTGTAGAGGGCATGAATTTCAATTTGTCTTTCAGGTCTGCACGCATCTTCACCACATCAACCATGGGCTTCTTGGGAGGATTAGGAACATATCCACTCTGACCGCCAAAGGGATCATCTCCCACGATTGGAGGTGTAGGAGGAACAACCTGCTGACTCATACGCCAGTCCTTCAACTTATCCTTCACATCCGACTCCTTCCACAAGCCCACTTCGCCTTCGAGGTGTCCTTTGAGGTAGTCAATAGCTTCGTTTATCTCATGATCTTGCACATTGACGATTTCCACGTCTTTCATAAAGGCTACAAATCCGTCGCGATAGTTGCTTCCATTATGTTCTACCAACAGGTTGCTCCACTCGAATTTCTGCGCCTCATAGCCACTGATGGTAGCCTCCAGCAATGAGGGATTCTTCATGCTATCGGGTTCACTCACCACCTTAATGACATTATCAATAAGCTGGCGCATCGATTCGGTATTGTAGTCGCTACTGCAATACTTCAATGCCCAGAGAGGATAACCCTTCTCCTTGGCATACTCATGCTGAATTGCCCAGCGAGCATCCTTTAGCGAACTGATGTCAGAGTACCCCTTGAGTTTCTTCAGTGAGAACATACCTATCAGGTGCTTGCAGAGCTTGCCCGCCTCCTTACTCTCAAACATAAAGTTGAGTTTGTTCGATGTTTTTCCGCTCTCCCAAGCCTTAAACATCTCTACCACATCATCCACCAAGTGCTGTGAGCTACGCTGCTTTCCATTGGTGTCGAAGATTTGGTTCACATATTTACGCATGGCAAATGCCACCATAGCCATCGAGGCATAGCCTTGGAAAAGTCCGTAGGGAGCCTGTGTGAGGCCAATGAGCTTATCGCCCAAGTTAAACGCCTGATTCTTGTTGGTATGTTTTCCTGACAGCCATTCGTCTACATAGGTACACACTCTCAACAATGTATGCGTGGGGTCAATATCGCTCTTCCAACCAAGGTTTTCGTCCACACTATCTTGAAGGATAAATTCCACATGTCTACCCTGTCCTCCACAAGCATTCACGATATCTTGTTTCGTATTGAATGAGAGCACTGCATCTACCGTTGCCTTCACCGAAGCCTTCTTCCAATAGGTTACCGAGCTTTTGGCTCTTACGATATCTAACGATTCAGGACCTGCCCAGAAAATTGTTGGGGCTATGCTATTGTTGATTGTCGAAGGCAATTTGCTACCTGCTACCGTCATGCTATCTCCTCTGAGGTAGAAGGTGGAATTGTTACCCCTCATCTTTTTAGCCCAATCTGCTACCATGTCGGCTGCATTCTTGGCATAGGTCTTCTGCTGGTTGGGTAAGCTATGGCGCTGAGCACATTGTGCATTGGCCTGATACTCGATGAAACGTTCATAGTTCTTATCGCCAAATGTAGCCTCCATCACAACGAATGTGGTGTTCACGAAGCGCTCATCTGCACTGTTACGTTCGGCAATCTCTTTCAATGTCAACAACTCCTCCTGGTTGCGTGCAACAAGGATGGCCAAGAACACCTCATATGGTTTGGCCGAGCGTTGTATGTTCTCTATCTTGCTGAGCAGTGTATACACATTGGCCTGTCGGGAGAAGAACTGATAAGTCATCGGGCGAGCTACCTGCTTGAAAATCTTCTCGAATTCCATGTTGGCAGCATCAGAGAACTTCACCACCTGATCGGTATAGAGGTAGTTGCTCGCCATCAACTCTTCTTTGATTTTTTGGATTTCCTCACCGGGCAATGCGGTAAAGAGGATGGAGAAGTTTCCATTGGGCTGACGCTGGATAATGCTCTTATCGTTCAAGAACTCGAGCACCTCCTTCAACTCATGCTCTATCTCTGTGCCTACAAAGAGATTGGTGATATTCTCCTCACTGGGTGTCACCGTATCGCTATTGGCAATGTTGTTCAGCGCATTCAAGAGCAATATGCCTTTGAACACACTCAAATAGTTATCACCTGCAGCCTCCACGGCAAGATGGTGACTATTGTAACGCTCAGTCACAGCACCAAACTTGGCCGTGTCGCTCTCGAAATACTCCTTCACATAATCCCACAGGTAATCGGCAGTCACGGTGCGCTCAGCATCGTAGTTCTCTTCCTGCTCAAGGAAGTCGCGTACTGCATCACTCGCCAAGAATTCAAACACACTACGGCTCGACGAACCTGCTTCACGAGCGTAGTATGTAGCCAAGTTGGCCGTAGCGGGATGTATGGGATAGAGATTCTGAATGTTCTCAATCGTCTCCTCCATATTGGTCGACGACGAAGAGAACTGCTCCAATAGTTCGCTATGTAGAGAGAAGAAACGCTCCTTACGACGATTATATGCCTGCTCATCAATCACCTTAAACTTCTTCGACATAATCTTGAATGCCGAAACAGGCTCCATGTTGTATGTCACATAGTGGTAGCGACCTTTGGTCTTCTCGCGCTCCTCCTCCTTCAGTGTGTTCAATGCCGAAGGGTGAGAGATAAAGAGGAAGTAGCTATCGTTCTCGGCATTCATCATCGCTTCGGCAATCTCTTGTAACTGCACGAGCAAACGTGTACCGATAGCTGAGGTCATAATTTCGGTAAACTCATCCCAAATGATAAGCAAACCATCATACACACCTTGACCTCTCAGTTCGTTTTGCACCTCGAATATCCATTGCTTCAGACTGTTTCCCTTTAGGCGAATATCGATACCGGCAATACGCTGAGCGTTGCGCACTCGTTCAAGCACATCAGAGTTGCACTTCTGTAGTTCCAACTTCAGCTTCTTCAAGTCAGGAGCCACACTGCTCAGTATAGTGTTATTGTCAATCAGGTTTTGCCATATGCCGGGTTGCTCCTCGATATGTTGCACCATGGTGTCATAGTCGGTCTGCACCGTGATGTTTACCCCAGCCTCCTTGAGAGCCTTCTTTATTTCCTTCTGCAACTGTAGTGACAAGTCTTCCTCGTGCGCAATGCTCTGCTGTCCATATAGGTTCACGGGAAACAGACGTTTCTGAGTGCGCAGTGTAAGAAGTGACGAGCGCAATATGGCATACTTATCCTTCTTGTACTCATCCTCTACATACTCCTTTATCTCATCAATGGTATCGCAAAACAGATGTTTCAGCACTGCACCGGCATGGCTCTTACCTGTACCATATGTACCAGCAATCCACACCGACTTGTGATTGTCGGCATCGTTGTTCCTCACAGCCTTTATCATATTGTGGAGAATACCATTAAACTGGTCATTGGCAATGAATGTCTTCCATTCGTCGTGGCCCTCTTCCTGTATGTTGTAGGCAGGGCGCATGGCTCTTAAATTGACAATATCACTGTATTTCATAGTCTATATTTTATTTTTCTTTCAGATAATGATTGATGATAGCGTTCCTAAACTCTTCGCGAATAGATGCATCCTGAAGGAGTTCCCAGAGAGCATCGTCAAGGTAGGCGTAGTCTACATAAGTTGACATAAATTTATTAGAAGGGGATTCTCCTTGCCTGGGAATATCATATAACTCAGGTTTCCATTTAATATGATAGAAACTCTCAGCATTCATATGAAAATATGGAAGCCTATATTCTGTAATAGAACTTCTTCTTACAATGTCTTGTACGGAACAATTATAAGCGCTATTATAATCATAGATACTCTTTAACCCTTCGCATGCAAAAGGAATTTTGTTACCAAGAATGAGTCCTTCATTTATTGCATCAATCAAAGATACCATAAACAGGGGTTTAGCATTTGAAAAAATGCCTCTACAATTTCCTCGTTTAATTCTTAGGAGATCAGTTTTATATGTATTATAAACTAAATTCATGCTCCCAATAAAGTCTTTAGACACAAAATCGGAGATAAATCCTCTCTCAAAGTAATGCTATCTAGGCCCATATTCAATTCTGCAATTAAAACTCTATTTGTATTGGAGTTTAATGAACGAAGCCCCTTTTCAAAAGCTTTTCTTGTTGTTGCAAATTCTCGAAATGCACCATTGATTGATTCAGACGAATAAAAATCTGAAACTCTAAGCGAATAAATATTCTTAGCATTTGCATACTTATAAATAGAATAAGCAAGAGCTTCGGGGCTTAAATCTTCGTGTGATAATCTTCTTGATGTATCTTTGGATATTTGTTCCATCTGACACAATGTAGAGCCTATAGGGGATTCTTTCAGCGTTCTCTGTAGCTGGTATACTGCATTATGAATTGTCTTCTCTTTATAAGCAGGATATTGTTCTTGAATCATAATCTCCATTGCTTTAGACGAATATTCCGAATTGCTTGAAATATTATGATTAAACCAATTAACTATAAAGGAATTATATGACAGATTAATCCAAATAATCTCCCAAATCAAATCAGGGTAGTCCATACGATTATCAGCTAAGAGCTGTCCTAATTCTGTTATATTATTTTTCTCGTCAATGATTTCAGCATCTCTTAACCAACACTTCAAAGAAGGAATCTGATAATTTTCATTCAAACCATGATTGCTTGTCCAATAATCATTACACTCTATTAGATACTCATCTACCCATTCCTCTTTTAGACCGAAGTTTTTATAGCGGTCAATGTTTGCTTGTTTAGTCATATTATTTCCAGTTGTCATAAATAATGAGTTTGCAGCAATACAACCTCTCTCATGAAAGTCAAGACACTTATGACAATGAACACATCTGCTTGCATCGATTTTAACTTCGGGATATACCGATAATGCTCCTGTAGGGCATTCTACTTCACATGTTTCGCAGTGTATACAATAAGTGCTCTTTAATAATACTTTCTTTATTTGTCCAATTAGTTGTATATCAAAAATATTATCAATTCTAAATTCTATTACATTATTTTCTAAAGTGGTTACCGTTAAGTCAAAGATCTTATCCTTAACCTTCAAATTCCCCTTTTGAACTTCATGGCTTCCATCTAATGTGTAATTTCCGAGAGTCTGCAAGAATGAAGTTATTGGAATTTTAGGGGATTTTATAGTCGCTATAAATGTAGGAGTAGTACTTTTGAATTCTATAAAACAATCCCTATCAATGAGATTACCACTTGCTCGACGCTTCCATCCTCCAGCACTTATATATTCTTTAAGGTCTTTTACCCCCGCCTTTTTAGATATTCTTTCTATTCTCTGGAGAAAGGGAGCAAGACTTTCGTTGTAAAGCTTTTGAGCAACCATCTCATTCCACTCATTTCCAAAGGGGCATATAAGACATCCAACCCTTGTCATACCTTGTCTATATGCAGGATTTATGGGCAAAGTATGTTTCCATAGGTATAAGAAAATCTCAACCGAAGACCACATTAAGATTGGGCGGGCATTTATTGCTGTATCGTGTTTTACTCCTCGTCCAATTCTATTGTAACCAGAACGACGAGTACTCTCTTCTGCTCTAACTCCTTCAAAAGTTAAAACCTTTGCTTGCTTATTCTTCTCTGTTTTTAATAAACGATATAAAGGTCCCGTTTTCATTACAGCACAACACCAACGATGATTGTCACTCGGCGTACCAATCTTGTCCCAATAGTTCAATACAGACTCATGGTTCCGTGCGGTGGTGAACTTCAAGTCTGGATAGAGATTCTTGTAATGTTGCTCCACCTCTTCATACAATTGCAGTGAAGGGGGAAGCTCGTAACCAGTATCGCTATAGATGACCTCAAAGTCCGTTGAGGGAATAGCGCGAGTGCAGAGATCGAGCACCACTTGAGAGTCTTTACCTCCCGAGAACGATGCCAGTATGCGGTCAATCTTTGTTGTCTGATAGATACGCTTGCCTTGTTCTTCGGCTGCCGAGAGAGGTACAATGTCAAACGAGTCGCAATCTTCCTTCACGATAGCCATCTTCTGCTTCGATTTCTTCTCAGCCATCGCAGCCAAAGCTTCGTAGTCGAGCTGATTGGCAGCCGAGCGACCAAAGCTCTTAGAAGCACCCGTATACTGCTCATAAGTCTCGTGAATAAACTCGATAGCTTCGCTCTCAAGCAAGAACATATATTCCTTGGTGTTCTCAAGCATAGCCTTCACATCCACAGGTACCAGCTGCATCTGCTCCTTGCCCGGCTGAAACACCACAATAGCTTCATCATAGATATTGGCACCCTTTGCCTCAAATACCAACTCGCCTCGATACCAATACTGCTTGTTTACTGCCCACAGCAATGGCTCCTCTGAGTGAGGATAGCTCCAACCCAATTCGTTGAGCTTGAGCAAGTCGAGTTCTTCCCAAAACACAGGGCGTGGAGATGTACCAAGCGTGCCATCCACAATACGCGAATGCAGAAGCACGCCCCCAGTCTCCTTATCCCAGGTTATCTTATACATAGTCAGTCCCACGAACGGCGTAGCACCTAGCAAATGCTACGCTACTATGTCATCGACTCCCTAATGACCAGTCATAATTCCAAAAGTTATTCAGGCATATATACACGAAAAACGTGGAGCCAGCTCTGTCGCTCGTTCCACGTGTTAAGGCCTTCGCATTGCCCAGATTGTCGAAACGAGCAACGTCGAAAGCCCCACGCTGATGAGTATATAAATTTCCCTT
>JAEIGA010009590.1_pt1 | contig 14658 bp, 18 predicted proteins | sample 9270691 | NCBI WGS metagenome assembly JAEIGA01 (sample SAMN17057246, study PRJNA624740) | gut metagenome | biome: biome; isolation source: fecal sample | host: Bos grunniens | place: China: Xizang | collected 2019 | reverse complement strand
CATTGATAAAAATGCTCCTCATGTAAGAAATATCATTATAGATGATATGATTTATATCATGAGAAAGGAGTTCTTTAAGAGAGCTAAGGAAACTGGTTATGGTAAATTTACAGAACTTGCTCAACATTTTCAGCAAATTATTTCCACTTGTGAGGGAATGAGAGAGAATATTAATATATTCTTTATTCTTCATAGTGAGGATATACAGTCTGATAAAGTTAGAGTAGGATTTAAAGTAAGTACTGTAGGTTCTTTAATTGATAATCAGTATAACCCAGTAGAAGTAGTTCCTATGGTATTGTATTCTGCAATTAGGTATGATGACAAGGGAAATGCTTCTTACGGATTCTATACACATAGATGTAAGGAAGGTGGAGTAGAAATACCTGCTAAGTCTCCAGCAGATATGTTTGAGGAAGACTTCATTCCAAATGATTTGGGATATGTAGTTCAGAAAATGAATGAGTACTATGGATAGAGATTTTATTTTAAAGTGTTCTAAATCTATTAGACTTGAACATAAATTACCGCCAGAATTTACAGATGTAGTAGCTGAATTTTGCACTATAAAAGGTCATTCTGAGCATATAAGTGTTATAATTCAACTATTACAGCATCCTATGATTGGTGGAGAAGTAATACATAGGATATTAGAACACTTTGAAAAAGAATTTCATATTATAAAACTAGAAAGATTACCTGATGCATATAGCATCAATCAGAAACAACTAATAAATATTTATTAAAACATGGGAAAGGAATTATCAAGATTTGAGATTGCCATTGTAAAGAGAACAGCTCAGAATACAAAGGCTCTCAGAACAAAGAGAGACAAGGCTAAGGCTAAGATTGAAGCCTTGACAGCAGAGCTTCAGGAAATTGAAGCAGTAATTGAGAAGTTTGAAGCACCTGTAAAGGAGATTACTGGAGGCCTCTCTTCAAAGGAGGTTCTTGCAGAGCTTGCAAAGGCTGAGACTGCAGAGAATTCTGCTGAGGAGACTGAATCAGAAGTTTCTGCAACACCAGCAGAGTGTGTAGAGTCTGTAGAAACTACAGCAGCTTGCGATAATGCAGAGCATTGTCCAGTTGAGGCAGAAGCTAGAGGTCCAGAAATGCCTTGGGAGGAGTAATAACATTTAAAAATAATTATTATGGCAATTAAAATTGGAAAACAATCAGAGGAGGGTGTATTCAAGTTGTATAAGGGCATAGCAGCTGTGAACGTACTTGCAGTAAATCCTAATAAGGCAGAGCTTGAGAGAATTACAGGCAGAACTTATGAGGAGGAGCCTGTATATACAGGCAAGGATGATGATGGTAATGAGACTATGAGAATTACCTTCTACACTAAGACTAATCCAGATGCAAAGGTAAATAGTGGTATTGAGCTTGTTCTCCCTATCTCATTTACTCTTGTAAAGGCAAGAAGAGTAGGTCAGCAATCTGGTAAGATTCAGGTTATTGACAAGTTTGGTAGAACTGCTTGGGTAACTCCTGCAGAGTTAGAGACTAAGGCTATTCCTACATATACTAGTGGTCCAGCAAATATTGCTGCAGATTATAGACCAGCAGTAGTAGGTGAGGAGTTCTTGATTAACTTCCTTATTAAGTGGCTTAATATCCCTGCACCTGCTAACTATAAGGATGGCAAGTGGATTATGAAGGATAATCCAGAGGATAGTGAGGTATCAGTTAATCTTACAAAGATCTTTGCAGGTGATGTGAGTGAGCTTATTGAGGTTGTAAGCATGGCTCGTGAGTATCTTGTAAAAGTAGCTGTAGGTATCAGAACTACTGATGATGGAAAGCAGTACCATTCAGTATTTATCAGAGAGTTTGCTAAGAATGCAGTAACTGACTACAGCAAGCTTGACGCAGCAATTGCAGAGTTCCAGAAGAATGGTGGAGCACCAAGTACAGTATTTGATGTTAATCCACTTCATGAGAATATGGTAGAGTCAACTCAGTTTGCTGGTCCTACAGAAGTAGTCGGTGATATGCCTGAATTTACTGGAAACAATCCTTGGGCAAAGTTTGGTCAGCAGTAGGAAAAAAATTTTAAATTATGATTAGTGTTGGAAAGCCTTGTGTATCTATTGAAGAAATAAAATCAAGAGTAACAGATCTTGATATTTTACATCATTATTTTGGTATAAATGAAGTACCTTGCATTATAAATAGTCCTTTTAGAGCAGATAGAAATCCTTCTTTTAGCTTTTACAGTAAAGATGGAGAGTCTGTGTTGTGGACTGATTTTGCAACAAAAGAACATGGAGATGTAATAGACTTATTGAAGGTGTATTGGGGGGAGAGTTACAAAGGAGTATTAGAACATCTTTGGGAGGACTTATCCAATATCTCCAACACTAATAGTAATTTAAGACAAACAACATATTCTAGAGTTCGAATCTCAAATCCTGTAAAACTTGAATGTAAAACAAGAGAGTGGAAACAACATGATATTGAGTATTGGAATAGCTTTGGAATATCTATTAAGTGGCTTGAATATGCAGATGTATATCCTATATCCCATAAGATAATTATAAAAGAAGGCAAGAGAATGGTATTTGCAGCAGATAAGTATGCATATGCCTATGTAGAATTCAAGGAAGGAAATGTAACCTTGAAGATTTATCAGCCTTTTAATACTGCAGGATATAAGTGGTCTAATAACCATGATAAGTCTGTAATTAGTTTGTGGACTAAAGTTCCTGAATATGGAGATAGGATATGCATATGTTCAAGTCTTAAAGACGCACTATGTCTGTGGGCAAACACAGGAATACCAGCTATAGCAGTTCAAGGTGAAGGCTATAGTATAAGTGGAACTGCAATAAGTGAGCTTTATAGAAGGTATAAAAACATATATATATTTTTTGATAATGATGAAGCTGGTCTTTTGGATGGGATTAAGCTAGCTGAATCTACAGGCTTCACTAATATAGTATTACCTAATGAATATGGTGCAAAGGATGTAAGTGATTTATTTAAAACAATTAAAGACTCTAAGAAATTTAATGAAATAATAATGGGTCTTTTTAATAATTAAAAATATGGAAACACGTAAAGTAACAATTATCAATTCAAAGACACAATCACAGAAGGTGATTGAGAACTCAACAGCTACTACACTTGGAGAGCTTAAGGCAGAGATGAGATCTGCAGGTATTGACTACAATGGTATGACTTTCTATGAGGGCCATCTTAGAGCAGAGCTTAAGGATGATGCTTCTCCACTGCCTACTAATATTCCTTATAAGGGAACTACAGTAAATGACCTTGTGTTCATGCTTACTACGCCAGAGAAGAAGGTTAAATCTGGTGCTATGTCAAGAGCAGAGGTTTATGCTGCAATCAAGGAGAGAGGTCTTCAGGATGTATGCAAGAATACCTATGGTAAGAACTTTACTCAGTGTTCAACTGAGGCTCTTATTCAGCTTCTTGCTACCTATGAGCCAACTCCAACAGAGTCTCAGGCAGAGTCTGTAGTATTTGAGGAGAATGCCCCTAATGTTCAGAATACTGGTTGTGAGTGTGATGGTGTTAAGAAGGCAATGCAGACACTTGCTGATGCATTGTATGGTGATGATGTTATCAGTGAAGAGACTTATTGTAGTGTGACTTCACTTCTTGAGGGTAAGGAGTACACAGCACCTAAGAAGATGTCTCAGAGTGAGATTGACGAAATGTTTAAATTCGTGAGAGACTAATTAACCAAGGGGAATAGTATAGCAATATATTATTCCCCTATTTTTTTTAATGTTATGAGTGAAGATTTTACCAAAATTATAGAAACTCTTTGTCAGCAATCTTATAATAAAGTATACGATGTATATGAAGTATTTAAAGATTTCTTTGATGAAGAGCGAGTAGACTTAGTAGGTGTTGATTATACTGAAATTGCAAACAGATTGAGGGAGCGACATTATAGTGATTTTACTACAAAAGCTGATATTATTACAAATCCAATTTTTACAGCATATTCAGAACACGAGCAGTCTATCATAAAGACAATATTGGCTGAAGGTGCATTAAGTACTTTTATAGGTTCAGATATTACAGTATTCAAATATCTTTTCCCATTTATATCTGCAAATATTGGTAGAGTAATTAATGGTACAGAAGCACAGATACTAGTCCATTTTCCAGAAGTAAGAGTATCCAATGAGCATGATAAATTCGTGGATATTAAGGAACTCTATGCAAGAATTAAGGTATCTAATAATGGTACTATTGTTGGTACTTTTGGATTGTTAAGAGCAGACTATCCATTGTCTCATCTTTATGCTGATTATGCACACTCTCATATTCCAGGTGTAACACTGGATGAATATGGCTTTAAATCTCCTTGTTTAGGTAATGGTCCTATTAATAGTACTATATCAAGTTTAGTAAGAGAGTGTGATTTGAATTTTTGGATGTTATTCTGCAGAGAGCTTGATACATATGTTACAGTAGAGTCTCTCGCAGGAGGTCCATATAGAAGAATGGAAAACATTACAGGAACTAGAAAACTTAGACTTGTTCCAAATAATATATCTAATTCAAATCTAAATAAGGCTCTTTCATATTTCTATAATGCAGAATTTCTGCTTGAAATGAATAACTTTATTAGGTATATACTAAAAACTGATGCTATTAAGTTTGGATTTTCAAACAATTCGTATATTCTTGCTATGGGATTTAAAGACTTTGTAATCAGTATGAGTAACTGTTTCATTGACTATGTAAATAATCATATGAATAGAACTGATTATAATAGAGAAGTATTTACAATAACAAATATGGACAGGAAGGGACTTCTCCATCCTTATGTTATTAAAGAGGGGAAGATTTATAGCTATACTAAAGCACAACATTCTTCAGGTTCCTACTTAAGTTATACTGGAAAAAAAGTTTTAACCTTTAAAGGTGAAGATGTAAAGCTCAATGTCTATGATGATACTGAGAATACAGAAGATAATGTAGTATATCTCTTAGACTTTAAACTGTGTGAGAGTATATTATTTAAAATGATTACTTATTTAAATATTATTTATGGAAGCGGCTACTGTACAACCGAAATTAGATCTTGTAAAAAGCGCATTGTCTTATAAGATCAATATACCTCTCCATGTAGAAAGAAAAATTAGAATTCTATGCAGAGAGATTCACAATGTGGAATGGTCAGGAGTACTATTTTACAGAATAAATGGCTCATTTGAAGATGGCTCACTAGAAGTTGATTGTGTAGACATATTCCAGATGGATGAAGGTTCCTCTGGATATACAGAGTTTGATATGTCTGCAGATGTAATGAATTATATGGTAGAACATCCTGAATTGATTTCAGAAGATGTGTATCAAGGATTGATTCACTCTCATAACAATATGAATACTTTCTTCAGTGGAACTGATACAAATACACTACTTGCAGAGGGAAGTGATGTTAATCACTTTGTAAGTCTTATTGTAAATAATGCTGGTACATATACAGCAGGTATTACAAGAAGAATATCTGTAGTACAGAAAGTATCAGAGGAGTATACATATCCATCTTGGAAGGATGAGAATAAGTCTGGAACTAGAGAGTTTACAGCTTCTAAAACATATGTTCAGTGGTTCAATCTGAATGTAAATGTTGATAAAACACCCGAAGATGAGTCTGAAATTCTTGAGAGAATTAAGGAGGTTAGGAAAATTAAGGCTTCGAAACCTAAATGTATTAACACTCCTTATAAATCTCCTGCAACTCCCTTTCCCTCAAGCCCCTCTTTCAAGCAAGAAATCTCAAAAAAAGAAGAAAAAGAAGAAAAGAAAGAGAAAGTAAACTATGAATCAGTTCAGCCTAGCTTATTCAATGATGATGATATGGGCTTTGATGTAAACTATGACCTTTATCATTTCTCTGAAGATACTGTAGAAGGAATTGTAAAGCAACTTATTACATTAAGTCTTGTATTGCCAAAGAGTGAAGCTATCAACACTGAAGAGTGGGCTAAGAGCATGGAGAAGATATTTGACAGTAGATTTGAAGACCTTTTGGACTTTGAAACTGTAGCAGTAAATATCGTAGACTTCTTGTTAAACTATACTGAAGATGATGAAGCATTACTGTATCTCACTCCAAGGCAGGCTGTTGCTGTATTGGCAAATGATGTGAAGACAGCTTTGTCTACATTGCCAGAGAATAAGTATATAAGTTCACTTATGTCTATATGCGACGATTACATCTTTTAGAAAGTTATGATTATGTAGATAGAATAGACCCAAATGTAATATTTGGGTCTTTTACATCACCACCAGAATATTTAGATTTAGCAAATATGGAAAATATACCTGAAATGTACTCTGTTTTAACAGATGAACAATTAGAAGAATTAGAGGCAATAATGGATAATGCAATAGAAAGTGCACCTGAAACTGCTGAAGAAGTTGTAGAAGATACTACAACAACACAAGAAGAAACTCAAGAACGTGAGAACATCATACCAGAAAATTCTAGAACAATCTTGTTAGATGAATATACTAGCAGATTCAATAGTGCTATTTGGTATGATAAAATTAGGACTATGAGAGTAATACTTGCTGGAGTAGGAGGTATTGGAAGTTATATTGGTTTCTTACTTTCTAGACTTCAAATAAATAGACTTGTTCTATATGATCCAGATGTAGTAGAATCTGTAAATATCTCAGGACAAATGTATCCTCTTAGTAGTATTGGAGAATTTAAGACTGAAGCACTTGCTAAGATTCTTAGAGATTTTTCAAACTTCTGTGATTACAATATTGTGAGTCAAAGATTTACATCTGATAGTGGTACTGGTCCTATAATGATATGTGGATTTGACAATATGGAAGCAAGGAAGACCTTCTTCTTAAAATGGAAGTCCTATGTAAAAGCTTGTAGGAAACCTCATGAGTGTTTATTTATAGATGGCAGATTAGCTGCAGAAGAATTCCAAGTATTAACAATACAAGGAGATGATGATAGAGCTATTCAAGAATATGAAACTAAATGGCTCTTTTCTGATGAAGAAGCAGAAGCAACTATATGTAGTTATAAACAAACTACATTTATGGCAAATATGATAGCATCAGTAATGGTAAATGCTTTTGTAAATTTTGCAGCTAATTTATCAGATCCAGCTCCTATAATACCTAGGGACATACCATTCTTTATATCATATAGTGCAGATACAATGTTTACTAAAGTTGAAATGTAATGGCAACAACATCATTAAGTAAAAAATTAGAAACCTCTATAAACAGATTCTTTGTACCTTTTGTAATTCCAAATGAGACTGTATATAATGAAAATATTATGTATGGGGGTATTATGAATAAGTTTATTGCTATTGATAAAAGTAGTGATAAAGAAATACCTACATGTTGTCTTAGAGAAACTTTAAGCTCATCTATAGCACATAACAATACTATGTTGTATGTACCTCTACATGAAATTACAAATAGAAAGTCTTACAAGACTGCTCATATGATTTTTAACAATCTGATAGTTCAGCCTAGTAGAGCAGGAACATTGCAAAGAATTAGAACTAGTAGTGGTAAAGTCTATTATGGATCGTATGGTTTGCTATTGGATGAAAATAAGAACCCTATACTATTAAGTGCTGTAAATGTTAAAAGGACTGGGACTCCTTATTATAATATAAGTAACTTAACACTGTATGTAAATCCTTCAGTATTTACAGAAACAGATATTCTAAACAGTCTTATAAAGGATAAAATTATCCCTTTCATACTATCTGAGGGAATTACCTTTGACATGGGAATACACGATTCTCATGTTAAAGATAATATAGAACGTAAGTATGTAGGTTTGTATAGAAAAGTATTTCCAAAGATTGTTATAGATAGTTCTATTAATAAGTTCTTTATAACTCCTGTAGAAACTGTACAGAATCCATCCAGTGTCATACTTTCAAATATAGATGACTTTATAGACTTTGTAAATGGTTAATATATTTGGAAAGTGGACTAGTTTGATAGATAAGAAGGAAGCTGAAAGATTATTACCTTACTTAAATGCAGAGTACAATAATAAGGAAATATATCCTGAACAAAAAGATGTATTTAAAGCATTTAGATTAGTAACTCCTGATGATTGTAGAGTAGTTTTCATAGGTCAAGACCCATACCCTCAAAGAGGAATAGCTACAGGTGTAGCGTTTGCAAATAAGATGGGTACACCAGAAGAAGACTACTCTCCTTCATTAAAAGTTATAAAAAATTCAATAAAAAATTTGGAAAATCCAAATCTTGTTTATACCTTTGATCCAACATTAGAATATTGGGCAAAACAAGGAGTTCTAATGCTAAATGCTTCTCTTACTGTAGAAGCTAATAAGATTGGTAGTCACACTATGTTATGGAGAAGATTTATATCTAAGTTTATAACCAATTTAAGTAAGTACAATAATAATCTTATATTTGTACTATTTGGTGAGTTAGCTAAGACATATGCTCCATATATATTTAGTGGAACTGTGATAAAAGTTAAGCATCCTGCTTATTATGCTAGAAATAATGAGCCTATGCCTGAAGATGTATTTCTTTTGGTAAATAGGCATCTTGAAAATCATGGCACCAAAATAGAGTGGTGTCAATCTGTTTAATTTTAATTTAATTTTATGAGTAAATTTGTACTTAAAGGAAAACCAGAGGAGGAAGTTAAGATAGGAGACTCAATGAGTATTTGCCTAAAGACTCCCTTTGGTACAGTATTAACATCAAGAATTGTTGATGAGAATTACTTGAATGTACTTGTTGAACAGGGAATTGTGGTAGAGATTCCTGACACTCTTGAGCAAGAAGAGGAAATGACTATATTTCATGTTATTGAGCATCTTGCAAAGAGAATGAACTGGAAGGTTATAAATCTCAAGAAATACATTGAGAACCTATACACAATCAGTCCTGTAGCAGTATATCAGATGCTTCTTAAGGAGTGTGCTATTATGATTGATAGTCACCATAAAGACCATATTACAGCAGCTAAGAGACTTTGGGCTGTAAGCATTGTAAATGGGGAAGTCTTTGAACTTGATCTCTCAAGTGCTGGAAATTATACAAATGTAGCATTATTTAGAACTCCTACAGAAGCTAAGCTCGCTAAAAAAGTTTTGGCACTAATTGAAGAAGATATATTTTAATGAGTAGTAATAAGAAAATTGTTAATGCTACTCGAAATACATACGATGGAATAGCTTTTAAATCCCTTCTTGAGAAGGTTGTATATAGTACACTTTCTCAATTAGGGTATAATCCTCAGTATGAACCTCAAACATTTACTTTATTTGAAGGATTTGTTCCTATCACTCCTTTCTATGACAAAATGTCAGATAGTAAAATGAAAAAGGCTAACCTATATTGTAGGATGTTAGAGCTTAAATCAGGAAAGATAATAGGTATAAAATATACTCCAGATTTCTATTTTAGATATAAGAATATAGATATCTATATAGAAGCTAAGGGTATGGAGAATGATGTCTTTTATATAAAGAAGAAGCTATTTATTAAATTTCTTGATGAAAGGTTCTTAAGTACTGGTCAAAAATCAATGTATTTTGAGATTTATAACAAAAGACAGTTACTACAAGCTTTAGAGATAATCAAAGATTATGGCAAAGACAGCGACTGATAGAATGGAAAAACTTGTTATTTCTTTACCTGTGAAGGATAGAGATTTAGCAAAAAAGTTTATTGCAGAAAGGAGATTTCAAGACTTATACGATTTAGTTAAGTCTGATATTATCAAGTATGAGAGACTTTCTGAGGAAGAGAGACTTAAGAGGATTGATGTTGATATTGATGGTATGAATGATTTCTTGGCTGAAGTTATTTCATATCTTAATATCATAGGTTGGGATGAAGAAATATTCGATGATTATGAAGAAGAGTCTTAGTGATATATCTTGGTTAGTTACAGAGGAAGAGTATAGAGCAGATCACGCTTTGAGTTATTCTACACTAGCCAAATTTGAAAGAGGAGGTTTTAATGAGTTAGGCAAACTGTTTGACAAAGTAGAATCTCCTTCATTAACATTTGGTTCAGCTGTGGATAGTCTTATTACTGGAGGAGAGGCAGAATTTAATGAGAGATTCTTAGTAGCAGAATTTCCTTCAATATCTGATAATCTTATTCAGATAGCTAAGACTCTTCATGCTAGATATGGTGAAACTCATAGGTCTGTTGACACTATTTCTGATAATATTCTTGCAGAGGTAGGTAAAGAGTGTGATTTCTATGCTAATGATAAATATGCTAATTATAGAGTAAAGCTTATCAAGGAAAACTGCAATGAGTTCTATAATCTATTATATTTATCAGCTAATAAAACTATTCTTGATACTCAAACATATAGTGATGTTCTTAGGGCTGTAGAAGCATTAAGAGTCAGTGAAAATACAAGAGAGTACTTTAATGGTAACGATCCATTTACTCCTGAAATAGAGATGTTGTATCAGCTTAAATTTAAAGCTACTCTGAATGGTATTGATTACAGATGTATGTTTGATGGTCTTAAAGTGGACCATATAAATAAGACTATTCAGCCAATTGACTTGAAGACATCTTTTAAGAAGGAATGGGATTTCTATAAGTCTTTTATTGAATGGAATTATCAGATTCAGAATAGGTTATATTACAGAATTCTTCTCGATAATATTAAGAGAGATGAGTATTTTAAAGATTTTAAGATACTTCCATATAAGGATATTGTAGTTAATAGATATTCTCTCACACCTCTTGTATGGGATTGTGATTTTACTTTTGCAGTAGGGTCTTTAGCTTTTGGTGCTAATAACCAAATTATTATGAGAGATCCTGAGATAATAGGTAAAGAACTTCATCATTATCTCACTAATTCTCCTAGAGTTCCTATGGGAGTCTATGTTAATAAGGGAAATGATTTAAGAACTTGGATGAATAAAATAATATGATTGTAATAAAGAGAAGTGGAGAGAGACAACAATTTGATGTAAATAAGATATATATTGCTGTATCTAAAGCATTTAAGTCTGTACATCAAGAAGTTCCTGAGTATCTTAAACATACAATACATGCTTTATTTACAGGTATCGATGTTATAGGTGTTGAGGAAATTCAAGACAGAGTAGAGCAGTTATTGATGCATGACAATCATTATAGAGCTGCCAAGTCTTATATACTTTATAGAGAAAAGCATAAAGAGGCTAGGTTCATAAAGGAGAGACTTGATTATATGGATAAGTATAGTCAGTCTGATGATAATGCAGCATCATCTAGTGAAACAGATGCTAATGCTAATGTAACACAGAAGAATGTTGCTAATCTTGAGAGTGAAGTGTATAAGACTACTAATAGAGTAATCCAAAGACAAAGAATGAAGGATAAACTCTATGAACTATATCCTGAAGTTGCAAAACAATATGAGGAAGATTTAAATCACCATATTATATATACTCATGATGAGGCTACTACACCAGTAGTAAAGCAGTATTGTATGGCAGTAAGTCTTTATCCTCTTATGATTGAGGGAGTAGGTAATATTGATGGGGTGACTCCTGGACCACCAAATGATTTGTCTTCATTTAGTGGACAAATTACTAATTTAGCATTCTTACTTGCTTCTCAATGTAAGGGAGCTGTAGCATTTGGAGAATACTTCATTGTGCTTAATTATTATGTAAGAATGGAATTTGGTAAAGACTGGTTTAGAATGCTTGATTATCCAAGTACTTCAAGTTATTGTTTACAGCAAAGAACTATTGAAGATGCTATAAAGAAAGCATTCAAGCAGTTTGTATGGGGAATAAATCAGCCAGCTCAAAATAGAGCATACCAATCACCTTTTACAAACATTTCTTACTATGATAAGACTTATTATGAGTCATTGTTTAAGGACTTCTATTATCCAGATGGAACACAGCCAACTTGGGAAGAAGTAAATATTCTTCAAAGAATGTTTATGAAATGGTTTAATAAACTTAGACTTAAGCAAGTAGTTGCATTCCCTGTTGAAACTTTTGCAATGGTTCATGATGGTAATGATATTGTAGATAAGGAATACAAAGACTTATGTGCAGAGATGTATGCAGAAGGACATAGTTTCTTTACTTATATTTCAGATAGTGCAGATAGTCTTGCATCTTGTTGCAGACTTAGAAATGAGCTTGCAGAAAACACATTTAATCCTACATCAGGATTAACAGGTGTAATGACTGGTAGTTGTAATGTAATTACTCTTAATATTAATAGAATTGTACAAGATTTTGTACAAGAAAGGTTTGGAGAAGCTATTCCTAGAGCACAATTGAGTGTAATTGAGTATCCTTATTTAGCTAAATATCTGACAAATATTCTAGAAAGGGTATATAAGTATCACATTGCATATAAAACAATGCTCTATGACCTTGAAGATAAAAAGATGTTTGCAGCATCTAATGGAGGTTACATTAGTATTAGTAAGTTGTATAGTACTATTGGTATTAATGGTCTTAATGAAGCTGCTAGATTTTTGGGCTTGGAAGTATCCAATAACAAAGAATACCTCGAATTCCTTCAACTTATTCTTGGCACCATCAAGGAACAGAATAAGAAACACAGCATCAATGATGCAAAAAGACCTTTCCTCTTTAATTCGGAGGTTGTTCCAGCAGAAGGATTAGGTGGAAAGAATTATAAATGGGATTATCTTGATGGATATGTTGTTCCTAAAGATGTAAATCTTTATAATTCATACTTCTATAATGCTCATGATAATACTTCTGTTCTTGATAAGTTTATACTTCATGGAAGACAGACTTCACAGTATTGTGATGGAGGTTCAGCACTACACTGTAATCTTGATACACACTTATCTAAAGAACAGTATCTTAAGCTTATAGATTTTGCAATACAGGAAGGGACTAACTATTTCACATTTAATGTTCCTAATAGTAAATGTGAGTCTTGTGGTCACATTGTAAAGGCTCCAATAGTTAAGTGTCCTAAATGTGGAGGAGAAGATATCACTCAGTATACTAGAGTGATTGGATATCTAAGACCAATAAAAGCATTTGGTTTTGATAGACTAATAGAAGCAGGAAAGAGAGTATATAGTAATAAAATATGATAAAGTATGTAGATACTTTAGTGGGATTTAGTGAAATCCCAGACGAAATAACACTTTGTATAAATATATCAAATTGTCCTAACAATTGCGAAGGATGTCATAGTCCTTGGCTGAGTAAAGATGAGGGAATCCCATTGACTTATGTTGAACTTAAGTCACTCATCAGTAAAAACAAAGGCATAACCTGTGTGTGTTTTATGGGAGGTGATAAAGAACCTTGGGAAATACAGAGATTAGCTAAATTAATTCAAGAGGACTATGATATAAAAGTAGGTTGGTATAGTGGTAGGGATAAAATGTGGGAAGAAATAGATTTAATCTATTATGATTATGTAAAAATAGGTTCATATAAGAAAGATTTAGGCCCATTAAATAGTCCTACTACTAACCAAATACTATACAGAGTTTATCATACATCAGAATCTACTGTTATAGTAGATATTACAAATTTATTTTGGAAGAAATGGAAATCAAAGTAAAAGAAAGGTACAAAGGCTTGTATACACAAGCTGTAGATGAAAATGGAAATCCAACGCCTTTTATTAATCCTAAGGGTGATTGGATTGATTTAAGAGCTGCTGAAGACTATACATTTGGAGCACCTCAAGCATTGACACAAAAGAGTATCACTGTAGACGGTGAAACAAGAAAAGTTAGAGATGTAGTATTTGATGAGCAGCTTATTGATTTAGGAATTGCTATGGAGCTTCCTAAGGGTATGGTAGCAAAGATTAAGCAGAGGAGCTCTACAACTAAAAAGATGAGGCTTGTAGTTGCTTCTAGTGGAGCTATAGATACTGTGTATAATGGAGATAATGACTATTGGAAGTTCTATTGTTATGCTCTTGGTAATACAGAAATCAAGAGAGGTGATAGAATATGTCAATTTGAAGTTGTTCCATCACAGTTTGCTACTCCTTGGCAGAAATTAAAGTGGCTATTCTCTAGAAGAATCAAGTTTGTATGGGTAGATGAGTTGGGTAATGAGGATAGAGGTGGACATGGTTCTACTGGAGTAAAATAGTGAAGTATGGTAATAGGAATAGTGTTAATAATAACTGCATTAATAATAATATCTATTGCCGTAAAAAGGCATATAGTAAAAGGACATAGTACTGTATCATTTGCTGAAGCTATGGACTTGGTTGAACTTCCTATTATAACTGTACAAAACAACAATACTAAAATAAATTTATTACTTGACACTGGAAGTAATTCTTCATATATAAGTCCTGCTGTACTTAAGGACTTAAACTACAATGAAATCAAACTATCTAATACAACTATAGGATTTGGAGGGGGAGCAACTCACACTAAAGGCTGTTTTATGAAGATTAAATATAAGAAGTTGACTTTCGAGGATACTTTTATAATTATGCAATCTGATGATGTATTTTCAGCTATAAAACAAGAGTGTGGAGTACAAGTTCATGGAATTTTAGGCAGCAAATTCTTTGATAGATATAGTTATGTCATAGATTTTGGTGAATTAATAGCTTATATCAAATAATGGAAAAGCAATATAGATTAAATTCGAGGGGTGGAGAAAATAACTACCTAAAGT
>JAEIGA010009589.1_pt1 | contig 14659 bp, 17 predicted proteins | sample 9270691 | NCBI WGS metagenome assembly JAEIGA01 (sample SAMN17057246, study PRJNA624740) | gut metagenome | biome: biome; isolation source: fecal sample | host: Bos grunniens | place: China: Xizang | collected 2019 | reverse complement strand
TTAAATCAAGATTAATATAATATTGAAACCATTTTGTACCATCCCATACATAAGTACCCAAATTCTCATCAACTGTATAACAATCTCCAAGAGTACCAGATATTGGTAATGCACTTACTGTAGCCACAGAACCTTTATAATCAAACCCTGCTATAATAGCGGCAATTGCTGTTGTAATTGCAGATGCCACATAATCTTCAGTAGCCATATCTTCAGTAGCTGTCGCTATTGCAGTATTCATTTGACTACTAGTAACAAAATTTGCTATGGCTGTATTCAGTGCAGTTTGGGTAACAAAATTAGCTATAGCATTTTGTAAATCAGTAGTGCTAACTAAATTACGCATTGAGTTAGTAACATAAGTTATCATATCACTATTGCTTACAAGGTCTGCAACAGCAGTAGCAATAGCAGAACTCATTTCATCTGATGTCACAAAATCACTAGTAATTTCAGTTATTTTTCTCTTTAGCAAAGCATAAGTTACAACATCCATAAACTTACACCCCCTTAAAGTTCATTAAAATCGCCAGCTTCAGTTTTCATATAAACTGTAAAATTGCCACTTGCATTACATTGTATAACTGTTCCAGCAGGAGCATTAACAGGAATTTGTGCAAGCTCTGATTCGTCTTCTATATAATATTCAGGCATTCCATTTTTATTTAATATTTTCATTGTTCACCCCTACATGTCCATATAAATAATTTGCGATATTATTTTTCTTTTCTTGCAGAGCTTTTGTATGATTGCCATCTTCAAGATGTTCCAATACAGCTACTTCCGATTCAAGCAGAAGCACCATACATCTTCGCATATCTACCATTATATGTTCAAGATTATCTAATCTGGCTTTATCATTAGCAAAAAACTCATCATGTTTTTCAATTTTTTTAATTACTTTATCTGCTGGTTGTTTTAAGAACATAATAGTTTTATATATATAAACTATTGCCGCTCCTATAACAGCAATACTTGCACAGATTTTAAGTAATATATCAATAGTTACAACCATTGGTTTCTATCCTTTCTATATATACATTAAGAAAACCATACAAACCATTCATTCATTACTTTCATTTATATTAAAATACATAGGGGTTATAAGCCCCTATGTATATGATTTATTTTTATGCTCTACGAGCCGATTGTTGCAATGCTTTATTAGGAAGATTTTGAAGTTCCCTATAGAAATCATTAGCATTATATACATTCGGTAATACAATTTGGTCAAAATTAAACACTTGGCTACCAGATGATTGACTTGAATGTATCACTTGAGCAGGATTATACCTACCCCATTCCATAAGGTTACGAGATATAGCGTTAGAATAAACACTATCACCCTTGCCAAGCCATACTAATTCACCACCAAATCTTTCAGCTACACGAGATAAACCGCCAGGTGCAGATAACGTACCAGTCGCAAAGCTATGTTGATTAATATATGATTCAATTACAGAACTATCTAATTGACCATTACCAGTTAAAACATTTCCTAGCCATGTATCAAGTTGCGTAGTATCTAATCCATTTAAAAATTCAATTAAAGAACTAGTACCAGAACTAGTAGCCAATTCGCCTTTAATCCATTGAGTCCATAAATCAGTATTAGTACCAAAATTACCACCTGTTAAGCTAGCTAAACTACTAACACCTAATAAAACTTCTAAATCTTTGATTGCTTGGCTATTTTCAAGTTCACTAAATAAATCTAAAATAGCTTCTAATGCTTCTTTTTGTTCTTCTAATGGTGTTTTAACTAAAGACTTTTGATAATCACTTAATGCTTTTTCTGCTTTTTCAACAGCTTCAACGTCTTGTTCATAAACAAATCCTACGCCCTCACGATACACTTTAACTTTAGTAGCTTTAGCTTGAGTTAATTCCTTTTCTAATTCTACTAATTTTTCTTTTTGTTCCGCTTCTTCTTTTTCAGCTTCAATTTGTTTATTAATATTATCTAAATCTTTTTGTATATATTTTTTTGCTAATGTTAATCTATTCTCACTAGTTTCTTTTAACTGATTTAAACGGTCAACTTCTTTTTGCCTATCAGCTTCACGAAGCTCATCAAGCATCTTGTAATAATTTTCATCTACTTTACCTACTTCTTTATAATAATCTCGAATACTCTTAAGTGTTTCTTCACGAGTTTTAACACCATTTTTATAAGCCTTAAGATTATATTGAGCAACAGCTTCATAAGCTTGTCTAGCATATTCAACTTTTTCTTGTTCAGTTAAATATTTATTTTTCCGTACATCAGCAAGAAAATCTTGTAAACGAGCACCTTGACCATTTTTGTTATTAGCACCACGTACAGATAAATTACCTAAACGTCTATTAAATTCATTATTATAATATGACGCACCAGCATTTTGCACAAGGTCTTGTTTTTCTTGTTCTGATAAATTCTTATTCTTCTTAACAGATTGTATATACTTTTTTAAGTCAGAATAAGACGTAATATCATTAGCGTCATTTTTAAACTTATCAGAATAATAATTATGTCGAGCATCCTTTATAAGTTCATTCTTTTCTGTTGCAGATAAATTCTTATTCTTCTTAACAGATTGTATATACTTATTTAAATCTGATTTAGTAACTATATTTTCGGCTTTCACCTTAAATTTATCTGTATCACGTTCATTCTGATAATCTTCACGTTGTTCTGAATAAGCATACTTTTGGTCACGACTTAACCATTTTTTATATTTATTATAAAGCTTCTTATATTCCTTACGGAATTTTTTATCAGTCCAATGATTAACTTTTCGCTTATGTTCAAGTTGCTCTAACTTCTTATCATATTCTTCACGCTTTTTTTCTTTTTTGGTTTTTTTACCTGTTTTATACATAGGTAATTCACCAACAGAACCAAGAAAATTTTGTTTACCATTTAATAATCTTTTAGTTTCAGCATAAGAATATACAGTGTCTGAAGCTTTAACAGTACGCAATTCCCAACCACGAGTACCAGCAAGATATGCACCATCTTCGCCCACTACCAATTCTGGTTTAGGGTTATTTACAGTACCTTCATCTCCAAGCCATGCAAGCCCACCTTCTCCTTTACGTTTACCTTTAGCAAATTTAGGAATAGATGGAACTGTACCTATTTTATAATTGACATAAGTAGTAATTGGATTACTAAAACTATTACGATAGCTTTGTACTGCTCCAGTATTAGTAGGGTCAAATTTAACTTCAGCAGTAACAGGTTCTGCAACTTCTTTCTTTTTGCCTTCCGCTTCACCTGCATCGGCTTCAACTTTTACAATAGAAGTGAAATCTTTTGAAGCTTTATCACTATTAGCATATTCTTCAACTTTACTCCAATCTCCAGTAGCTTGCGCTTCAAGAATCATTTTCCATTCTTTTTTAGTTAAATCGCCAGCCTTACCTTCAATTTGACCAATAACATTTCCAGTTTCATCTTTAGCTTCAAATGTAATTTCAGTATCATCATCAAGTTTTTGAATCTTTTTACTAATTTTATTAACTACATCATCAACAGTTTTAAAACTAGAAATATCTATATCATCAAATAAATCTAAAGTTTTTCCACTGAAACTACCTAAGATATTTGATAATGCATTTGAAACATCAAAAAAGCTATCTGTTACATTATCAGCATCTAATTGATTTTGAAGAAACCCTCTATGCATTTCATCAAACACCTTTTGTGTTTGACTATCCATTTCATCATAAGGAAATGCATCTTTGACTTGTTCATAATAACTACTTAATTCAGCACCAGCTTTAGAAGTTTCAGCCGAAACTTCAGTTAATTCTTTATCATAATCTATTAATTGTTCTCTTGCTCTATTAAGTAAATCAATTTGTTCTTGGCTAATAAGATTATCAGGTATACCTTCCCAATATGCTATATTACTACGTAACTCATCAATTTTACCATACAACTCAGTTTGTTTAGCTAAAGCATCATTGTATTCTAATAATTGTGTTGGGCCAGTTCTTTCTTGATAAGGTTTGCCTTTAGAACTCGTAGCATCTTGTATAAATGCTTGTTGAACACGTTGATTCTCTAATTCTATCTGTCGTTTTAAAGATTTTTCTTCAGCTTCAAGTACAGCAAGATGTGTCTTTTCTGCATCGGTTAAACCACTATCTGCTCGTTTTTGTTGTAAAGTCTCAATTTCATCTTGAACATCTTTTAATTTATCTTCATATTCTTTAAGTCTTTTTAATGAGCTATCAAAACTTAAATATTTATCCCATTCAATTGCCGCTATAGCCGCACCTAAAGCAACTATGCCACCAATTACAGCAGGATTTGTCAAGAATCCAATTACTTTAGTTAGTCCACTAAGACCACTTGCGCCATTAGCCGCACTTGCCGCAGTGCTTACTTCAGCTACACCTTCAGCAACTTGTTCAGCCGCACTAGCAAATCCAAGTAATTTAGATGTTTGTTCAGCCAACTTCCATGCACTAAATGCTGTAGCCGCCATACCAAGTAATGTAGGCAATGTACCAACTTTTTGTACTACATTATCTAATACTTTAACTAATTCAGTACCTAAATCAATAACATTTTTAATAAAATCACTATTAATTACATGATAAGATAATTGTTCCCATGCAGATTGAAAATTAGCAAGTTTACCTTCTATAGAATCAAGATATCTTTCATTCTCTTTAGCCGCAGAACCAGCAGATTCTTGTGCGGCTTTTTCCGCTTCAATAGCATGTTGGAAATTATCCATAGTAGATTGGAAAACTTCCGTTTGTGTTTTACCAGCTAATGCTAATGCTAATGCTGAACGTTCTGTACTATCAGTTTCTGCATCTAATTTTTGCCATTGTGGATATAAATCTTTTAGAATTTCATATGTACTTTTAAGATTTCCATTTTCATCTTTTAAAGATACATTAATTCTGCCATTAGCGGCTTCTAATGTGTCTGTATCTTGTGCAAGTTTAACAATATTTGCACCAATCGAACGCCAACCACGAGCAACTTTACTTGCTTGATTAGGCATTAATTCTGTACCAGCCGTAATTAGACCTATGGTTTCCGAATACGAATTACCATAACCTTTCATTGCGGCAGACGTTTTAGTTAATGCTGATTGTAAATCATTAGTACCAACACCAAAGTTATTTGCAACTTCATTAACTGCGTCTATAACCCTTGTAGCCTTTTCAGCTTCACCATTTAATTCTTTAAAACCTTTAGTATTACCAAATGCTTTTAACTGAGAATTAATAAACTTAGCCGCAGTTGCCGCATCAATTTCTGTATCTGCTATATTTTGGAATTGACTTGCTATTGTAGACAATTGTAATGCTACTTTAGGGTCACTAAATCCTTGCTTAGTAAATTCTGTAGCCGCTTGTACAATTTCAGTACCTGTTTTTGCCACACCATTACTAGCTTGATATGCCTGCTCAGTAAATTTTTCTAATGATTTTCCAGATAAATCACTAACCTTTTTTAATTCAGTTTGAGCTTTATCTAATTCACGTACATTAGCCACCATATCCTTTACGGCGTTTTGTGTACCATAAATTAATGCATTAGCTATCGAATATTTAAATCTTTCTTTAATAGCTTTACCAAACCCACTAGCAAAAGAATTACCAGCAGTTTGACCAGTGCCAGAAAGTTTTAATTGCTTTGTTTCATTTAATTGCTTATTGAGTTTGGCAGTATCGAGTATCGGCTCTATTTTTATTTTATAATTACCTGCCATATAAATCTCACCTTTCTTATATCATATTAACTATGTATAACAGTATGAGCAATTAAGATAGCATCAGATATATCATCATCATTATTTTTAGAAGCCTTAGACTTCCAAACTAAATCTAAATTATAAAGGTCATTAGCCAAATTAACACTACGTTCTTTAAGAATACTTCTTTTATCTTTAGTGCCTTTTGGTATATCCTTTAATAAACCCAATTCTTTACGCCATGTATTAACATTAACTGGTGTAAATTTAATATGTAACGCAGATGCAACACCTAAAATTGCTCCATGTAAAGAAAATAATTGTTCTAATGTATTTACATTAGCTATTGTTTTTACAGGAAGCTCTACACATAATTCTTTAACGTGATGTTCTCGAATTAAAGAAACAACTTCCTTCATCATATAAACAACTCTTTCTCTCCATTCCAAATCCTTATCGGCTGTAATTTTACCATAACACAATAATTCATTATCGTCAAATACACACCAACCAGAACATTTAGTTGACCCATCTAATCCCATTCTTATCATTTTATTCCTCTACATTACAGGTAATCCTGCCGCAAGTAAACCATTTTTTATCATCGTATAACCTTCAGATTTAAATTGTGATATAACTGCATCCCAAAACAAAGTTGGATATCTTGTAGGGTTATCTGGCCCAAATAACATACCACCTAAACCTTGGTCAATAAGTGAAGCCATATCACTAATAGCTTCAGGGTCACTTGGTAAACTTGTTCTATCCATCCACGCACTATCTGGAGTAATATGCTGTCCACGACCACTATCATAAGTAAGTTTAGCAGAATCGTAATAAGTTTCCATTTCGCCTAATGCCATTCCACCACCTACATAACTTACAGTAGTCCATGCATCTTGCAAACTTCCACCTCCACCAGCAGAATAAAAACTTCCTCTATGCGTAGCACTACTAATAATATTTTGAATCAATGGTTCTAAATCCCATTGTCCCATTATTTGCAATCCTTCCATTACAGGTGGCGCAAGTATAGCGGCAAGTTCCGCATCATTACATGCAACAGGTGCCATTATCTTATTCTCCTATTTTATCAGATATTTTTTTAACAAGACCATTGATTTGTTCTATATCAACTTTACTTAAATCAAATTTAGAAATATCTGTATTTTTAACAACTTCTGTTAATGAATCTACGAAACGAATCAGAGATTTGTTTAATCCAAGAAATTCTCTAACCTCTCTATAGATAGTCTTAATATTACTCTTAAGAATAGGACATGCATCTAAAATATCATACCATAATCCAGAGTATAAGATATCTTCATATGTATAATGCACATCTTCATCATTATTGTAAATATCTGTACAAGCAACAAGAACATCAGCAATAAGCTTTAAATCACGTTCAAGTCCATTGTCACAATTAATAAGGTCATTAACAATATTAGCTATAGTATCAATAGTAAGATACGGAACAACATCAATATCCCAATCCTTAAGATGTACTTTCTTTTCATATGTCAAATTTAACATAATATATCTCCTTTTAATTCCCTATGTGGGTGAGATAATACCCACCCACATTATACTCTATTAAGCTTCAGCAACAGTAATTGTTACAGTATAAGTTTTTGTTGTTGTACCATCTTCAGCAGTTACAGTATAAGTAACTGGGTCAGTAAAGTCTTTTTGCGCACCACTCTTCGGAGAAACTGTTGCATCTTTACTAACGGTAATAGTTGGTTTAAGCTTAGTTACATCTGTACCATTCGGTACTTCAGCAGTAATATCTGTACCGCTAATTGTAGCTTCAACATCTGCAACTACAAATTTAGTAATATCAGCTTCGTTATCAAGCTTATCAAAAGTAAGCTCACCATTTACCACAGCAAAATGTGCCGCATCAAGCATTAATCCACCGCAATCAGCAACCATAACTTCAGATACACTTGTCACATTTTTATCCGTAATAACTTTACCAACCTTTTTAAAATATGTAGCATCAAATAAAATACCGCCACAATTTGCAACAACACCAGATGTTGGACTACCACTTGCAACAGTAACAATTCCATTAACCATCTTTAAAGTAGACCCATCAAGAACAAGTCCACCACATTTTGCAATTGCCATATTTCATCTCTCCTTTCAGAGAATTATAAATCAAATTGTAATTTAATACATTCTTTTATATTTAATATATCTTCATTATTAACTCGCCCTAAAAAACGGACAACGTTTTCAATCGAACATATATTTAATTGCTCTGCTAAAACTACACTGTCCTCTTTAAGAAAACTATAATTTTGCTTTCTTAATATATAATGTGTAGGCAAGTTATTTTTATGTTGCGTTGTCAATGGTATAATTTGTATATTATTTGACCACGTATTATTTATATCATTAGATACACATATACAAGGACGAATACCACTTTGTATATTACTATCATCATTATTGCCAAGGTCAATTAAATATACGCTCCATTGAAAACATACTCTACCGTTCTTATCCATTTGTTCTAAGTTTACATTGACTTGCTTGCGTAGAAAATACTACACATTTTTTATGTACACAATAACGTTGAAACATACACGACATTCCACTTTTATTACAATGAATCCATGTACGTTGTCCTTGTTTTTTTATTTCACCATAAGGACAATCAATGCTCATCATTTTTCTCCAATAAAAAATAAGGGGAGAACTTTATTAATTCTCCCCTCTTATTATTCTATTTTATTGATTACGAAGCCGTAACAGTTACATCAATCACAAGTTTGACTGATGGTTTTGGATTAGTAGAACCACTACATTCAACAGTAATAGTACCACTACCAGCATTGCTTGCCGCTGTCAGCACACCATCAGAAACAGTACCTGCACCAGAAGTAGCTGTAAACTTTAAATTAGAACTCTTAATAAGTTTGGCAGAACCGTTAGAATAAATTCCGTAAACATTCAGCTTCTTTGTTGTGTCTTTAACAATAGAAATACTGTCTGAACCTTCAAGCGCAAATGCTACAAGATTATCATACCAATTAGCACTTGTCTCAAATTTCTTAACAACAGCATAATATCCACCACCTTCGCAACTTGTGTCCATATTTACAAGAGCTTGTCCAGAGAACGGAATTTGAGCCGCTCCACTTGAACTAAGTGAGATATCCATAGAACCTTCAAGTTGGAATCTAGGAACGTCAACTTCAATATGTCCAATTACAGAAGATGTAGAAACATCATTACCCTTTGAAGCTTTATACAGGTCACCCTTAAGAATAACACTAACTTCATCTGGAACGAAATCGGCACTAATTACAACCTCATCACAAGGAGCTTCGCCCATATACTTAACGCAATAAGTTTCGCCACTAAGAATAGTAGTACCATCAGCCAGTGTTACGCTAGAAGCACTTGAACCTGAAAACTCAAATGTACTCCATGCATCACTACCTGGTTTTGCAATCCAACCGATAGTTCCAAGTGAAAGGAAATCATAAGGAGTACCACTTACAGTTAAAGCACCAGCACCTGTAGCTGTAATTTGTTCTTCAGTCAGCATTCCGCTTGTACCAGAAACTACCTGTGAACCTACATTATGTGCAATATAACCAAGTTCAAACAGCGCATCTTGAAGTGTAAGTCCGAATCCAGAATCATGGAAATAACGTCCAATAAGTTTATTTCCTTTACCACCACGAACTTCTTCTGCGGTAACACTAATAGAGATACTTGAATCAGTCAGAGCCTTTGATGTAAACAGAAGTTGGTCGCCTGCATACACATAAGCGTCCATTACATTAGCTAAAAAAGCTTTCATACTAATTATCTCCTTTACTTTCTATATCATATACTATACGCTTTGTATCTTCTCAACAAATGCATCTGCATCTGAAAATGCTTCAGCGTATTTATCTTTTCGAGCTTTATGCGCCCAATGTTCAACTGGTGACTTAAATTGTACACCATTAAATTCTGCGGTCTTAGCCGCTATATAATCACTTTCATCAACTAATATATCAAATAGTTGATAAAAATTTCTTATAGTTAAATCCCAGATTGCTTCCTTTGTCATCCCCGTTTTTAATTGTACACAAGTAATCTTATGTTCAATTGGTACTTTTTTTGCGCCCTTATTTTTTAACCGATAATATTCATCGGTCATTCTTTTTACATCTGGGTCTATATACCTATCAGTATAATCTAATATATTTTGATATAAAATAATTCTAATAATTTCATCAAAATCATCAGATGTAATTTTTATTGCATGTTCATTAACATTATCACCAATAATTAAATATTCTGTCTTATCATTTATAACAACTTGTATTATCTTATTTTCCATAGACAATGCTTTTTGTAATAATAAACATAATTCAAATTGGTACTTTTCTTCTGAACATATTACAAGCAACATAAAACGCAATTTTGACATAGAAATAAAAGCAATTTCTCCTAAGTTATTTTTATCAACTTGAAGAAGTCCTAATATTTCTTGTACATCATACATGTCTCGCAATTTAATTGGTGAAATTAAAAAATCTTTATATGGGACAGGTTTATCAAATGGTAAATATTTTTCTAATAACTCTGTCTCTTCTATATGCAAGACTCATCATCTCCAATATCACTGATATCCACAGCAAGTAATAAGCTTGTACCTGTAAAACTTTTATTATCTCCAATATTTAATGCTGAACGTGACGCACTCATTTTTTGAGTATTAAACTCTAACCGCCCAACGCCACCAATTTCAACACCATTTAAAGTTGATAATATCTCAGCTTCACAAACATCTCCCCTATTACATGGGACACCATTATATTCAATCAAAGAAATCTTGCCCCCATATAAAATATCAAATTCATAACCAGCAACTGCATTAACACGACTTCTAGGGATAGTTATATCTTTATATATTCTTATCATCGTATTAGATAATGGTATCATATTCTCTACAAGTGCTGTAAAAAATATACGATAATTTTCTTGGTCAGCTTGATGTGACCAAATTAAAGACATCTTTTCTTCAAAAGATAAATTATCTTCTGATAAGCAATCATAAGTATCATATTTTAATATTTTCCATATGTTCTCATTATTATATGCCAGATACTCTATAATACGATATGGAATATATGGCATTGATAAAAAATTGTTATACATTCCCATAATATCCACCACCTTAGAATATTGACTTTAAATCGACCATCATGGATTTTGTAACGCCCCCACAAGTAAATACTATTTCAAGTGGTATCTGCGTCATCTTTTTACACAATAATTTAAATTTATTATCTCCTAATGATGTAAATTCATAACCCCAATCTGGTGCACCAGAAGTTACCGCTGTAACTTCGTCTAATTGTTTTTCGTTGTCCACATATAAATTAGCTTCAAAATTCATTGTATAATTCTGACGAACATAATCAAATATTGGTTCAACAATTATACCATTTAATGGTGGTGTAGGTTGTGGTATTTCTTCTTTTGTATCAGTATTATAAGCAATATTGTTTACAAAATCATCATACGGAGAAATTTCATCTAACTGTGTTTGTATATATAAAATCGACTGTTTTCCATTTATAGTATCTATCATATAGTTATTTATACCTATAATCTTAAACGGTCTATCACCAAAAATAAATCTTTTATTTACTTTAAATGGAAGTGTGTCGTCATTTGCTTGCACAATAACTCTTACACGATTGTTCGGCGTAATAACATTATTGTCTACTCTTGGACTTGCCGCAGTTGTATCATATTCTAATATACATGGATAAGTATATACTTTATTATTAAAGTCTTTCCATTTAAGAGTATTATTACATCTACGTACTATAATATTTTTTGTAGTTCTATTAAGTTCGTCCAAGTTAATAGCAAGCCAATAAGCGTCACTAAATTTATAATAAGCACCTAAATTAACCGTGTAATCAATATCTTGAAATATGAGTTCTCTGAAGTCATCACCTTGCTTTTGTCTTGTAGACTTATCTAAAGCATGAACCATATGTACTTGAATTTCTTTAAATTCAAAACTTGCAAACGGCGATTCTTCTTCAATAGTATACAACATAGTTGTATTATCCCATTGAGAATCTATTAATGCCTGCATATGTTCTCGGTAATAATCATTCGGTGAAGATGGTAAGATATTTCTTTTTGCAGTATAATATACCATAATACCACCTCCAGTTATTCGCTCAATTTACTTGTATGTCTCATTATAATACGGCGAACTTCATCGTGCTCAATTTTATCACCTACAGCCTTTAATCCTTTTAATGCAATAATTGCATTAATTAACGGCTCTGTTTGTTCTTCCCCCTGAAGTTCTATGATAATTCTCGTAAGATATTTATAATAATCATCATAACTTTCTTCATACATCGGAAGAACTTTAAAAATTTTATTTGCAATTCTTTTACTATTTGCCATCCTTTCACTCCTTATTAGTTACCGTTAAAGTATGGCAATTCGTTCATATGCATGAACTGATAGTTCGTTGCATCTTGCTTTGCTTTACGTCTTAGTTCTTGAAGATATGCTTGTCGTGGTTTCAAATTCTGTCCAGTTGCTAAACGTTTAAAATCAACGTCAGACAATGGCTCTTTAAATTCTAACACATCTTGTATTTGGTCTGTATACCACATGATAACAGTCCAATCACTAATAATATCTATTTCAACATCATCTAAATCTTCAACAAATTCACGATTAGTTAAATTATATTCTAATGACTTAATTGCACTAACTTCAAATTTTGGCAAACCTTTTAACATATAGCCTTGCAAAATCTGCTTAAAACTATTTTCATCAGATTCATATAATGCATCCAATTTATAATCTCGGATTATAATCAATGCCATATCAATAACGGAGTCAAATGAGGTTGCCATATTAACTCTCCTTTGCTCTATTGTTCAACATCTATCTTTGTGGCATCTTCAGCACTGATTAAATTAATGCCACACAAATCACCAAGTTCACTTAATAAATTATAATCAATATTATTTCCATCAAACTTAGCTTGCTTAATCAATTCAATAATTGTCTGCTTTTGTGTATCATTTGCTAACTTATAAAGCTCAATAGCTTTCTTTACGTCCATTGACATAATTTTCTGAAGTTGCTTTGGCTCAAGTACATTTTTATAATTATTCTTAAGTCTAAGTTTATTAACAACACGCTCATCAAGAATATAAAATCTGCCACTCTTTGCCATGTCTCTATTGATTCTTACAATTTCTTTAAGAGATGCATAATCAATATACTGCTCTTCATACATATTATCAAATGTAAATAATACACTACCATTTTCACCAACAAGATTTAACTTATTAGGCGTTAAACTGATTACAAGAATTTCTTCATCTGCACCAATATCTGTTGATTTGTTTTCAGTTTTAGGAACAGTTGCATTATTCTGTAACATTGCCATAAGTTGTTTAATTTGTTCTTGCTGTTCTTTTACTTGTTTTTCAAGTGACTGAATATCTGTATTTACAATTGAAGCTACCTTTTCTGTAGACGTTGTTTTCTTAGTATTTGCCATAGTTAATATCCTTTCATTCCTTTTATTTCAATGGGGCAACCATTAAGATTGCCCCATATAAAATCCTCTATATATTACGAGAACTGTACGCAACCAGCTACAGCATTAGAGAGGAACTCAAATGCCCATCTCTTATTGATTGTAGCATTGCTTGTCAGATTCGCATTATCGTAGTAATCATTAGAGTTTGTAAGGTCAGAACCCTCGATAACACCCTTAACCAGCTTATCGCTCTGTGGAGAAACAATGTAAATCTCATTATCATTCAGAGCCATATCAAATGTTGCGAAGTTACCAGTAGCAACCTGCGGAAGAACCATGATATCATAATCGAAGAAGTTCTTGATAAGATGAATTCCCATATTACTACCTTCAGTTGTAATTCTCCAACCATCAGCACCATTCGGGAGAATGTTAGCGATAGCACTAGCTGTACCTATAATAATAGCTTTTGCACCACCATTATAAGCAGTAACCCTTTCACAAATCTTCAGAAGGTCAGCTTGGCTATATCCTGTAACCTTAAGATTTGCAGGCATTGTAAGAGCAGTAAGACCTGTTCTAAATGCACCATAAGCGTCCTTAGTCATCTCTGTCTCAATAGAGAGAACAGCCTTTCTTACAAATTCAGCAAGAGACTCAACACCACAAAGAACCTTATACATTGAAACCTGTGTTGTAATAACATGGTTTACAGCAGTAAGAGTCTTAGTTGTCTTGAACTGTTTCTGAATAAAGCTTGTTCTTTGAGCATTAGCACCTTGGCTAACTGTCATAAGACTTCTAGGAGCAATATCGAAAGAAGCAGAATCACCAAATCCGATATTCCTAATCTCGGTATAAGTACCAATTGAGTTAATCAGTGTAAGCGGAAGAATAGCATCAATCATAGCTTCAACAACAGCAAATGTAGCCCATGTTACCATAGGATTCTTAGCCATCATCTTCGCATTGTCAGCAGTGATTTCCGCACCTGAAAGCTTCTGAATTTCAGACAGAAGCTGTTTGTGCATCTTCTGTTCCTTCTCTGCCAGAGTGCAAGAAGTATCGTATGCACCAATATTTCTCTTTTGTGTCTCATCCATATAGTGGCAGAAATAGTCTTGGAATAACTCATATACCAGAGCACTATCTGCTGTCTGAGCCGCAAAATTCACTACATTCATAGGAAGTTTTGCCATTTTCTTAATCTCCTTTATATATTTTTATCAAAACACCAAATTAGTTGTTGGTGCATTCAAGAATCCAAGCGTCAACAGCTTCTCCACCGATTGCACCGTTAGCAATTATAATTGGCTCTTTTGCAAAAATCTTAAACTGAAGTCCACCAAAACTTGAAGTCGGTGTAGTAACAGCTTTGAAAGAACCATCAGCCTGAATCTCTACA
>JAEIGA010009588.1_pt1 | contig 14659 bp, 11 predicted proteins | sample 9270691 | NCBI WGS metagenome assembly JAEIGA01 (sample SAMN17057246, study PRJNA624740) | gut metagenome | biome: biome; isolation source: fecal sample | host: Bos grunniens | place: China: Xizang | collected 2019 | reverse complement strand
GATCCTTTCAAGGGCATCAACCCCGACGAGTGCGTCGCTCTCGGGGCCGCAATTCAGGGCGGTGTTCTTGGTGGCGACGTGAAGGATCTGCTCCTTCTGGACGTAACGCCTCTGTCTCTGGGTATTGAGACCCTGGGCGGCGTCTTCACCAGAATTATCGACAGAAACACCACCATCCCCGTAAAGAAGTCTCAGGTCTTCTCCACTGCGGCTGACAATCAGCCCGGTGTTGAGGTTCACGTTCTGCAGGGTGAGCGTGAGATGGCTGCCGGCAACACCACGCTGGGTCGCTTCAACCTGGACGGCATTGCTCCCGCTCCTCGCGGCGTACCTCAGATCGAGGTTACCTTCGACATCGACGCCAACGGTATCGTAAACGTTACCGCAACCGATAAGGGCACGGGTAAGGAGCAGCACATCACCATCACTTCTTCCTCTAACATGAGCAAGGAGGACATCGAGAAGGCTGTCAAGGAAGCAGAGAGATTTGCTGACGAGGATAAGAAGCTCAAGGAGGCTGTTGAGATCAAGAACCGCGCAGAGTCTCTGATCTTCCAGATCGAAAAGAGCATGAACGACTTTGGCGACAAGATCACCGATGCTGACAAGGCTCCCGTCAATGATGCCATTGCAAAGCTCAAGGAGACCATCAACGGCGGCAACACCGATGCCATCAAGGCTGACACCGAGGCTCTGGAGAAGGCATTCTACCCCATCGCAGAGAAGGTCTACAAGGAGCAGGCTGCACAGGGCGGCAACCCCGCTGACGGCGCACAGGGCGGCAATGACGGCACCTACTACGACGCCAACTACGAGGATCACAGCAACAACTAATTTATCCAAATATGCGGGAAAGGGTATATTTTGCCCTTTCCCGCAAGGGTGTATATACCGATGTTTTGTCGCTATCCATGCTTCGGCACAGCGGAGGTGTGGATAACGGCATAACCCGAGAATTTATGACAGCCCAGGCGGGCGAGGAGATACAACATGGCAGAAAAAAGAGATTATTACGAGGTGCTTGGCATCGATAAGAGTGCGGACGAGAACGCCATCAAAAAGGCGTACTGGTCCTTGGCAAAGAAATATCACCCCGACAAAAATCCGGGCGACAAGGAAGCAGAGGAAAAATTCAAGGAGGTCAACGAGGCTTACGGCGTACTGTCCGATGCGGATAAGAAGGCAAAGTATGACCAGTTTGGTCATGCGGCGTTTGATCCTGCGGCAGGCGGCGGCTACGGTGGTGGCTTTGGCGGCGGCTTTGGAGATTTCGGCGACCTTGGCGATATTTTCGGCTCGATCTTTGGCAACGGCTTTGGCGGCGGTCGCAGACGTAACCCCAACGCGCCGGAGAGAGGCGATGACATTGGCCTGCGCGTGACCATTTCGTTCGAGGAAGCGGCCTTCGGTTGTAAGAAGGATATTACCTACACAAGAATTGCGCAGTGCGCCGATTGCGGCGGCTCGGGCGCGGAGAAGGGAACAAGTGCTGAGACCTGCTCGGTATGTCACGGCAGCGGTCAGCGCGTGGTCGTGCAGAGAATGGGCGGCATGTCCTTCCAAAGCACCCAGACCTGTGATGCTTGTCGCGGCACGGGTAAGATCATCAAGAGCCCCTGCAGCAAGTGCCGCGGTGCGGGTACGGTGCGCGAGAACAAGAAGCTGACCATCAACGTGCCGGCGGGTATTGACGACGGCGAGAGAATTGCACTGCGTGGCATGGGCTGCGACGGCAAGAACGGCGGCCCGGCAGGTGATTTGATCGTTACTGTTTCGGTGCGCAGACATAGTGTGTTTGAGCGTGACGGCTATAATATCTACTGCGAGGTGCCGATCACGGTGACCGAGGCGACGCTGGGTGCGGAGATTGACATCCCGACGCTGGAGGGTAAGAGCAAGTTTGAGATTCCGGAGGGAACGCAGACGGATACCTCCTTTACGCTGCGCGGCAAGGGTATTCCCGTCATGCGCTCGCAGAACCGTCGCGGCGATCTGATCGTTACGGTCAAGGTGGAAATTCCGCGCGGCCTGTCCGAGAAGCAAAAGAACGCCATGAAGGCGTTTGCCGAGAGCTGCGGTGAGAGCAACTACTCCAAGCGCAGCGGCTTCTTCAAGCGCATTTTTGATAAGAAATAACGAACGGAGATTGTAGATATGGCATTTGATAAGGATTATTGCTGCGAGGATCGCGGCGACGTAAGAGAGTGGACGCAGATCAAGGTGACGGTTTCTCTCAAAAATTTGGATTCCCTGATTGCGATCATGAGTATGGTCAACAACAATCTGATGATCGAGGATTACAGCGACATCGATCTCAAGACCTGCTATGGCGATCTGATCGACGAGAGCATTCTCAATGCGGATAAGACCATTGCTTCGGTCTCCGTGTTTGTCAGTGCAGAGCGCTCGTATGCGGATGATCTGTCCTTTATTCGCTCGCGTCTGGCCGAGGAGGGCTTGACGGATGACGCCAAGATCGAGATCGACGGCGTCAACGAGGAGGACTGGGCAAACGCCTGGAAGGCATACTATAAGCCGCTGCACATTGGTGAGCGCATTGTCATCGTTCCCGCATGGGAGCGCTATGAGGCCAAGGAGGGCGAGATCATCGTTCGCATGGACCCCGGCATGGCGTTTGGCACCGGCTCGCATGAGACGACGCGTCTTGTCATCGGCCTTTTGGAAAAATACACCAACCCCGGCTGTCGTATGCTGGACGTGGGAACGGGCAGCGGTATTTTGGCCATCTGCGCCTCCAAGCTGGGTGCAGGCAACTGCCGTGCCTATGATATTGACCCCATGGCCGTGCGCGTTGCCAATGAGAACGTCAAGGACAGCGGTCTGACCAACATTGTTTGTGAGGTTTCTGACCTGTTGAAGCATGTGGATCGCAGCGAAGGCCCGTACGATCTGATCACAGCAAACATCGTCGCGGATATCATCATTCGTATGACGCCCGACGTCGGTGAGCTGATGCACGAGAACACCGTGCTGCTGGTCTCCGGTATCATCGAGGAGCGCAGCCAGGATGTCGTGGACGCGCTGAACGAGCATGGATTTTGCGTCGTCGAGCGTGTTTTGGATAACGGCTGGTGTGCTATGGCTGTTATGAAGGCGTAAAATATTGTGATGAACATAAAAAAGACAGAGAACTTCAAAAATTCTCTGTCTTTTCTTTATACTTTTCTGCGTAGTACAGCGCACGCCACCGCCCAGGAGGCAAGGTCGAGCGCGAGATATACAGGGTAACCGACGGCAAGCACGTAGACGGCCAACGTGGCATTGGAAATGCCCGGCCCGGGGACCAACTGCTTTTTTGTCATGGCAAGGAACAGCGCGACCAGGATCATAACGATCAGCACCAGAATGATCTCTGTCCGAAAGCCACGGTAGGCGAGCAGAAATTTCTTGTCGTCCCGCTTGGCTTGGCGATACTCGCACAAAAGAGAGCGGTCAAGGCTACGGGCAAGCGTGAAGTAGATCCACCCGATCAACGCTGCCACGGCGGAAAACAAGATCAGGCGCAGCAGCTGATAATCTCTGACAAATTCCGTGACTGCACCGAAGATGGCAGAGCCGAACATGTAGACGGCGGTATAAAGGCAAGCAAAGGCGCCGATCGATTTCAGCTTTTTTCCGATCATGCCGCTACCTCGTCAAACGTCGTTTCGTGTGACGTCCTCGGGTGTCTCGCGACGCACGGCAACGTAGTCGCAGCCGCGTCCGTCGCCCAAGTCCTCGCTGCGCAGCATGACGACAGGCAGCTTGGGGATGCGATTGTAGTTGGAGGACATGGCGTAGTTGTAAGCACCCGTGGTCAGCACGGCCAGCGTGTCACCGCGGCAAACGGAGGAGGGCAGTGCGACGTTCTCCTGGAGAATGTCGCCGCTCTCACAGCAGCGTCCTGCGACGGTACAGATAAAGTCACATGGCTCCTGGGCGCGGTTGGCGATCATGACGGTATAGGGTGAGCCGTAGAGCGCGTAACGGGGGTTGTCGGTCATACCGCCGTCCACCGAAACGTAGTTCTTATATCCCGGGATCTTTTTGATGGTACCGACGGTGTACAGCGTCATGCCGGCGTCGGCGACGATGCTGCGTCCCGGCTCCATGCGGATGGCGGGCAGATTGATGCCAAGCTGCGCGGCATAGGTGCGCAGATGATCGGCAACCTGACGGATGTTGGCAGCAATGTCGATAAAGGGGTCACTTTCCTTGTAGCGAACGCCGTAGCCGCCGCCAAGGTCAAGCTCGGCGGGAGCAAATCCGGTCTTTGCCTTGATGTCGGCAATGAAATCCAGCATGATCTCGCCTGCGCGAAGGAAAACCTCGGAGTCGAATACCTGCGAGCCGACGTGACAATGGAAGCCGGAGAGGCGAACGTGTGCAAGAGAGAGCGCGATGCGGGTGATGGCTTCTGCCTGGCCCGTTTCGATCGCAGAGCCGAACTTGCTGTCTACCTTGCCCGTGGCGACCGCCTCATAGGTATGCGGATCGATGCCGGGGGTCAGACGCAGGAGAACGCTCTGCTGCATGTCGCGGCGAGCAGCAATACGCTCGATGGCGTAAAGCTCCTCTTCGTTGTCAACGACAAACGTGCCTACGCCGTGCTCGATGGCGTATTCAATATCGTAGTCGGTCTTATTGTTGCTGTGGAAATAGGTCTTCTCCATCGGGAAGCCGGCAAGATAGGCGGTGTAGACCTCGCCGATCGAAACGACGTCGGCACCCATGCCCTCCTCGCGGATGATCTCATAGATGCGCTTGAAGCAAGCGGCCTTGCCTGCATAGAGCGGCAGAGCACTCTCGCCAAAAGCCTCGCGCATAGCGCTCACGTAGGTACGACAATTGTGACGGATGCGATCCTCGTCCATCAGATAGACGGGAGAGCCGTACTTTTCGATCAGCTCGACGGTGTTGCGCCCCGCGAAGTGCAGGGTATTATCCTTTACGGAAAGATTGTTACAAATCATGATAAGCGTCCTTCGTTTGAAATTAGTCGATCAGAGATTTCATGTCGTACAGTCCCGCGTTCTGCTTGACCAAAAAGGCAGCAGCAGCAACAGCACCCTCGGCAAACAACGCGCGGCTGTGTGCCTCGTGCTTGATGGTGATGGTCTGGGAGTCTGTACCGATCAGCACCTCGTGCTCGCCGATGATGTTGCCCATACGGACGGCGTGAATACCGATCTCCTCAGGCGCGCGCTTTGCCATGCCGGCGCGACCCAGCAAAAGCTGCGCTTGGGTGCGTACCGTCTTGATGGCGTTGGCGATCATCAGTGCCGTACCGCTGGGCGCATCGACCTTGCGATTGTGATGCTTCTCGACGATCTCAATATCGGCATCGGGCATAGCGGCAGCTGCCTTCTTGGCAAGCTCGACCAAAAGTGCTACGCCCAGAGAATAGTTGGCAGAATAGAACACGGGGATCTTTTCGGCAGCCGCGCGGATCATATCCATCTCCTCGTCGGTCTGTCCCGTGGTGGCGACGACCAAGGGAATGTTATGCGCGACGGCATACTCTGTCAGCGTCGCCGTTGCGCTGTGATGGGAAAAATCAATGATGCAATCCGCGGTGACATCCACCTCGGAAAGGGTATGATAGCAGGGAATAGCCCCTTGAGTCGGATTGGGATCGACGCCGCCGACGGCGACGGTATCACGGTAGCCGGTATTGACGGTGGCCAGGACCTGCTGCCCCATGCGTCCGCTCATGCCGCAGATTAAAACACGAATACTCATATTTTGTACTTCCTTTGGAAAAAAATCAGACGTTGATACCGGCCTCTCTCATGCAGGCAAGCAGCTTTTCGCGGTTGTCGTCCTCCATAACGGTCAGAGGCAGGCGGATCTCCTCGCCGCAATAGCCCATAGCGTGCATAGCTGCCTTGACGGGGATGGGATTGACCTCGCAGAACAGCGCGTTGATCAGCGGCAGAAGCTGTAGCTGCAGAGCGCGGCTCTTGGCGATGTCACCTGCGAAGAAGGCATCGCACATAGCGACCGTCTGCGCGGGCAGAACGTTGGACAGAACCGAAATAACACCTTGACCGCCAAGCGCCAGGATGGGAACGATCTGATCGTCGTTACCGGAGTAGATGTCCAGCTTACCCTGGGTCAGTGCGGCAAGCTCTGCGATCTGCGAGATGTTGCCGCTGGCTTCCTTGATCGAGGTGATCATGGGATGCTCGGCAAGAGCGGCGGCCGTCTTGGGCAGAATGTTGCAGCCGGTACGGGAAGGGACGTTATACAGAATGATAGGCTTATCGGATGCGTCCGCAATGGCGGTGAAGGAGGTGATCAGACCCTTCTGCGTTGCCTTATTGTAATAAGGGGTGACCAAAAGCATAGCATCGGCGCCGACCTCGCAAGCGTAGCGGGTCAGATCGATGGCGTAAGCGGTGTCGTTGGAGCCGGTGCCTGCGATGACGGGAACCTTGCCGCCAACGCGCTCGACAGTATAGCGGATTACCTCACGGTGCTCCTCGTCGGTCAGAGTGGATGCCTCACCGGTGGTGCCGGCAGCGACGATGGCGTTGATGCCCTGGGCGAGCTGCCAATCGATCAGCTTGCCGTAAGCATCATAATCGACGGTGCCTTCGCGCATGGGAGTGATGATGGCGGTGGCGGCACCACGGAAAATAGGCTGGTTGCTCATAGGATAAATCTCCTTTACGGTAAAAAAATAAAGATGGGGAGGGAATGAAAAAAGGTGACTGCCGATCTTGCAGCCACCTTCATTTAACAAACATTCCGCCCGAACCCCCAATTTCGGTATACGGATATGTGTCTGTTCAATATCAAGATAGCTCTCCGCATTTCTGCGACAACAACACGAATCTTATTTCCTGTTGCCAGCACATTCCTTGTACCACGGAATGCCTTCGGCATCTGAACCTTTCGCTTCACTTGCCCGGTCGGCATTGACAGTGAGAGTTACTGATTTCATAATGCACCTCTATCGGTTATGGGTATTGTAACACAAAGAATTCGGTTTGTCAATACTTCTTTTCAAAAAAAATCAAAAAAATGTTAAAAAATAAATATTTTTTTATTTTGGAGGTCAAAGTGTGGCTGCCATAACGGCTTTGATGGTGTGCATGCGGTTTTCTGCCTCTGCAAACACCAAGGAGCGCTCGGACTCAAATACCTCGTCGGTGACTTCCATAGCCTCGCGGTGGAAGCGCTCACCCATCTCACGACCGACAGTGGTGTGCATGTCGTGGAAGGCGGGCAGACAGTGCATAAAGACGGTTTGCTCAGTTGCGGCAGCCATCAACTCGGCATTGACCTGGTAGGGAGCCAGCTCGCGGATGCGCTCCTCCCATACCTCAACCGGCTCACCCATGGAGACCCAAACGTCGGTGTAAATGACGTCTGCGCCCTTGACGGCGGTCATGGGATCCTCGATAAAGCGCAGAGTCGCACCGCTTGCCTTGGCAAGCTCTTGGCATTTTTCGATCAGCTCGGGGGCGGGGAAGTATGCGGCGGGTGCGCAGGCGGTGAAGTTCAGACCCATCAGTGCGCAGCCGACCATCAAGGAGTTACCCATATTGTAGCGGGCATCCCCCATGTATACAAAGTTTATGCCGGTGAGCTTGCCGAAGTGCTCACGAATGGTCAGAAAATCGGCAAGGATCTGCGTGGGATGGAATTCGTTGGTCAGACCGTTCCAAACGGGAACCTTGGAGTATTTTGCAAGCGTCTCTACGATCTCCTGACCGTAGCCACGGTACTCGATACCGTCGTACATGCCGGCAAGCACACGAGCGGTGTCGGCAATGCTTTCCTTCTTACCGATCTGCGAGCCGGTGGGGTCAAGGTAGGTCGTGCCCATGCCGAGATCGTGTGCCGCAACCTCAAAGGCACAGCGCGTGCGTGTGCTGGTCTTTTCAAAGATCAAGGCAACGTTCTTGCCCTCATGCATGCGGTGGGGAATGCCGGCCTTTTTCTTGGCCTTCAGATCGGCGGCAAGATCGAGCAGATATGTAAATTCCTCCGGCGTGTAGTCCAGAAGCTTGAGAAAATCGCGTCCTTTGAGTGAAATGTTCATGGTGAGTTCCTTTCTGTGGCGCGTCATGCGCCAAATCATATGCGGTATTATAGCATATCTTACAGTGTTTGTCAAGAGTGAAGGGAATAAAAAAACAAGACTTGCGCCAATTATGCGAATATATGAATTATTATGCAAAAATCTTTGCAAAGAAAATGGATTATATATTGACAAAAGGGAAAGAATTTGATATAATAATACGAATATAAAAACACGGAGGATAAATCTCATGTTAGTTTCCGCAGCTGAAATGCTGAAAAAAGCAAAGGCCGGTCATTATGCGGTCGGTCAGTTCAATATCAACAACCTGGAGTGGACCAAGGCTGTCCTGACCACGGCACAGGAGTGCAACTCGCCCGTCATCCTGGGTGTTTCCGCAGGTGCAGGTAAGTATATGGCAGGCTTTAAGGTCGTTGCCGACATGGTCAAGGCTATGATCGAGTCTCTCAACATCACCGTTCCCGTTGCCATCCATCTGGACCACGGCACTTACGAGGACTGCTACAAGTGCATCAAGGCAGGATTTTCGTCCATCATGTTCGACGGTTCTCACTATCCTATCGAAGAGAACATCGCAAAGACGCAGGAGCTGGTCAACGTTGCTCACGCGCTGGGTCTGTCCATTGAGGCAGAGGTCGGCTCGATCGGCGGCGAGGAAGACGGCGTTGTCGGTGCAGGTGAGTGCGCAGATCCCAAGGAGTGCAAGCTGATCGCAGATCTCGGCGTTGATATGCTGGCTGCAGGTATCGGTAACATTCACGGTAAGTACCCTGCAAACTGGAAGGGTCTGTCCTTCGAGACGCTGGATGCTGTTCAGCAGCTGACCGGCGAGATGCCCCTGGTTCTGCACGGCGGTACGGGTATCCCTGCGGATATGATCCAGAAGGCAATCAGCCTGGGCGTTTCCAAGATCAACGTCAACACCGAGTGCCAGCTGTCCTTTACGGCAGCAACTCGCGCGTATATCGAGGCAGGCAAGGATCTGTCCGGTAAGGGCTTTGACCCCAGAAAGGTGCTTGCTCCCGGCTACGAGGCAATCAAGGCTACCGTTAAGGAGAAGATGGAGCTGTTCGGTTCCGTCGGTAAGGCATAAGATATTTTACTTTTGAGGCTGTCATATTTTTCATGTGGCAGCCCTATTTTACATGAGGAGAAACATTTATGAAGCATTTGCGTTTGTGGTGCTTGATGCTGGTGGTTGTCATGCTGCTGGGATGCTTTGCAGCCTGCACACCCGCTGACCAGCCCGATCCCGAGGATCCCAAGGATTCGGATGTGACCGATCCGAGCGATGATCCCAATCAAGAAGACCCCAATCAAGACGACCCCCAGGAGGATGAAATGGATAAGTACGTTAAGCTTTCCGAAAAAGGACAGAAGCTGTATGATGCTACATACCAGACGATGATCGATCGTCTGCATGAGAACGGCTATGCCCAGACCTCGCTGACCGGTGCATATCAGGGTATGTTTATCCGTGATGCATCCATCCAGGCCATGGCTCATATCGCCGAGGGTGATTTGGAAATGGCTATGAGCATTTTGCGCTTTATGTCTTCCTACCATAAAGCAACTGATGCTAAGTTTGCGTACCATATTATGGATGAGTTCAAGCAGAGCGGCACTTGGGATTATATAGAGGCTGACGAGCAGCCTGCTTCGGTCGCAAGTGGCGCTACCGCATCCAACGAGGATTTCAGTATTCCGCTTTATAAGATCAACATGCCTACCAACGGTTGTGCACAGCAGGTCGTTGTTCCGTTTGATAACATCAGCGAGATGTCGTTCTATCTGGAGCTTGCCGGTAAAGATGGTCAGATCGTCGTTTCCGTTGGTACGGCGCAGGGAGATGACTCTCTTGGTCGTGCTACCAGCAATATTGCGGATCTCGGCTCCGGTAAGGGTTGGTTCAACATTAAGTTTGACACGCCCGTCAAGGTGGAGGCCGGCAAGGAATATGTAATCAGCCTGTGGGCAGAGAATGCTTCCGGCAACATCGTTTCTTTTGGTAAAACGAGCGGCGGCACCGGCTTTAACTACGATGTGCCCTCGTTCGGCGGTTGGAGAAAGAACGGGCAGGTGATTGCTTACCGCATTCTTTCCAACACCTCCTTCGTCGGTAGCGAGAACGCTATCACCCAAACCTTTGTCGCCAAGGGTGACGTTGTCAATACCGCTGTGGTTGAGATCGTTTGTGCGCAGAAGACCAAGCTGCACGCAGCTATCGTTGATGCAACCGGTAAGCAGCTGGCTACCGCAGAGACTGAAACCGAGGGCGGCACCGTTTGCTTCGACTTTGGTTCCGTTGCGATCAAGGAGGGCGATACCTACGGTCTGTCCCTCTATGCAGACGCAGGTGATGTGACCTGGAACGGCGCTCCCATGCCCACCGTGGCTTACAGAACGGGTGACGCGGATCAGAAGGCACTGAATGAAACCTATACGCTGAAAATTTTCCCCGAGTATTCCGGCACTCGTACCGCTGCTTTCGCTAAGATTGGCGGCGACGTAGTGGCTGAGCAGACTTTGTCCTCCACATTGAATAAGCAGTTTGTAACCTGCGCACAGCTGTATCTGGCGGCCAATGGTACGCCTGCTGCTGACGATACCTTTACGGTTTCCCTGTACAAGGGCATTGAGCTGATCAGCTCCGTCACTCGCCCCGTTTCTTCTCTGAGCCAGGTGGCTACCGCTTATAATTTCGAGTTCGCTCTGCCCATGAGTGAGCTTTCGACCTCCGAGTCTTATACCATCGAGGTCAGCGCAACCAAGGCTGAGTCGGTCTGCTGGTTCGGTACGGCTAAAAAGGATGCCTCTCAGAAGGCAAAGCTGGGCGATGCTGAGCAGGATATGGTCTATTCCTATCGTGCAGGTACTTCCAGCGTCAAGCCGCTGTCCACCAAGATCCAGGTTGACGGTAACTACATGTGGGTCAATGCCTTTGCTATGTTCGCTCTTGAGGGCGATGAGAAGTATGCGGATTTCGTTGATTCCGTTTACGATCAGATGGCAGACTATACTCGTTACTTTATTGAGAACGATTATATCCACGAAAACGGATTGATGTACAATCCTAACTATGAGCATTCCCGCAAGGGACGCTACTGGGAGTCCTACGATCTGATCACCAACTGCTTTGCCTCCGAGGCAATGCACAAGATGAGCCAGGTCGCAGAAAAGCTTGGCAAGAAGTCGGACGCAGAGCTGTTCGCTAAGACGGCTGATGACATTGCTGAGGCTGTTCACACCGAGCTGGTCAGCGAGTTTGAGGGTAAGAAGATCTACACCGAGCTGATCGCTGTAGACGAGGGCGGCGCGATCTACCGCGGCTTCTCGTTTGTCAACCTGGCACCCGTCGCATCCGATTGGTATGCAGTGGACGAGGAGATCATGGCGAATACCTACAACGCTTACGTCAAGATCGGCACGGAGAAGTACTCCGGCGTTGATATGCTGGCCGTCGTTGTAGACGTCAACGATCAGGATCAGGCAACCTACCACGGTAACCACGTTATCGGTAAGGGCCTTGGCTGGGAACTCTACTATCTGTGGAAGACCGGCAATACCGAGAGACTCAATGAGGTGCTTTCCTTCGTGGATAAGCGCTCCAACGATATCTATCCCGAGACCTGGAGAGCTGACGGCAGCCTTGCCGATTCCGGTAACCAGGAGCAGGCTTCCTGGATTCTGTACGAGGTTGCTCGCATCACGGGTAAATACCAGAAGTAATATCATAACTTATGCGCCGATCTGCAGCTTGCGGATCGGCGCTTTTTTCATATCTCGAAGTTATCTTTGAAAACGACTTGCAAAATCTTACGGTTTGTGGTATAATTGAAAAAATGTGCAAACTATCGATATGTAACAGAAATGTGGTGTGAGAATGATAAACGATAAAGAAATGCTCGGAACAGCCCCGGTGGGGTCGTTGTTGTTCCGTTTGGCTCTGCCGACGGTTATGGCGCAACTGATCAATATGCTGTACAATATTGTAGACAGAATGTTTATCGGCCATATGCCGGTAGATGGTGATCTGGCGCTGACCGGTCTTGGAGTATGCATGCCGGTCATTATGCTGGTCTCAGCCTTTGCCGCTCTTGTCAGCTCGGGCGGCGCACCGCGCGCGTCTATTTTTCTCGGACAAAAGGATGTAAAAAGTGCTGAACGGACGCTTGGCGGCTGCTTTGGCTTACAAATCGTGATATCGGTTTTCTTGAGCGTAGCTCTATTGCTTTGGAATCGAGAGATCCTTATGCTGTTTGGTGCCAGTGAAAATACCATTGGATATGCAGCAGACTATATGAGTATTTATGCTTTGGGTACACTTTTTGTGCAGTTGACGCTGGGCATGACGGCATTTGTCAGTGCACAGGGATTTACCAAGATTTCTATGTATTCTGTTATTCTCGGTGCCTTGGTCAACATTGCTCTGGACCCCATCCTGATCTATGGCTTTCATATGGGGGTTAAGGGAGCAGCTTTGGCGACTGTTTTGTCGCAAGGAATCTCCTGCGCTTGGATTTTGTCTTTCCTTTGCGGAAAAAAGACCTATCTGCGTTTGCAGCCCAAGTATTTTATTTCTTCGCCTGCATTGATTTTGCCATGCGTAGCACTGGGCCTTGCGACCTTTATCATGCAAGCCAGTGAAAGTGTCATCTCGGTATGCTTCAATTTGTCGTTGCTCAAATACGGTGGTGATTTGGCAGTGGGTGCGATGACTATTCTTTCCAGTGTTATGCAATTTGCTATGCTGCCGCTGCAAGGAATTGCGCAGGGAGCACAACCAATCCTGAGCTATAATTACGGTGCGCAAAATGCCGATCGTGTCAAAAAAACATTCAAGCTGTTGCTTTGTACCTGCCTTATATACTCTGTTACATTGTGGCTGTGTGTCATGCTGTTCCCTCGTGCTTTTGCGGTGATATTTGCCGACCGTGCTGCGTTGGTGGATTTCACGGCGCGGGTCATTCGTATTTATTTCGGGGGCATGCTGCTGTTTGGTATTCAGGTTGCCTGCCAGATGACCTTTGTGTCTTTGGGAAATGCCGCTTCCTCGGTCATGGTGGCTGTTATGAGAAAATTCGTGCTTCTTTTGCCATTGATATATCTCATGCCGCACATGGTTTCCGACCCGACTGTCGGTGTGTATTTGGCAGAGCCGATCGCTGACGTAGCTGCCGTGACCTTTACCACCTTTTTGTTTGTATTTCAGTTCCGACGTGCGCTGCGTAAAATAAAGCCATGTCCTGAAAAAAATTGACGCACAAAATCTGAGGAGTCAATGTGAGTATGAAAATGAAAGCAGAAGTGATGTACGCGACCATGCAGCCGTGGCGGTTGTTTTTTGTGGTGGCGTTGCCGGGTATGATCAGCATGTTTTCCATGTCGGTCTACAGCATCATTGAAGGCATATTTATCGGAAAAATTTTAGGTGAGGGCGCTTTTGCCGCAGTCAATATCGCCCTGCCGTTGGTCATGATCAATTTTTCGCTGGCCGATCTGGTCGGCGTCGGTGCGTCGGTACCTATCTCAATTGCGCTGGGAAAGGAAGATCACAAAACGGCAAACAACGTCTTCAGCGCATCGATCGTTATGATTTTGGTGACGTCGGCGCTTATGGGTGTTATCATGTTTTTTGCCGCCGAGCCGCTGTCGCGGATGATGGGCGCGGATGATGTGTTGCTCGAAACCTGTGTCAGATATCTGCGCACCTTTGCACTGTGCAGCCCGCTGAGCGCCATCTTTTTTGCCATGGACAATTATCTGCGCATCAGCGGATATATCAAGACCAGCATGGTCATCAATATCGTTTCCAACGCAGTGACGATCGGATTTTTAGCTTTCTTTTTGTGTGTTTGGAAGATGGACGTCGTCGGTTCCGCGCTTGCCTCCTGTATGGGATTTGTGTTGTGCTCTGCCTTGGCGATCATTCCGTTTGTCAGAGGAAAGGCGCTTCTCAAATTTGTCAAGCCGACCTGGAGCTTTGGCATGTTCCGTGAGATCGCGGCTTGCGGCTCGCCGGTGTTTTTGAGTAACATTGCCGGGCGCGTCACCTCGATCGTCATGAATATTTCGCTGATGACGCTGGGCGTGCAAGCCTTTGGTGAGGGCGGCGGCACGACGGCCGTGGCAGTTTACGCGGTCTTAATGTATGCGAGCGATCTTTGCTGGCCGCTCCTTTACGGTATCAGCGATTCGCTCTCTCCCGCCATCGGTTACAACTGGGGCGCGCAGAGCTACAAGCGCGTCAAGCAGATCGTTCGCTGCGCTTACATCGGTACTGCGATCGTAGGTTTGATTTCCACCTCGATCCTATTCTTCTTCCCGGGAACTATTGTGGCGCTGTTCACCAAGCCGGAGGATGTGCTGATGTCGCAGATCGCGATCGGAGCGATTCGGCTGTTCAGCTTTGCTTATTTGTTCCGTTGGTTTGTTGTTACGACACAGGGCTTTATCAGTGCCATCGAAAAGCCTGCGCGCGCCACGGTGATGTCGGTCGCGGTTGCTCTGGTCTTCCCGCTGCTCATGCTCACGGTCCTTTGGCGTATGCAGCTTGACGGCATTTGGCTCAACTTTACGGGTGTCAACGCGCTGGCTGCCATGCTC
>JAEIGA010009587.1_pt1 | contig 14659 bp, 13 predicted proteins | sample 9270691 | NCBI WGS metagenome assembly JAEIGA01 (sample SAMN17057246, study PRJNA624740) | gut metagenome | biome: biome; isolation source: fecal sample | host: Bos grunniens | place: China: Xizang | collected 2019 | reverse complement strand
TATTTGCACATTGACATACTGCATGCGATAGCCAATGGAAATAGCATGTAGAAATTCATTGACTTGATCGCGTGCTATGAAACGAGCCATTAGCTTATCTTCTAGATACATTTCACCTTTTGGCAATGCGAACTTTGGTCGCAATTGTACCCCAATTGTATGGACATTAGCGGTAGTGGTGCGGATATTCGTTTGCATCTCAAAATGCGAATTAATAGGCATGAACGCATCAATATCGAAGTTCGCCATTGAGCCGTATGTCAAGTTATGTCCATAACCCGCATGGAGTGACACGCTATAAGTCGTATCACCAGGTTGCACTTGCGCCATTGCTGATGGAGCAAAGAACAACCAAAAAAGAACTACTATAAAAATACACTTTTTCATATCTTTAGTCAAAAACTAAAAACTCTAAATTTCTACTACAATTCCACAATCGTAATACCAGCTCCACCACGATCGGGATCACCATCGTGGAAAGTAATATCACCCGATTTGAGTCGTCGCATAGATTTCTGTCGTTCCGCAAGATAGTCACGCACCACTTGCTTGAGAGCACCCGTGCCCGTACCATGGAGGATAGATACTTGTTCGGCATTGACCATCAACGCATCGTCGATATATGCAATCAGGTTATCTAATGCCTCATCTACACGTAAACCGCGTATGTCTAATTCACGTTTGAAAGAAAGTTTCTTCGCACGCAACTCGTCTGCCACATTACTAGACACCATTTTAGGCTTAGTAGTATTAGTTTCCTGTATTAACTTAGCAGGGTTGTTGGTGAGCATTTTGAGATCACGAAGATCGCGAAGCACTTTGTTTTGCTTAGATTGAGAGTTAGCAGTAGCGTTAGACTTAGTAGAAGTATTGGATTTACTAGTTTTACTTTCTACTTTGGTCTTTAGTGTTTCTACTTTTTGTCGAGCAGCTTGTGTGGCTTTTTTCTCGGCTTTAGCCTCTTTAATCTCGCGTATCGTGCGCTCGATAGTAGCATTGCTCTTACGCAGCAAATCTGCAGCCTCGGCATTGGCCTCCTCAAGTATAGCACGTTTCTTGGCTTTAATACCCGCCAGTTGCTCCTCGTAATGGGCAATCTTTTCTTCAAGATGCTTCTCGCGTTGACGGATATTCTGACGTTTGTTCTCCCAATAGCGTTTGTCGCGAGCGATATCCTGAAGTTGTTTATCGTAATCAATATGCTCCTCGCCTACAATATCAGTAGCGCGTTGGATAATCGTTTCGGGCAAACCAATCTGACGAGCTATCTCCACAGCAAAACTACTACCTGCCTGACCTATAGATAGTTGGAAGAGAGGTTTGAGTTTTCCACGGTCGTATAGCATAGCGCCATTGATCACGCCAGGAGTTTGTTCGGCAAAGTGCTTGAGATTGCCATAGTGGGTAGTGATTACACCAAAAGCATGTTGCTCGTTGAGCTGAGATAGCACTGCCTGTGCAATCGCTCCACCAATCATAGGTTCGGTACCGGTACCAAATTCATCAATCAACAAGAGCGTTTGTGCATCGGCATAACGCACGAAGTGCTTCATATTACGCAGGTGAGACGAGTAGGTAGAAAGATCATCCTCAATGGACTGCTCATCGCCTATATCAATCAACAATTGCTTGAAAAATCCCATCGTGCTAGCTTCGCTCATAGGCACAGGCAAGCCGCATTGCAGCATATATTGCAGAAGTGCTACCGTCTTAAGGCAAACGGACTTACCTCCAGCATTAGGGCCGCTAATGACGAGTATACGATTATCGGTAAGGCGGATAGTGAGAGGTATAACGGTCTTTCCTTGTCGACGGAAATTGAGTAACAAAACGGGGTGATATGCCTCGCGCCAATCAAGTAAAGGTTTTTTGGCGAATTCTGGAACAATAGCATTAATATCCAATGCGAATATCGCCTTTGCGCGAAGAAAATCGACCTCTGCGAGATAGTCTTCGGTGGCTATAATAGCAGGAATCTCCGGTCGAATTTCAGAAGTAATTGCTGTGAGTATACGTATGCGTTCCCGTCGCTCTTCGCCTTCAAGCTCGCGTATACGATTGTTGGCCTCTACCACTTGTTGAGGTTCGATGAAGACGGTTTTTCCCGTGGCCGACTCATCGTGTACGATACCACCAATCTTACGTTTGTAAGCAGGCGGTACCGGCAAGACCAATCGCCCTTCACGCATGGTTGGCGCCGCATCTTTGTCGAGGATCCCTTCGGCTTGTGCCTGACGGAGAATGGCATTCAGTGCACGGCTGACAGAGCCTTGTGATGCAGCAATCTCTTTGCGAATACGTGCAAGTTCGGGTGAAGCGTTGTCGCGCATCTTGCCATAGCGGTCAAGCACTCTATCGATCAAGGAGATGAGGCTAGAAGGTGAAGAGGTGATGAAGCAAGAGGATAGAATTGGGTATTTGTTTTGATCCAACGTGGCGAAGAATCGCTCTAGATGAGCGGAATAAGAGAGCATTTTACTAAGTGAGTAGAGCTCAGCTTCGTCCAAGAAGAGTCCCTCAATACGAATACGCGATAGCGCTTCACGTAAGTCATATATTTCTCCTTGCGGGAATGTCAATGAGGAATCCGTGAGCACGCCCATCATTTCCCTCACACGCGATAGTAAATCTCGTACTGCATTATAGCGCGTGAGCCATTGCATAGCATCCACCCGCTCCTTTCCTAGGGGAGACATACAACAAGCTTTCAAGCCATCACGAATGACGTGAAAGTCAATTTTTTGCTCAATATTTTGGGGATATATCACGTGTTATTCTTGTGGATAGGTAATAATGATATCGAACTCCATATTGGTAGGATTAATCGTGACATCTTCCTCGTATGCAAAGTCACTCATGCGGAAATTAAACTCAGCCCAACCGATACCATAGGTAAAGTCGATTGTTTGGGTATAAAAGAGCCAATCGCCATCCGCTGTAGGTTCCTCCACATGGAGTACATATGGTAATAGATGTTTGCGAGCATAGTAGTAATCCATACGATCAAAGACCACATACGCTTTTACCTCTCCATAATCGAATACACGCTCAGTAATTTCAGGCATATCAACCACTGCATAAAAATAATTATTATTGAATTGATCGCTATCATCTATCTGCGTATATTTCCATTCATTCGCTTGAACTCGAACACTAACCGTTTTGAGTGTTACATCTCTTTCGTCACAACTTGCAAAAACAAGTAATGCAAAAACAAAAAACAAAATCTTTTTCATAAAGCACATAATACATTGAATTCGCTGCAAAGGTACGTTTTTTTTTGCATATATCAAAAAAAAATAGTAATTTTGCGGCCAAAATGGAATTTTTATGAAGAAATATTTGTTAGTAACTTGTCTTTTGATTTTAGCCTTGGGTTTAGAAGCTCAGTCTAAAAACGCCGCCTTTGTGCAATACATAGAAAAATATAAGGATTTAGCCATCAGGCAACAAATCAAGTACAATGTACCAGCAGCCATCACGATGGCGCAGGGCTTGCTGGAGTCTTCTGCAGGTACATCGGAATTAGCCACAACGGCTAATAACCACTTTGGTATAAAATGCACCTCCGATTGGCAAGGACGTACCGTAACTAAGGATGATGATAAGGCAGGCGAATGTTTTCGCTGTTATGCAAATATCAATGACTCGTATGAGGATCACTCGCTGTTTTTGTTGCGTCCGCGCTATAAATCGCTATTTGCTTTACCATTAGGAGATTACAAGGCATGGGCACATGGTCTAAAAGCATGTGGATATGCTACCGACCCTAGTTATCCTGAGAAGTTGATCCGACTGATTGAATTGTATGACTTGCAAGCATTAACCTTCGATAAGAATCTATTAGCAGGAGGGTTTGTAAGTGAGGGTGATACCACTTGGAGTGAGCCTCAATCAGATATCATTGCTCATGCAGCACAAGGTGGGATTCGCGATTATGTGTATCCCCCTATGGAAGACTTGGAACTATATAATGATCATGCATCGGGTTATCGCAATGGTGTGCGATTCGTGATCGCTTCGGAAGGCGAGACCTTTGCCTCGTTGGCCTATTACTTAAATATGCGTGAGAAGACACTGCGCAAATATAATGATGCGTTAGATACCCGTGAGTTGGAACCGGGTGACATGGTATATGTATATGCCAAGAAGAACAGAGCAGGCAGAAAATTCAGTTATTGTTACTTCCGTCCGGGTGATACGGCATGGAGTATTTCTCAGAAATATGGAATTAAGATGAAGAGTTTGTATAAGTTGAATGGCATTCCATATGGAACTCCTCTGAAGACTCAACAACGTCTTCGTTTGCGTTGATAGATGGCTAAACACAAAGCAGAATCCATAGGTACACTTCTGGCCGAATATTTCCGTGGGACAGAAGCCGAGACGACCTTGCTAGAGCGCAAGATCCCTTCGTTGTGGGAAGAAGTATTGGGCAAGGCAGTAGCGCAGTTCACAGGCGAGATAGAAGTAAAAAATGGTGTGCTATATGTGCATATTCATTCGGCAGCATTGCGTCAGCAGTTGTTTGAGCAACGCTATACCATCGTAAAGAAGCTGAATGAAGCATGCAAAGCAAAGGTACTGACAGATATACGATTGTTGGGTTAAGCGACAAGTATGCGCATAGAAGAATTGGCATTGCAACGTAAGCATTATGCTCATCTGAAGGATGATGAGTGGCGTTTTATGTTGCAACAAGTAGAAGGTCGGCAACGTACGCGAGATAAATTGCCAAGTTTTGCAGAGATGGAAGATTGGTGGTATCCCGTAAGACTATCGTGTGAGCAATGTAGTAGCGAAGTTACCGCTCGCTATAAGGCGGAGTTGGTGAGACGAGAAACGAGTGGAGTGTTGGTGGATTTGACCGGAGGTTATGGAGTGGACACATACTTTATGAGTGAACATTTTCCGGAAGCGCATTATGTAGAGAAAAATGATGAGTTGTGTAAGATTGCGCGACATAATTTTGCAAAAAATCGTCCACAGATTCAAGTGCATCATGCTAGCGCAGAGGAATTTTTAGCCACGTATAGCGACTTAGAAAACGCCGTTATATATATAGACCCCGCTCGCAGGGATAGCCATGGCGGAAAGGTATTCCGAATAGAAGACTGTGTACCCAATGTGATAGAGCTACAACCGATGCTAGGAGAATCCCAAAAAGTATTTATAAAATTGAGTCCGATGCTAGATATTACTGCCGCACTGCGCAGTCTGGATATGACTTTTGATGTGCATATTGTAGCGGTAAAGAATGAGGTAAAGGAAGTGCTATTGGTGGAAACGAAAGGCGAAAGTGAGATATATGCGACTAATATTCTAGATGGCGATGAGAGACAAGTGTTTAGTTTTAGTGCGGATGAAGAAAAGCAATCAAATTGCATGATGTACGGCAGAGAGCATAGCTTATTAAGTGATACAAGTATATATATATATGAGCCGAATGCTGCTATCATAAAAAGTGGTGCATTTAAGTTGGTCGGAGCGCGATATGGATTGTACAAAATGGGGCCGAACACCCATTTGTATATGGGGAAAGATTATGTTGTAGATTTTCCAGGTAGAGTATGGGAAATCTTGGAGACAAACATAAGAGAAACAAAGGGGATAGGTGCAAACGTAATGACTCGAAACTACCCTATGACAGCGGATCAACTTCGAAAGAAATTGAAAGTAAAAGATAGCGACACACACACTATCATAGGTGCTCGACTAGGAGATAAACCCACCCTATTTTTGTGCAAGAGAGTATGAACAAATTATTAGGAAAAACATTAGAAGAACTACAAGCTATAGCCCAAGAGATTGGTTTGCCTCGGTTTGCTGGTAAGCAGTTGGCCGAATGGTTGTATGTGCGTCGTACAGTGAGCATTGACGAGATGACCAATATCTCGCTGAAAGGGCGAGAAGCACTGAAAGCGAATTATAGTGTAGGTCGTCATAAAGCTGTAGCTGAAGCGGTGTCAGAAGATGGGACAAAGAAATATCTATTTAAAGTAGGCGAGCAATATATAGAATCGGTGTATATCCCTGATAATGATAGGGCCACATTGTGTGTAAGTACCCAAGCAGGCTGTAAGATGGGATGCAAATTCTGTATGACAGGCACTTTGGGATTTCATGGGCATCTTATGGCTGCAGATATATTGAATCAGATATTTTCCATTCCTGACTCGGATAAACTGACTAATATTGTGTATATGGGTGAGGGTGAACCAATGGATAATTTAGACAATGTATTGCGTTCGCTGGCGGTTATGACAAGTGCTTGGGGCTGCGGTTGGTCACCCAAACGTATCACCGTATCGTCTGTGGGAATAAATAAGGGTTTGAAGCGATATATTGAAGAATGCGATTGCCATTTGGCTATTTCTTTACATAATCCATTCGCAATTGAAAGACAGTCAGTTATGCCAATTGAAAAAGTAAACCATCTGAGTGATGTAATTGGCTTGTTGAAGGAGTATGATTGGTCGCATCAACGACGTGTAAGCTTTGAATATATATGCTGGAAGGGGGTAAATGATACCATCAAACATGCCAATGAATTATTGCGCATGTTGAAGGGTTTGGATTGCCGTATAAATTTGATACGTTTCCATGCATTACCCACGTCCAACACACAAGATACATTAGCCCTGCCATCATCCAATGAGCGGCAAATGGAATGGATGCGCGACTATTTAACAGACCACGGCATAACTACTACCATCCGGCGTAGTAGAGGCGAAGATATATTGGCAGCCTGTGGCATGCTGGTGAATGCGCTGAAGAAATAATATTACCCCACATAAAATACACGAAAAATGCAGATATATTTGTATATCTGCTTTTTTTTTAGTACCTTTGTCGCCCAAATGGGCAATATTATTCAATACATCATCGAATTCCTACTATACGGCAATCAAGAGGCCGCTAACCTCGTGGGATACACTAGCGCAGAAAGCGATTGGGAAAAGTATCGTGTAGTTGTTGTACCCAATGGTCAACTTGGGAAGAATATCGTAGTGCCAGATTTAAGCGATGTATATGTAGAAACGATAACGCAAGATGGTGATGAGCAAAGATTTGTGATTCATACAGATATTATCTACAACACGTTCTTCTTTATCTCACGGGCAGAGGAGTTGATCAATCCTCAGCGCGATGATCATGGGAGATTCTTGGCACAATACTCTATTTTAGGTGAGAACAACCGACTGATGATTCCTACTGTGGATGAGTATGCACGGCTATTGATGAAGTTGCTGGGATTACAGTTACCTACTCCATCGTTCAGCCAAATATATTTGACTCACGATATCGATTCTATTGCTAATTATCGCCATCTGCGTGGCGCAATAGGCGGCTTGATGCGTGGTCAATGGCGCGCTGTATTTTCCTCACAGCGCGATATACATAACGACCCGGCATTTACCTTCTCGTGGCTGATTAAGCAAGATAAGAAGATTGAAGGCGCAAAATGTATCTACTTTGTTAAAGATACGGCTGGCAAGGGATATGATTATCCACAATATAACCTCGCTGGTAAAGACTTCGCTATGGTGAAGCAACTGCTTGAGAATAGTGAAGCACAAATAGGATGGCATGGGAGCTATTATGGAGGTAAGGTGATTGGGCCGGCAAGACTGCACCGTAGCCATTACCTACGTTGTTCGATTGATCAGATGCAGAATTTGGCAGATATGGGCGTGACAGAGGACTTTACCATGATGTTCCCCGATCATGTGGGATTTCGTTTGCAGACTACACGTGCGGTGCGTTGGATAAATCCCAAGACAATGAGCTTGACCAATCTGGTATTGCACCCATTGACAGTCATGGATTGCACATTAAGCAATAGCCAATATATGAATCTGAACGAGGATGAGGCATATTTTGAGTGCCAACGACTGATTGAAAAGGTATATCAAAACGCAGGTGAATTGGTACTATTGTGGCATAATACGATTATAACAAAAGAAGGCTATCATCGTTCGTTGTATCCTAAATTATTGAACTTGCTGACAGAAACAACACATGAATAAACGTATCCTCATACTTTGTGAGGCAATCGCACCTCCCGCATATTCTCCCCGTATCATCACATTGGTAGAATGGTTGCAAGCACATGGTTGGCATTGCGAAATTGCAACAGAAATGGATGATGACACAGCTTGGGAGTCCACAGTTTGCAAGATACATCAGATGCCAACGTATCGACGTTTGGTGGCTGATAAAGTATTGGGAGCCAAGGAGAAAGCATTTGTCAAATACATACAACAACATATAGATGTCAATTCGTTTGATCTGATATTTTGCGGCAGTTATTATTATTTCCCTTTGCAAGCCGCCAAACGCTTGGCTGAGATATACAGATTGCCTTTGGTAGTGGATTTGAGAGATATTACTGAGCAATGGGGCAAGTTAGATTACTACACGCGTAGGTTTACAGGGATTCAATGTATTGATCGTATCGCCAAGGGAATATATACATATATCAATACTCAGAAGCGGAATCATGTCTTACGTGGTGCAACAGCAGTAACGACCGTTTCGCCTTGGCACCAACGAACCTTGGCTCAATACAACCCCAACACGCACTTAATTTACAATGGATATGATGCCCACACATTCTATCCAAAGACGCTAGTAATAGAGTCATTTGACATCACTTTTATAGGAAAATATTACTCACATTATCAAGATTGCCCTAGATTGTTATTTGCGGCATTGCAAAGCCTTATTGCCACGAATCAAATAGCTGTTGATGAAGTAAAGGTACATTTTTACACCAATGCCGTTGGACAGGCTGATTTTGCAAAATTAGCAAAGGAATATACACTGGATAATGTTGTGAGAGTGCATAATTATATCCCTCGTAGCGAGATAGTAGATAGGATGCATCACTCGTCAATCATGTTGGTGCTGACAACTCCTATAAAGCAATACGGAACACACGGCATGATGGGCACAAAATTTTATGAGATATTGGGTGTGGAAAAACCATGTTTGTGTCTTAACTCAGATGAAGAGTGCTTGGCAGAAGCAATAAAAAACACGCATGCGGGATTAGCTGCTACCCATGTAGAAGATGTGAAAGCATTTATTTTGGAAAAATATCAAGAATGGAAGGCCAAAGGCTATACCCATCAACTAGTTATCAACAAAGAACAATTTACGCGTCAGCACGAAGCGGAGCAATTTGAACAAGTATTCTTACAATGCATCAAATAAGTGTCATAGTACCCATATACAATGCCGAGCTATACTTGGGCAAATGTATTGAATCATTGATTGATCAAGACTATACTGCGTTGCAGATTATCTTGGTAGATGATGGTTCGACAGATAATAGTCATGCTATTGCAGAGCAATATGCCAAGCAAGATTCTCGCATTGAGGTATATTCGCATAGCTCGAATCAAGGTCAATCTGCGGCACGTAATACAGGTCTGCGATATGCAACAGGAGAATTTGTCTCCTTCGTTGATGCAGATGATTATGTTGACATGGATTTCTACACATATATGCTACAACATATTGGTAATTTGGATTGTGTGCAAATAGGCTATAAACGCGTGACACGAGAGGGTAAAATTTTGGTAGAAAAATTGCCTAAGCATTTTCATCAATTCACATCTCCATGCATGCGTTTGTATCGACATGACCTATTTAGAAAACATCATTTGTATTTCCCCAGCGGAATGATATATGAGGATGTCGTTTTTTCCATAGATTTCTGGAAAACGAAACCGACTTACAAAATGCTCCCATACACTGGTTACCATTATCTTGCAAATACCAACTCCACCACTGCTATGCGCAATCCTATTGCAAAAGAATTGCTATTTGCAACATTAAAAGAGAAACGAGTACAAAGCAAATCACTATCACATAAGTTGCTGATACTATATACAACTATTCGATTAAAATTCCATTTCAAACGATATGACTAATCAAGAACTGCTTCAGTTGCTTCGCTCAGAAGTGATTCCTGCAATAGGTTGTACGGAGCCCATTGCAGTTGCATTATGTGTAGCTCGAGCAAAAGAGTTATTGGGCACTGAGCCCGATGAGATAGATGTTTATCTCTCCAAAAATGTATATAAAAATGCATTGGCAGTTGGTATCCCTAATACAGGTATGACAGGATTACCTATTGCCATCGCATTGGGCGCCACAGTGGGAAAATCCGAATACATGCTAGAGGTATTGCGCGATGCAACTCCCGAGGCTGTAGCATATGCTAAAGAATACATGCTACGTGTGCCAACAAGACTACACATTAACTACGAAGCTCCTAGCATTTTATATATCCATGCGGAAGTACGCAAATGTGGACAAATAGCACAAGCGACCATCATTGATGAGCATACAAACTTCGTAGAGGATGTACCATCTACAGCTTCTGCCATTCAACAGAAACATACAGATGACAATAGTCTATCAATGCGCCGCGTATATGATTTTGCGATGGAGATTGAAACACGCGAAATAAATTTCTTAAGAGCTGGCGCTGAGATGAATACAGCTGCTGCAGAAACATCATTTGCGGATCAATATGGCCATGGTCTTGGACGTCTATTGCGTTCGACTACCCTATCTGCAATCCCAGAGATGAAACATCTGTTTGGCGATACTCTATTTACCAAGATCATCAGTTACACTTGTGGAGCATGCGATGCACGTATGTCGGGTGCAATGGTACAGGTGATGAGCAACTCAGGGTCAGGAAATCAAGGTATATCCTGCTCTATTCCCGTATATATATACGCAAAAGAGAATCATTGCAGTGAAGAACAAACCCTGCGTGCATTGGCACTCAGCAACCTCACAGTTATATACATCAAACAATCACTAGGCCGATTGTCGGCTTTGTGTGGTTGTGTAGTTGCAGCTACTGGCTCAGCAGCAGGTATCACCTATCTAATGGGTGGAAATTACGATGAGATCACATACGCCATCAAAAATATGATTGCCAATATATCCGGTATGATATGCGATGGAGCAAAACCAGGGTGTGCACTAAAAGTAACTAGCGGTGTAGCCACAGCAATCTTTAGTGCGTATCTAGCTATGCAACATTCATATGCAGATTCCACAGAAGGCATTGTAGAAGATGATATTGATCGTACCATCCACAATCTTACACGTATTGGTCATGATGGTATGCAAATCACCGATGATCTTATTCTTGACATTATGACTCATAAACAATAATTACGGTATGAATAAGTTTAAAGATATACAAGCATATCGCGTAGGTTGGATTCTACCATTGGTGGATTTTCTCATCATTTGTCCTATCTTATTGGTAATGAAACGCAAAACGACTAAAGGTTTGGAATTGCATTTCTTAGGTGACAAAAAACAAATAGAACAAGATATTCGCCACGGAGCATTCTTCATGACTAATCACCGGGATATTATTATGGATGCCACATGGCTAACATTCATGTTGCGTACACGCTATTTTATGCACCCTTATTTCGGTATTGGAAATAATCTATTTGGTAAGTGGTGGATCGAATTTGTGGTTCGTTTCCTTCGTGGTTTCGTAGTTGTCCGCAACGGTGGTTTCCGCGATCAACGGGAAAATGCCCTCACTCTGTCACAATATATCCGCCATCTGCGTAAACGACATAAATCTATTTGGTTAGCACAACGAGAGGGACGTGCAAAAGATGGTAATGATGTGACCCAACCAGGTGTGCTCAAAATGCTTACAATAGATGCAACAGACTTTTTTGAGAGTGTCAAGGAATTGAATATATGTCCCGTTTCGATTTCGTATGAATATGACCCATGCGACTACTTAAAAGCACGTGAAATGCAATTAAAGCGAGATAATCCGAAATGGCGTAAATCAAGAAAAGATGACTTAGTGTCCATGAAAGTGGGTATCAATGGACAAAAAGGGCGTATTGTATATCGTATGACACCATCCATCAACCATGAAATTGATCAAGCGCTAACAGCACATCCAGAATTGCGCGAGTTGAGTCATAACGAGCAAATCCAATTTGTATGTCAGCTAATCGATCACCATATCCACTTGGGATATGAGATGTACGAACGTGGTACAGCATTCGATGAATATATTGATAGTCGCTTGGATATGATTCATCTCTCAAACAAAGACACAGACTACCTTCGCGAGCGTTTGTATGAGATGTACAACAATCCAGTAGAAAACCATAATAAAGCAAAAAATAATACAAACATATGATTACAATTGAACAATTAAAAGAAATTCAACAACGCGCCGATAAACTCAAGCAATACTTGGCTATTGATGAGAAGCGCGTACAACTAGAGGAAGAAGAGCTTCGCACCCAAGACCCAGGATTTTGGGAAGATGCCAAAGCAGCAGAAGCGCAGATGCGCAAGGTGAAGGGCATCAAAGCATGGATTGAGGGTTATGAAGGTGTGCGCGCTGCCACCGAAGAATTGCAATTGGCATTTGACTATTGCAAAGAGGAATTAGTTACTGAGGAAGAAGTAGATGCTGCATATGGTCATGCTTTGAAAGAAGTAGAGGCTTTGGAGATGAAGAATATGCTATCGCACGAAGAAGATCAAATGCCTGCAGTATTGAAGATTGTATCTGGTGCGGGTGGTACGGAAGCTCAGGACTGGGCTGAGCAGCTCATGCGTCTATACCAACGCTATTGTGAAAAACACGACTATAAAGTGACTATTGCCAACTTACAAGAAGGTGATGAGGCCGGTATCAAGACAGTGACCTTTAATATCGAGGGAGATATGGCATATGGCTACCTCAAATCGGAGAATGGTGTTCACCGCCTCGTACGCGTAAGCCCATACAATGCGCAAGGTAAACGTATGACATCATTTGCATCGGTGTTTGTAGTGCCATTGATTGATGACACCATAGATATTCATGTAGACCCATCTGCTATATCATGGGATACTTTCCGCTCTTCAGGAGCAGGTGGTCAGAACGTCAACAAGGTAGAATCTGGTGTGCGTTTGCACTATAAATTCATCAACCCACTCACCAATCAGCCAGATGAGATCGTGATTGAGAATACCGAGACACGCGACCAGCCAAAAAACCGCGAGAATGCACTCCGTCACTTGCGTAGTCAACTCTATGAATTGGAATTAGAAAAACGCCGTCAAGCAGCAGCCAAGGTAGAAGCTGGCAAAAAGAAGATCGAATGGGGAAGCCAAATTCGTTCGTACGTCTTTGATGATCGCCGCGTGAAAGATCACCGCACCAACTATCAAACAAGCAATGTAAATGCAGTGATGGATGGTGATATAGATGAGTTTATCAAGGCATACCTGATGGAGTTTCCAGATTAATTATTTTAAAACAACAAAGAATACAATGAAAAGAATGAAAACTATACTTTGTCATAGTTTAGTTATGGCATTGATTATGACCACACTCCTAGGTTGTGGCAAGAGCACAGATCGTACACTTACATCTGCTACCGGTTCTATCTATGAGTGCCTTGTAGTGATGAATGAAGAGCCATTGACACAAGATCAGTTGAACACAGTGGCAAAACTATCGCTCGTGAATGAGGCATCTGGCTATACTGAACCCGTGACCACAACATACGACTTAGTGGAGGCTATTATGAGTGCTGATATGCCTTGTATGCCACAAGTAGAGCCTTACTTCCGATTGACACAAGTGGCTACCGCTCAGTTTGATGATATGTTCAAACCTACGCGTAATATCTTATTTGTGGACATTGATCCACAAAAGTACACCCAATTAAAAACCAAAGTTTCCAACGACTATTGGTCTACACCACAAGCCATTTGCAGAATCCAAACACCCTCACAAGAGGAGTTTGTCAGCTATTGGCTAGAGCACGGCACAGAAATACGTGATTGGTTTGTCAACCAAGAGATTAAGCGACAAATGAAATTCTATCGTGCTAGTACTAACAAAGAGGCACGCGTAATTCTTCAACAACAAGGCTATGACATGCTTATACCCGAAGATTATATGGTGATTATGGATACAGTATTGGGTGGAGCCACCACATATAGTCTGCGTAATCCCATCGCAGTAGCACCAGAGGTGCGCCTGCTATGGTGCTGCAACAATAAGGGTACAATGCGTCGCGATCTAGTGGTATATACCTACCCCTACACCGACGAGAACACCTTCACCTTGGATTACCTCAATGCCAAGCGCGACGAGATTCTGAGTCGTGTAGTAAGTGCAAGTGTTGAAGGTTCGTATATGGGTACGGAATACAAAGTATTCCCACCTCAAATGCGCGCCATCACAGTACAAGAGGATGAATACGCTACGGAGGTAAGAGGATTATGGAAGATATTGGATGGCGAAGCCATGGGTGGACCATATGTTAGCCATACGCGCTTGGATCAAATAAATGGACGCATTGTGACAGCCGAGACTTTCATCTATGCCGCAGGCCAAAAGAAACGTAGCGCACTACGCCAAGCAGAAGCCATTTTGTACACTTTGCAATTGCCACAAGATACGATAAAATAGGTTATAGGACGCCCTACGGGCTATAGGTGATAGGTTATAGACAAGAGGAAATGGCAGTTGTTACTCCATATTTATTGGTAGAAGGGCTTACTAAATCGGTAGGTTCGAAGGTGTTGTTTAGCAATATCAGTTTTGCAGTGAATAAAGGGCAACGCATTGCTCTTATTG
>JAEIGA010009586.1_pt1 | contig 14659 bp, 31 predicted proteins | sample 9270691 | NCBI WGS metagenome assembly JAEIGA01 (sample SAMN17057246, study PRJNA624740) | gut metagenome | biome: biome; isolation source: fecal sample | host: Bos grunniens | place: China: Xizang | collected 2019 | reverse complement strand
TTTAAAATGTCTGAAACTAAACGCTATTACTGGCTGAAACTCCCGGAAAACTTCTTTGATGCAACCGATGATGAAACCATTTCTTTCATTGAGGAACAGGAAGGCGGCTCTGCCTATGTCCTGTTCTATCTGAAACTTCTCTGCAAAGCACTGAGGACAGACGGTACGCTTATCCGTCTTATCGGCAACAGATATGTGCCTTATGATGAAAAGTCCCTCTCTAAGCTGACGAACACTCCCGTTGATACAGTGCGTTGTGCCGTGGCTATTCTGAAAGAAGTTGGCCTTCTGAAACAGCTTGACAGCGGAGAACTCTACCTTACTCAAATCAACGAGTTTGTGGGTAGTGAAACCAACAAGGCGGTTGCCATGAGGAAAACCAGGGCAAAGAACCGCTTAGAGGGTAACAATGTTACCCCTGCGTTACCCGGCTGTTGCCCTGACGTTACACAGAGTAAGAGAAAGAGTAAAGAGAAAGAGGAAAGAGAAAAGAGATTAGAGGAAGAGTTAGAAGAAGATATAAGCGCATCTGACGATGCACGGTCTGTTAGTTCTGATGTAAACCCGTGTAAGACTAACGTAAGGTCTAACGTAAACACTAACGGCAAGTGGACTATTGAGGACACACTTGACCTTGTTAACGATTCTGACCTTTCAGAGCCGCTTAGAGAAAAGGTCTGCGACTGGATTCAATATAAGCGTGAGGAAAAGCGCTTCACATACAAGGAACGTTCCTCTAAGTCACTTATCAGCGAAGTTAAAAAGGCAGAGCAGAAGTACGGCTCTATTGCGGTTATCAATCAGATCGAAAAGGCCATGTCTAGCGGCTGGCAGGGCATGAACCTTAATCTTATCGAAACAACGAAACCTGTTAACAACACGGCAAGTGGAGATAACTCTGCCGCCGCCGCACTTGAACGTCTTAAACTGAAAGGATATTTTTCATAATGACAGCGAAAGAAGTATCGGAACTTATTGATTTTTTGAAGGCGGTTTATCCGACCTATTACAAATCTATCACTGACGAACAGATGGAAAAACACCTTGCCGCATGGACGGTTGTGTTTAAGCCTTTCGATGCTAGAGATATGTTTGCCGGAGCAAGGGCATATATCTCCGCTAATACAACAGGCTTTCCGCCCGACCCCGGCAGTATCGTTGCCTATGCGAACAAGGTAAGGAACCCTGCCGATGATGGCTCTGGCATTGAAGCATGGAACCTTGTAAGACGGGCGGTTAATTCTCCCCGTGACCAGTACCAGGCTGCGTTTGATGTTCTGCCGGATACCGTAAAGAAAATCGTAGGCAGTCCGGCAACGCTTATGGCATGGGGCAACGTAGAGGAAGCTGAGTTCGACACAGTGATCCAGTCCAACTTCCTTCGTTCGTATGAAGCACTGGTGCAGAAACAGAACGTAGAACGGCGGATACCCGACAGCTTAAAGATTGCCCTGTCAAAGCCGGAGCCTAAAAGATTGGCACAGCCTAAGTCCGTGGAGTATGACGATGTGTTTGATTCTACAGAAGTAGAAATGCCGAAGGCCGTTGCAGACAGGTTGGCGGCACTCAGGGCAAAGTTGGGACAGTAAAAATTTCTTCGTGATTTTAAGAAAAATTTGTCTACAGTAGTTGACATACAATGCTAACCATGATAGACTAAAGAAGTCGAAGGGCAAGGGGGTACGGCCCAGGACAGTACCCCAAAATTCTACCATAGTAGACAGGGGGGTGATAGACAAAACCAATAACATCTATACGATGAGAACCTATCGTCAGCAAAGTTTGGAAAAGGTTCGGTTTAGTAGAGCGCTGGAACCTGAGTAGCGTTGGCAAGGAATAGAGAAGCATAGGAACAGCGGTGATTATCAATGCGATGGAACTGAGCAGATAAGCGAGGGAATAGACCCGGATTGCGATGGAAGCGAACAGAAATGCCGTGGAGTTGCGTTGCGTTGAAAGCCAGAGCATAGGCATGGCGCAGAAACGCAAAGGCTATGAAATGACCCGTGCAGGCGAAGCGCCGTTTGGCCCCGCTTCGGAACAGCAAAGAATCGTACCGGGGAAGCAGTGATGTGCTGAGGTGTAGCGTTGATAAGGGATAGCTTTGAACCGTGTGGGAACAGGATGGCACTGCTTTGTGTGGGAGTAGCTAAGATATGTTTAGACCCGTGGTGGAACAGTTCAGCAAAGTATGGGAATAGCTTAGATATGCCTTGTTTGGGAATTGCACAGATGTGCCTTGGATAAGCAGAGTTACGCTTGGGTGTTGCTGGGTATGCGATGAGAAGGCTTTGACAAGACTGGTTCGGAGTAGAAATGGAATAGAAAAGCAAGGCCACGTCACGGGAATGAGCCGAAATGATCTGCTATGGCACAGGTTTGTGAAGCATCGGAATAGCGTTGACAAGAAAGGCGTTGGATTTGTAGTGTTCAGCACGGCCTGGGAATCGCTTTGACGTGATGAGCAGAGGAGCAGCCTTGGTTGGCAAGGTAGCGGAAAGGCGTTGTAGAGTGGCGGCGTGGAAATGTTCTGCAAAGCAAAGGAACAGTATCGTCATGGAAACGCGGAGAACAGTAACGGAATAGTAAAGCAAAGCGGTGCCCAGGAATTGCGATGTTAAGTAATGGAGTCGCTCTGAGAAGTTGCGGAACTGCACTGCTTGGATGGCAGAGGAAATGAATCGCCCGGATAGCGAAGGAAATGAATCGTCTAGCAACGGCGTAGTAAAGCAACGCCAGGGAAAAGACTTGCTCCGATGTGGAAGTGAATAACTATGACTTGCTAGGCGCTGGAAAAGTGCAGAAAAGTTAAGAAAAGGGAAGCAGAGGTGATGCAAACTTACGCAGAGGAACTGAAAGGAGAAGGAGAAGAAATGTACGGCCCTGGAAGGGCAAAGCGTAGTTTGGGATTTGAATGGTCGAGCATTGACATGGGATAGCGTAGAACAGACTTGTGGTGGCGGAGCGAAGTTATGCTACGGCAAAGAAGTGAGTCGTGGAGGTGTTGCTTAGGGAAGTCAAGCAGTGGCGATGAGAAGTTGTGAAATGGATATGCGGTGAAATACATCGTAAAGGAATGGCATTGTTTCGTAACGTGCTGGAATAGCTATGATTCGTAAAGAAAAGGCGTTGTTTTGACGTGCTTTGGAAAAGACACGCCTGGCACGGACACGGAGAAGAGTCGCCCGGTCAAGGATTAGAAGGGTGGTGGAAGGGCAAAGCGTGGAAACGTTCTGGAAAAGAAGGGAATTGCGGAGCGGCGGGAAAGCGATGCAACACATTGTTTTGTGCAGGCATGGCCCCGTGATGATTTGCTTAGAATCGCAACGGTAACAATTAATTTTTATTAAAAAAGGAGAAAGAAAAACATGGCACTCAACATTTTAAGGACAGAGAGGTACAGAGAAGGGTAAAGATCGTGTTCCTGGAACCCGTGCTTGGGACAGCGCCCAACAATCAGGAAGTCTACACGAAGTTCATCGCAAGCAAGGCTCCCGGCGCAGACGGCATCGAAGAGGAAATTGAAGCAATCGGCGTAGATGGCGTAGTAGAGAACGGCATGACCGTATTCCCCCGTATCGACAAGGACAAGAACCGTCCCGGCATCTGGCCTTATCAGATTCGTGGATTCTTCAAGTCAGGCCAGCAGGCCATGAACGACATGGTCACTGACAAGGAAGAGAGAAAGAAGAAGAACTCCGGCTACCTTGCCACATACAAGCGCCGCATTGATACCCACGTATTCGTCAAGGCCGTGAGCGCACGGTGGACTGATTACAAGCTGTCCGGCTCCGAGAAGCAGCTTATTGAAATCCACATCCCGGAAGGCGGTGAGATTGAAAGCTGTGAACGTCCTCTGAGGGCACAGACCATGCAGGGCGAACGTGTGGCACTGGCAAAGTCCGAAAGCGTTCCCGAAGGCTCCTGGATTGAGTTCGATGTTAAGCTGCTTGATCCGAAGCTGGAAGACCATCTGACCGAATGGCTTGAATTTGGAGCCTACAACGGAATCGGTCAGTGGCGGAACTCCGGCAAGGGAACCTTCGTATACTGGATGTACGATGAGTCCGGCGACCTGATGCGGACGAACGCAGAATAAGAAAGAGGTGACAGGATATGTCTATGAACTGTTTTACGGGCATCGGCAACATCGTAGCAGACCCGGAAGTAAGGTATTCTAAAGATGGTCTTTGCGTTGCAAGCTACCGAATCGCAATCAGCAGAGATTTCAGCAAGGACAATGAAAGCGACTTCCTCAACTGTAAGGCTTTTGGAAAGTCCGGCGAGTTCGCAGAGAAGTATCTGCGGAAGGGCATGAAAATCGGCATCAAAGGCCGTATTCAGACAGGCTCTTACACGAACAGAGAGGGCAACAAGGTATACACTACGGACATTGTCGTGGAGAACCATTACTTCTGCGAGAGGGCAGAAGGCAGTGGCAATCGTGGCGGCGGTCAGCGCAAGGCAAGCGCAGACGACTTTATGAGTATCCCAGGTGGGCTGGATGAAGAACTTCCTTTTACCTGAGTAGTCTACTATGGTAGAGGGAAAAGAATAGGAGAGTAGAAAATGAAGAAGGCAATCAAAGTGGCAATCGAAACGGTTCTTATCTGCTATGTGATGATGTGGGCGCTCTGCATCGAAACGGCAAACTGGGAAATGTGGGTAGTCGCTATTGGTTGCCTTCTTACGTTGCTGATGATGGAGCGGTGGAGAGAGGTCGCCGGGTTCATCGTTGAAACATTCAATCTGTAAGAGGTACGAATGGAAACAATCAAGCTAAAGCCGTGTCCGTTCTGCGGTAACGAAGCAGAAATGGAAGTTAATTACATCGACACATACCGATGCAGAGGGTATTGGATACAAGGTAAGTGTGTGATGTGCGGAGCGAAGAGCAAGTCTTTTTTTACCCCGACCCCTTATCCAGAGATTGACAATAACGAACTTCAAGAAATGCTTAGGGCAAGGAGAAAAGGGGACAGAGAAGGCGTGAAAATCTATCAAGAGCGCTATGAAAAAAGGCGCATCCAAATGATACATGAATCGGATGCAATGAAACAAGCTATACGGGTTTGGAACACAAGGATAGGAGAGGTTAATGACACAGAATGAACAGGTGCTTGACTACATGCGTAAGTACGGTTCAATCACGGCCCTGGATGCCATGAGGGACTTAGGCTGTATGCGATTAGCCAGCCGGATTAGTGACTTAAAGAAGAACGGTCACAGGATTGTTACATTTTCAAGGACGGTGTTGCGCCGGGACGGTACGAAAGCAAGGGTAGCAGAGTACAGGTTGGGAGATACAGATGGAACGTGAGTTTATGGTGGTCTGTCATATCACAAAGAACGCACAGTCAGCGTTCACAAGGTTCTTCGTAAGGCACTTGGGAGCGGTCACGAAGGAAACAATCATTGGCTGGGAACAGGTCTGTGAGGAAGTCGGCGGATATGACAAGGCGATAGTTCTTGACTTTAAGGAGTTGTATGCAACTGGTCATATGGCACAGGACAGCCCCAGGTGAGTGGGAAAGTCCACAGGGGTTCAAGGCTTACGATGTTCCAGAGGGATGGGAACTGATTCACGAAACAGAGGACGGACAGGAAATAAGTCTGCACAAGAATTTCAAGGAAATCCGAATTGCGGCGCAGAAAATCATGGGTTTCAATATCCCGGACAATCCGCTTGGTCAATACGGCAAGAGAGTCCGTGAACCGATTGCCTATTGCGTTTATCACAAGTATTTCCTGTCACATGCCGATGCGAAGTGCCACGGCTGCTTAAAGAAGAGGTGCAAGTGGATGGTGCGAATATCCAGCCCACACTGGGACAGACGGGCCGAAGCAAAAAGGAACAAGAAGAGAAGGAAGCAAGATGGCACTACATGACGATGTTATTAGGCTGTCCGAAGAGGGACGGTCAGTCGATGAAATCATGGATGCGTTGCACTGTAGTCGTGCGATAGTAATGCACTGCATGAATGGTTCGGCAAAGACCAGGGCAACCGTACACGATGTATGGACTTCGGACAGGATCAAAAAGTGGACAACGTACACAAGGAAAATACTTGCCGCATTTGCCGCTGGAGCGCCGATGCCGCAGGAATACATTGAGAAAAGGAGAAATGGATATGCGAAATATTATGAAGGCTTTGATGATGATGTGTGTGATTGCGATGATGGCGATGCCCGCACAGGCAACGTGTGCAACGCCTAACTGCGTTAAGAAGGCCGCAGAGAAGGTCATGGACGAGTCCGGCACAGACATTGCGTTCGTGGTCAAGACTGGGAAGGATGGCAAGGGAACGGCGTACTTTATGTACCGCAAGAACGGCAAGGTTCACTGTGATCGAAGCGGTCAGGTCATTCTTGGCAAGAACACGAAGGTCAAGAAGTGCTATCACTACTACTTCCATCGTAACCGTGATGCTGAGAAGAAAGTGGAAAGCTGGACAAAGGGCAAGGTTCAGTACAGATGGAGATTCACTTCCTTCATCGAATGTGCGGAAGAACCTGGATTCAAGGTACATTCCTATATCGAATACAAAAATCCCGGCAAGGCATGGCAGACATGCAAGGGGACCAGTAAGAACACGGATGGCGTTTCGATGTGCAAAGAGTTCGCAAATTACCTCTGGAGCATGGCAGACGATGATTGCCCGGTAGTTTTCATGCGGGGGTGATAAGGTTGGAGAGTTTAATTCCCTTACTCATGGCTGGGGCCGGATTCCTGGTCATTGGCTTTATCTTAGGCCACAACAAAGGCTTTACGGATGGTTTCAACTATGCCGTAGCGAACAGTGAGGAAGTCGGCAAAGTCATTTCCAAAGAAGTAATCAAGAACGCCAGGATGCGTGTGATGAAGGTGGTGGACGGCGAACTCAAAGAAGTTGATGGAGCAGTTGAGGAAGAGCCGGAAGCAGTTGAATAAACAGTTGAACAAGCAGGGCTGGCAACGGCCCTGCTGATATGGAGAAAGAAATGGAATTGATTAGCAAAGAGGATGCGATGCGCCAATTCAAAATCCTGTGTGTAGAGCAATGCCTACATGCGAGACAGCAAGAGTGCGGTCAATGCCTGTTAGCAGTAGCTAGTGACGCTATCAACAATCTTCCAGTGAAAGAGAAAAGCGGAGAGATAACCTTTGAGCAGTTTCGTGAATACTGTGAGAAACGGAACTTTGTGGTTGTGGCGAAAGAGTTTTTCCCTGGCACTCAAATCATTCAAAAGGCGGAAGTCGTGCGGTGTAAAGAGTGCGCTCATTGGGATAGAAGCTGGTACACAAGTGATGGCAACCACTTTTGCTCAATGATAGACAAGGCAACAAAAGGTGACTGGTTCTGTGCGGATGGAGAGAAGGAGAGTAAATGGAACTGATAAGCCGTGATGCAGCTATTGATGAAATGGCAGAGTTACAGGGAAGGGCTTACACAAAGGCCGAACTGACAGGAATCAGTAAAGCGTGGAAGCGGTTGCGGAAACTGCCGACAGCATCAAAGCACGATGAATTTGAGAAGGCGTTGGTTGATATGTTTGCTCCGATCATGGAGTGTGAAATCGACCATCCGAAATACCAGGATACGGTTGCAGACATTATCAAAGATGTGCTGAAAGCGTATGACGAACTGCATCCGGCAGAAAGGAAAGACAATGGCTAAGTACATTAAGCTGGATGATGCGATTGAGGTTTTGAAGTCGCTTGTGTTGGACGAGGACGATGAAAGTGTTACGGTTGAATGTCCTAACGAGTGCAACGAAATGTTGGTTGGCAACAACGGTGCGGTTAAACATATCTGTGCTATGCCTACAATCGAAATCGTACAGTGCAAGGATTGCAAATATCAGCAAAAGACCTGGTTCAAAGACAAACGTAAAAAAGAAGGCGGTTATTACATTTACGGATGTGAACAAGATTGTGATGATTACTCGCATGTCTGCATGGATTACGACTTTTGCAGTGATGGGAAGGAGAAGAACAATGGCAGAGCCGAAACCGAAAATGTTTAAAGGAAAGACTGTCTGTAATGACTGCCCTAAGTTGATGGACTGTATGTACGATGGAACGGTTGCAGAGTGGTTTGATTCTGAGTACACGTTCACAAGGAAAAGCTACGTTGCCGGACTTGAAGATGTAAGGTACGGGCCGAGTGCTGATTGGTTTGCAACATGCCCGCACATGAAGGGAGAACAGGATGAAGAGCCTTAATGCGTTTGCAATATTCATATTGTTACTCTCAATCTGGGTTGGGCTTCATGAAAATACTATTACCAATGGTGAACTGGTTTTCCGAAGCGTTCTTATCGTATTAAACATTGCGTGTTGCATATGCGGAGAGGATTAAAGAGAGGAAAGAAAATGGCTGAATATCATGTAGGTTGCGGACTGACTGGTATCTATGCCGGAACGCTCAATAAGAGCGGCACGGCATGGAGAACAAAATCCAAAGTGACAAACGAAGCGCTCAATGCCGTGGCTGAGTATATGTACGGGAAAATCCCGGAAGGGGAAAACTCATTTGCATACGGATTTATAACGAAGGGCGGAAAGTATCTGAAATTAGAAATCGAAGTAATAGATCGTTGCCCTGAGTGGGCGGAAGAAGAGCCGGGAGAGGAATGATGATGGACGGACAGTTATCACTGTTCCCAGGATTGGAAGCGAAACAGAATAAACGGAAAAGGGCCGCTGATAGAGAAAAGCGGAACTGGGAAAATTCGTTTCAATACTGGAGCGATAAACACGGCATGGATGCAAATAATCAAACTTCATGCGGATGTTGCGGATACGGCTCAATGTGTGACTACTGCAAAGCTAACGACTTCGGTAGACCTTGTGTAAGAGCATTGAACGAAATGTGCCGTGAGAAGGGAATTAAGATCGAATATGCCAACCGAACCGAAGAATACTATAAGGACATATGGTATGGATGTTTTGAGAGGAAAGAACAATGGATGAACTGATTCGGAAACAGGAGGCGATTAAAGCGGCAATCAAAGCAGACATGGAAAACCATAACGGCATATTGAGCGAGAAGAGAGCAAGGGTTTTTGAAGAACATATCTCGATTCTGCCGCCAGTACAGCCGGAGCATGATTACAAGAAAGCCTTTTCCGTTGCCTGTGAACTGCTGATAGGGGCGAACCTGTTTGGCATTACAGAGGAAACGATGTTCAGGGAAATCATGGATAAGGACGGGATCGTATCAAGCCTCGGATATGAGAGATACATCCTGGATAACCTTTCAAGATTGACAGGAGAAGATGATGACACTGATTGACCAACAGGAAGCGTTGGATGCGCTCAATGAATACTTTTGTAGAATAAGCAAACTGAAACGTAGAGGATTGAACAACAGCGAAAAGGCCATATCTTTAGATGTTGCCGGAGTGATACAGTCATTGCCACCTAAAGTCATTTGCTGTAAGGATTGCAAGTTTGCCCACATGACCGTAGACGGAGAGTGCAAATACTGTGACATATGGTTCCCAGAAGAAAAGACATATATGCCCGGTGACTACTTTTGCGGAAGCGCAGAAAGGAAAGAGGAAGCGGAATGACGATCCGAGAACTGATAAACATTCTGATTGATGCTCCCGAAAAGGATAAAGAGGTATGCGTGGAGTACAGACAGAGGGAAGTCGAAGCAAACAATGACGGGTACGAATGGAACCAGCTTGAAGCAACACAGGCGGTTATTCATGGCGGCGGTTGCACGATTGAAGTTCATCCGTACAAAGAGAAGAGGTGAAGCGGAATGACAATAACGGCGGCGGCGTTAATTGCCGTGGTAATTGCATGGAGTATGCCAACGATGCATGATTATAGCATGGAACTGAGAAACATATCCTATCAGTTTTCCAGGATTGCCGATAACCTTGCAAGGATAGCAGAAAGGATGGGTAAAGAAGATGGACAGAGAACAAATGATTGAAGTCCTCAAAATGAACAGGGATTTGGCGATGTTCAATCCCATGACAGGCGAATGCAGACCAATGAATGAACTCAACGCAGAATCGGCGGAGGCTCTTGATATGGCGATAAAAGAGCTGGTTGATAAGGACACAAATGTCCCTACCAAATGGATTCCTGTTACTCCAGACACGATGCCTGAAGAGAACAGGGTGGTAGTTGTCTGCGGAGAAAAAGGCACATGGGACTACGGGACATACAGAGGACACCTTAACAGCATCAATAACTGGAACTGGAAGAAAAACACAGCAAAGACAGTTTATTGGTGGATGTACAAAGAAGATGCCCTGCCGATGCCGTGGAAAGGAGAAGTAGATTGATTGTATTTATAGATTTTATTGACGGAAGCAAAAAGGAAATCAACGTTGATGATTACTGGCAGGGAGAGCAGTACTTGAAATATATAATCAAATACGGCCCGGACAAAGGTGAATATGTAGTTCCTTACTGTCAGATTAAGACATACAAGATCGTGAGATAAGGAGAATGACATGGGCAGACTGATTGATGCAGACAAGCTGAAGGAAGTTATGTCAGCAGCAAAAGATAAATACGGAAATGTCGCTGAAAGTTTCATTAACAATGGCGGAGAATTGTCAACAGAATGGTACTGCGTGGATGATATGGTGGACAATGCCGAAACCGTTCCGGCAATCACACTGGAATGGGTCGGCGAGTACCTTGCATGGCTACAAAACATAGGAGGAGCATTTGCCCTCTCGGATGCAAACGCAATCAAGTCCATGTTGAAAAAATGGGAGATGGAACATGGGCATTCATGTTGCAGCCCGGACTACTGCGAGATTTAAAACAAACGTTCCGATTGCGGTACAATGTAGTATATGCTATAATGAAGTAAATCAAGAAAGGGGGTATGGTCCGATGTTTCTGATGTAATCGCTGTTAAAAGGATAGCAAAACAATGAAACGAATTTAGAGAAAAACAACGAATTAGTATAGCAGGCGCAACGCCGAAAAGTAAATCAAATATCGTAATTAGTCCCCTGCCTTACCCCGCACACTTCCCCAAAAAATAAATATATTAGTAACTTTAAGGCAGGGGATTTTTCGGAACATAGCATAATTTGGTAATGCCGCACGCAGGCAAAAGCGTGACGAAAAAGCCGTGCAACTCGGCGTGCATAGTAGTGTTGCAATATGCAGGTTCAATCCCTGCTGTTCCGTCTAGGTGGACGTTCTTACTCTTTATTCATCACCTAACAAAAAGGAATAAAGGGCGGTCGAGTCAGTATGTACGCAGTGGAACCGATATGACGACTGCGGCATCTGTGAAATTTCAGCAGGTTAGAGTGAACGCAATGGACAGTAACGATATAACCGCAAAAAATCTGAAACCTCACCGCATAAGGCGAGGATGGTTCGTGGCGAAAAAAGGTAAACGCTAAAGTGATGCTTCTTAAAGATTGGTTGGGCGTGATTGTAGGTAACCCGTAAAAGAATAACCTTGAGCTAGGCTCACTCTAAGCCAATAGAGGATGTACGCAGACATAAGACTTGACGGAGTATCCGTTGCACTCATTAAGAGGGAGAAAGTCAAGCAGTAAAACTCCAATCATGCAGGGTGCAAATCCCTGCCGGACCATTTGGATGAAATAGAGAGCTATGCCGATAAGAATGCTTGCGACACATGACGGAATAGCTTCAAAAACCCGGTCACGGTTCAACCAATAAAAACCGTCCAACAATGCAGAGCTGTGGTTGACGGCTCTGCATATTTTTTGTCATGAGAGAATTTAAATCATTTTACAAAACAGTTGAGGGCAATGAAGGAAATGTCTGCCACTATCCAACAAGGCTTGATACATATGGATGTGGCTGCTCGCATGATTGCTCATACTGTTACGCAAAGAGCCTGCTTGATTTCCGGGACCTGTGGAACCCGGCTGACCCTGCAGTGGCAGATATAAAAGAAATTGCAAATGTTATTAAGACAGTAAAGCCGGGGACAATCCTGCGTCTTGGAGGTATGACAGACTGTTTTCAGCCCTGTGAATTAGTGTACAGGCGGACATTGGAAACAATAAAGATGTTGAACCGCAGGAGAATAGGATACCTTATTGTCACAAAATCGCATATAATAGCAGAAGATGAATACATGGCTGTTATGGATAAGAACCTTGCTCACATACAGATTACTGTTACAACGCTTGATGATGATTTAGCAGCAACGTATGAAAAAGCTTCACCGCCGTCAAAACGCATTAAGGCTATTTTAAAGCTGCAGGATGCCGGGTATGATGTTTCTATAAGACTAAGCCCAATAATTGAAAATTACATGGATTTTGAGCGTTTGAACAGCCTTGGAATCAATAAGGCGGTGGTAGAATTTTTACGGGTCAATACATGGATTAAGAAGTGGTTTGATATTGATTACAGACCGTATGTATTAAAGCAAGGCAGCTACAGATTTCTCCGGCTGTCTGATAAGAAGCGAATAATTAGCAAAATCAAAATCCCGGAGATTTCTGTCTGTGAAGATTATTTGCCGCATTATAAATACTGGGAAGTGAATGTAAATCCTAACAGGGATGATTGTTGTAATTTAAGGAGAAAAACAGATGCAGATTAAAATGGTGCCGATTACGGATATTGTTCCGTATGAGAACAATCCGAGAAAAAACGCTGATGCTGTGCAGTATGTAAAAAACAGCATCAAAGAATTTGGTTTCAGAATCCCTATGGTTCTTGATGCTGAAAATGTTATTGTCTGTGGTCATACAAGGTATCTTGCGGCGCAGGAGCTTGGAATGACAGAAGTGCCCTGCACATACGCAGATGACCTTACAGAAGAACAGATTAAGGCTTTCCGGCTTGCTGATAACAAGACAGCAGAAATGTCTGCATGGGATTTTGAGAAACTGGAGCTTGAATTATCAGAACTTCCGGGAATTGATATGGCTGACTTTGGTTTTGAGTTAGATTTTGAAGAAAAAACAGAAACGAAAGAACCAAAAGAAGCAACATATAGCGAAAGTATAGGCGTTATTATAGATTGTTCGGATGAAGAGGAAGCTGAAGAAATTTTTAACAAACTGCAGGAAGAGGGCTATACATGCCGCATTTCGACATTATAAAACAAAACAATCCCAAGCCAACATTTAGAACATCCAAAATACAAGCCGACTATGATGTAAAGTTTGAGCATTCCTGCGAAAGATTTACTGGAGATATAATCATTCCGCAGTAATGGAATATTGGCATTATTGTTGGCGGGTCCGGCACAGGAAAAAGCACGATTGCAAAAGAACTATTTGCAGAAAACTATATAAGTCATTTTGATTATTGTCATGAATCGGTCATTGATGACATGCCAAAATGCGAAATGAAGCAAATTGAAAAAATGTTTTATGCAGTTGGATTTGGTTCTGTGCCGTCATGGTTAAAACCATATTCCGTGTTAAGCAACGGAGAAAAGATGCGGGTAGACCTTGCAAGAGCGTTGCTAGAAAAAGATTTTGTGTGTTTTGATGAATTTACCTCTGTTGTAGATAGAAATGTGGCTCAAACTGCATGTTTAGCAATCAACAAAGCTCTTAAAAAAACACATAAAAAATTTGTAGCTGTTAGTTGTCATTATGATATTATTGAATGGTTACAGCCGAATTGGATTTTTGATACAAACAAAATGCAAAATTCTTTTATGAAGGCCCACGTTCAAAAAAGCAGTTTTATGTCAGAGAATGTGGGCGAGAAGAGTGGAAAAAATTTAGGCGTTATCATTATCTAAATTCGGAAATATCATCAGCGTCAATTTGCTTTGGTTTGTATGATGATGATAATATAATTGGATTCATTGGTGTTTTGCATCAACCTCATTCAGTAAACAAAAAAATAAAACGTGTTACAAGACTTGTGATTTTACCAGATTATCAAGGTATTGGTTTAGGCACAAAGTTTCTAAACATTATAGCAGACAAATACAAAAAGCAAGGCTATGATTTTACAATAGTTACATCTGCAAAAAATCTGATTCATGCTCTGATAAAATCTGAAAAGTGGTTTATGACAAGATATAGTGCAACAAAAAGCTCGTCAAGCGAAAATGCAATAGATTTTAAGCGGTCAACATTAAGAGGAGATTGCAAAACAGCATCATTTAGATATATTTAACGGAGTGTATATGGCAAGACCTAGAAAAGAGATTGACAAGAAGGAATTTGAAAGTCTGCTTTTCATTCAGTGCACATTGGCAGAAGTGACAGCATACTTTGACAACAAACTGGACGGATGTTCAGAAGATACTATAGAAAGATGGTGCAGGAGAACTTATCACAAAAGTTTTGCGGAGGTATCCCGGGAAAAGCGTGATGTGGGCAAAATCAGCCTGCGCCGGATGCAGTGGCGGCTTGCTGAAAAGTCAGCCGCTGTTGCTATCTTCCTTGGGAAGAACTATCTTGGACAGACCGATGCTGTTCAGATTGATAACTCCGAAGCCCTTAACAGGCTTGATGAAGTGCTTAAAGAAATCAAAGGGATTGACTAATGTTTTCAGACAAGCAGACAGAATTTTTCGCAAACGCTAATCACAGATGGAATATCAAAACAGGTGCAGTGCGTTCCGGCAAGACATATGCTGATTATTTCACTATACCAAAGAGAATCCGGGCTAGAAAAGAAAAGCCCGGACTTTCTTTTATATTCGGAGTAAGCAAGGGAACAATTGAAAGA
>JAEIGA010009585.1_pt1 | contig 14660 bp, 15 predicted proteins | sample 9270691 | NCBI WGS metagenome assembly JAEIGA01 (sample SAMN17057246, study PRJNA624740) | gut metagenome | biome: biome; isolation source: fecal sample | host: Bos grunniens | place: China: Xizang | collected 2019 | reverse complement strand
GATATTATTTTATTTCATTCTAAACGTTTATCTGGTTTATCTAAGAATATGTTACAATTAACATTGCTTGAAGGCGAAGATGTAAAAATGGATTTAAGTGAGTTTTCTTTAGTAAAGCAAATGAATCGTGTTATTGAAACACAGGATAATCTTGCAATTAGTAAAGATATTGAAATTGAATTTAATGAACCTAAAAATGATATTATGATCTTTGCAGATGAATCTAGACTTGAACAAGTATGGACAAATCTGCTTAATAATGCTATAAAATATACGGATGATCATGGGGTCGTCACTATTAATATGAAAAAAACTGCAAAGTTTGTGGAAGTTAGCATCCAGGATACTGGAGTTGGTATGAGTAAGGAGGCTATTTCTCATATCTTTGAAAGATTTTATCGTCAAGATAAATCTAGATCGATTGAAGGTAATGGTTTAGGTTTATCTATTGTTAAAAGAATAGTTGATTTACATCATGGAACAATTGATGTTTCATCAATAGAAGATGGTGGAAGTGAATTTACAATTAAGCTTCCACAAGAAAAGATATATCTTATTCCTCAAATAAATATTTTAAAAAAGGAATAGATTCTTTAATAGAAAGGAAAATACTATGTATTTAAAGAGAATAGAACTACATGGCTTTAAATCATTTGCGGATAAATCGGTTATTGAATTCCAACCAGGAATAACTGGTATCGTTGGTCCAAATGGTTGTGGAAAATCGAATATTAGTGATGCTGTGAGATGGGTTTTAGGTGAACAATCTGTTAAATCATTACGTGGTTCTAGTATGTCTGATGTTATCTTTAATGGTAGTGAAGATAGAAAACCACAAAACGTCGCTGAAGTTACTCTTGTTTTTGATAATGAAGATCGTTTTATGGGTCTTGATTATAATGAGATTGAAATTACGAGACGTTTATATAGACAAAATAATGAGGCAGAATATTTAATTAATAATGAACCATGTCGTTTAAAAGATATTATTGATCTTATTATGGATACTGGATTAGGTAGAGATTCGTTGTCTATTATCTCGCAAGGAAATATTTCTTCGTTTGCAGATAGTAAACCTGAAGATCGCCGTGGAATGTTTGAAGAAGCAGCAGGGGTTGCAAAATATAAGAAAAGAAAGATTGAATCTATTCGTAAATTAGAAAGAACTCAAGCGAATCTTGAACGTGTAGAGGATATCTGTAATGAATTAGAAAAACAAATTTTACCGCTTCAAAGACAAAAAGAAAAAGCTGAAACTTATTTAGCTTTAAAAGAGGAATTACAGTCTATTGAAGTTAATGTTTTAGTTAAAGAAATAGAAAAAAATTCAGAAGTTTTAAAACAAATTAATGAATCATTAGATTCATTAGAAAAAGATAAAATCTCTGTAGAGGCAGATATTATCTTAAATGAACAACAAAAAGATACAATAACTAAAAAGATGTTTGAACTAGATACAGAAGTTCATCAATTACAAAATCAATACAATGAAACGATGAATACTGTATATCAGTTAGAAACTCAAAAAATCGAATTTGAAGCTAATCGTAAACATCTTTTAGAAACGGTTAATAAAGAAGATTTACAAGCTAGAATTGCACATTTAAAAGAAAATCTACATATTGCTATTAATGAGTATAATGACCGTGTAGCGCGCTATAAAGAAACAAATGATGAAATATTAACATTAGAAGCTAGACAAGAAAAAAATAGAGAATCACTTGCAACTTTAAGAGAAGAAAGTGAAAATATTAATATTAGATTGCATCAATATCGTCATCAAAGACAACAACTTGTAGATACAATTGAAAATAAATCACATTATAATCATGGTGTGCGTTCAATTATAAATGCTAAAGGTTCATTAAATGGGATTGTTGGTGTTTTTGGTGATTTATTACAATATGAAGAGCAATATGAAAGCGCACTTTCTACTGCTTTAGGAAATTCAGCACAATTTATTGTTACAAAAACAAATGAAAGTGCAAGAAATGCAATTGCATTTCTAAAAAACAACAAATCAGGTAGAGCTACATTTTTACCTATTGATACAATTTTACCAAGATCAATAAGAGAAGATCATCTTGTTGTTGCCTCTTCTATGAAGGGCTATCTTGGTGTTATGAGTGATTTTGTAAAATATAATCATAACATTAAAAATATTGTTGAAAATCAGTTAGGACAAGTTATTTTGGCTGATAATCTTGAGAATGCAACAACTTTATCACAAGCACTTTATGCTCGCTATAAGGTTGTGACATTAGATGGAGAAGTTGTTAATGTTGGTGGTTCTTTAACAGGTGGATCTTCGAGAAACTCTTCTTCTAGTTTAACTGCAAAAAGGGAATTAGAAAGAATAACTGAAACCATTAAAGAATATGAACAAAAATTGAATCAAAAAAGAATTTCAATCAATGAACTTGATAATAAACAAAGAGAAAATGCTCATGAATTATTACAAAAACAAGTTTCGTTTGCAAAATTAGAAGTTGTTGTTTCAAAAAAGAAAAATGAACTTCAAATTGCTAAACATGAATATGAAGAATTAACTCATCAAAGTGTTGAAATTTCTGAAATGGAGAATGGTTCAGCAAGTAATGAATTACTTAATGAGTTAAATGATGCTAAGAAACGCCGTGACCGTTTAAATGAATCTATTCAAACTAAACGTGAATTACGTATGAGTCTTGTTTATGAAAATGACAAAATTGAAAATATTTTAAAACAATTACGTGCTGATTTAAGAAAAATTGAAACTTCTATTGGTAACTTTAAGGTTGAAAAAACTTCTAAAGAATCTAATATTTTGCATTTCTTAAATCGTTTAAATGAAGAATACAAGATGACATATGAATTTGCTAAAGAAGAATATTATGAAGATATTGATATGAGTGAAGCTCGTGAAAAAGTATCGACATTAAGATTTGAGATTGATTCTTTAGGTCATGTTAATCTTCAAGCTATTGAAGATTATAAAGAAGTTTCTTCAAGATTTGAAAACTTAAATACACAACGCCTTGATTTAATTGCTGCACAAAATACAATCTTAAAAGCAATTGATGAAATGGATGAAATTATGATTAAACGTTTTAGTGAAACGTTTGAAAAAATTAATAAAGAATTTAATTTAGTATTTAGAAACTTATTTGGTGGGGGAAAAGCTGAACTTAAATATAGTGATCCTACAAATATTTTAGAAACAGGTATTGATATTGATGTTCAGCCACCAGGAAAAGCTGTACAAAATATCTCGTTGTTCTCAGGTGGAGAAAAAGCTTTAATTGCAATTTCATGTTTATTTGCAATTTTAAGAGTAAGACCTGTACCGATGTGTATTTTAGATGAGGTTGAGGCTGCATTAGATGTTGCAAACGTTGATCGTTTTGCAAAATATTTAAGAGAATTCTCTAGTCAAACACAATTTATTGTTGTAACACATAGAGAAGGAACAATGGAAGAGTGTGACTTACTTTATGGTGCAACAATGCAACAAAAAGGTGTTACAAAACTTGTAAGTGTTAAATTAAAAGATGCTATTGATTTAGCAACATCTGCATAAGGAGGAAAATGTTATGGGATTTTTTAGTAAAATTAAAGATACATTTTTTGGTAAATCTACAAAACAAAATGAGAAATATGTTGCTGGATTAGACAAATCACATACATCTTTCTCTTCAAAAATTAATGAGCTTGCTGCTAGATATAGAGAATTAGATGATGATTATTTTGAAGAATTAGAAAATATTCTTATTATGAGTGATGTTGGTGTTTCAATGGTTATGACTATTGTTGATGAAATCAAAAAAGAAGTTCGTCTACAAAATATTAAAGATCCAGCCATGATTAATGAAATTATTGTTGATAAGATGTTTGTTATTTATGCAAATGATTCTTATATGACTACTAAAATTAATTATGCTGAAAATGATTTAACCGTTATTTTAATGGTAGGTGTTAATGGTGCTGGTAAAACAACAACAATCGCTAAATTGGCTCATAAGATGCTACAAGAAGGAAAAACTGTAATGGTTGCAGCTGGCGATACATTTAGAGCTGGAGCCATTGATCAATTGGCTGTATGGGCTTCTCGATTAAATGTTGAATGTGTTAAAGGTAAGGAAGGTGGAGATCCCTCAGCTGTTGTCTTTGATGCATTAAATCAAGCAAAAGAAAAAAATGTTGACGTTTTAATTTGTGATACAGCAGGACGTCTACAAAATAAAGTTAATCTTATGAATGAACTTGAAAAAATGAATCGTATTATTAAACGTGTTGTCCCTGAGGGACCACAAGAAACTTTGTTAGTTGTTGATGCAACAACAGGGCAAAATGGTATTTCTCAAGCAGTAGAGTTTTCTAAGATTACGGATATTACAGGTATTGTTCTTACAAAGATGGATGGAACTGCTAAAGGTGGTATTGTCTTATCAATTAAAGATCAATTAAATATTCCTGTTAAGTTTATTGGTTTGGGTGAGCAAATGGATGATTTACAGGAATTTGATCTTGAACAATATATTTACGGATTATGCAAAAATCTTATGGAGAAATAAATATGGAATCAAGTTTAGATAAGAAACAAAGAGTCAATCTTTTGATGGATTGTTATCTTGATTTATTAACAGATAAACAAAAAGATTATCTTAATCTTTACTATGGTGAAGATTTATCTTTATCAGAGATTGCAGAAGAATTAGATGTAAGTCGTAATGCTGTTTATGATAATTTAAAAAGAGCAGTTCACTTACTTGAAGATTATGAAGATAAGTTACATTTACTTGAAAAACATCAGGAAAGAATGAAACTTATTGATCAAATAAAAGAAGATCAAAATACTGATCATAGTAAATTAGATAGTTATTTAGAAATGTTAAGAAGAATATAGGAGGTAAGTTTCATGGCTTTTGAATCTCTTTCAGAGAGATTGCAGTCGAGTCTTAAAAAGATTAGAGGGCAATCAACTTTAACACAAGAAAACATGGACGAAATGCTTCGTGAGATACGTTTAGCATTACTTGAAGCCGATGTTAACTTTAAAGTTGTTAAAGAGTTTATTGAAAACACTAGACAAAAAGCATTAGGACAAGATGTTATTGGTTCATTAAAACCAGGGCAACTTGTTGTTAAAATTGTTCACGATGAACTTGTTGAATTATTAGGAACAACAGTTAGTGAGCTTGATTTATCAAAAAAACCTACAGTTATTATGATGGTAGGGTTACAAGGTAGTGGGAAAACTACTACTGCTGGGAAAATTGCGAATTTATTAGTAAAAAAACATGCAAAAAGACCATTGTTAATTGCTGCAGATATTTATAGACCTGCTGCGGTTGATCAGTTGAAAACATTAGGTAGACAATTAAATATTCCTGTTTTTGAAAAAGGAACAGAAGTATCTGCTCAACAAATTGTTACAGAAGGTCTTGCTTATGCACATGAAAATCATAATGATGTTATCATTATCGATACTGCTGGTCGTTTACATATCGATGAGCCATTAATGAAAGAATTAGAGGATATTAAAGAAATTGCGAATCCATCTGATATTTTATTAGTTGTAGATGCTTTAACAGGGCAAGACATTGTTAATGTTGCTGCATCATTCCATGATCGTTTAGCAATTACTGGTGCTGTTCTTACAAAATTAGATGGGGACTCTCGTGGTGGGGGTGCTTTATCGATTCGTCATATTACTCATGTACCTATTAAATTTATCGGGACAGGTGAAAAATTAGATCAAATTGATTTATTCTATCCTGATCGTATGGCAGATAGAATTTTAGGTATGGGGGATGTTGTTTCATTAGTAGAAAAAGTTCAAGATGTTTATGATGAAAAAGATTCTCTTAAAGCACTTGAAAAAATGCAAAGAGGAACATTTGGACTTGATGACATGCTTGAACAAATGAATCAGGTTAAAAAGTTAGGTCCTTTATCTGGAATTTTAAAAATGATGCCAGGAATGCCTGCTATGCCTCAAATTAATGATGATGAAGCTGATAAGAATATGAAAAAGACTGAAGCAATCATTTTATCCATGACAAAAGAAGAAAGAAGAAATCCTTCTATCTTAAATGCAAAACGTAAAGAAAGAATTGCTAAAGGTAGTGGTAGAAGTGTTGCTGATATTAATCGTCTTTTAAAACAATTCGAACAATCTCAACTTATGATGAAGCAATTAGGTAACATAGATCCAAACACTGGTTTACCTATGCATAAAAACAAAAATATGCAATTTAATCCAAATCGCAAAAAAGAAAGACATAAAAAGAAAAAGAAAAAATAACACATCATTGGATGTGTTTTTCTTATATGATAATTTATCTTATATGTATTAATATAATTGGATTGATTGCGATATGGTTGGATAAGCAAAAAGCAAAGAAGAATTTATGGCGTATTAGAGAGTCTTATTTCTTTATAATGAGTATACTAGGGGGAAGCTTAGGTGTATGGATAGGAATGTATATATTCCATCATAAAACAAATAAATGGCATTTTATTCTAGGAATTTCTTTAATTTTTATATCACAAATTATAATTTATATTTTTTTAAAAAATTATTAATCTGTTAAGTAAAAACACTTGACACATATAAAATATGTGTTATTATATGTAAGTCAAAATGATTAAGGAGGAATAAATCATGGCTGTTAAAATTAGATTAAAAAGAATGGGTGCTAAAAGAGCTCCATATTATAGAATTGTTGCTGCAGATTCAAGAGCTCCAAGAGATGGAAGATTCATTGAACAATTAGGAACTTATGATCCTACTAAAAATCCTGCTGTAATTACTATTAAAGAAGAAGAAACTTTAAAATGGTTAAACAATGGGGCACAACCTTCTGATACAGTTAGAAACTTATTAAGCGAAAAAGGAATCATGGCTAAATTCGCTGAAACTAAAAAAGCTAAATAAGGTGAGATTTCATGGACTATGTTAAAACTTTGCAAGAAATTGCAAAAGAATTAGTGTCTCAAAAGGATAAACTTGAAGTAAGACAAATGCCTTCATTAGATGAAGATACAGTTGTTTTATATGTTTATGCTTCACATGAAGATATTGCTAAATTAATTGGTAGAAAAGGCATGATGGCTAATTCTATTCGTCAATTAATGTCTGTAGCTGGACGCTTAAATGATAAAAAGCTAGATATTAAATTTGAATCTTACGGAGAATAGATGTGTGATCACATCTATTTTTACTATGGAGGTAAATTATGGAATATGTAATTATTGGACAAATTGTTAATACTCATGGAATTAGAGGAGAACTTAAAGTAAAGTCTTCTACTGATTTTGTTGAAGAACGTTTTGAAAAGGGTGCACATGTATTCATTGATGATCATGGGAAAATGATTGATATGGAAGTTGTTTCTCATCGTTTTCATAAAGGGCACATCTTAGTGTTATTTAAAAATCACCAGGATATTAACTTAGTTGAAAAATATAAAGGATGCACTTTATATGCATTTAAAGATGAAGATTTATTAGATGATGATGAATATTATGTAGGTGATCTTGTTGGATGTGAAGTTTACAATAACGACGAGTTATTAGGTAAAATAAGTGAAGTTCAATTATATGATCATCATGATATTCTTGTTGTTACAGGTAAGCAAAAAATTATGATTCCATATGTAGATGCATTTGTAAAAGATATTGATATTGATGAAAAACGTATTGATGTTACATTAATTGAGGGATTCTACAATGAAGATTGATATTTTATCATTGTTCCCTGAAATGTTTGATGGTTTTTTAAATACATCAATTATTAAAAGGGCAAGAGATGCTTCAATTGTTGATATTCAAATACATGATTTTAGAGAATATGCATCTAATAAGCATAAAAAAGTTGATGATTATCCATATGGCGGTGGTCAAGGTATGGTACTTATGTGTCAACCTATTATTGATTGCCTAAAAGATATTGCAAATGAAGAATCATTAGTTATATTAATGTCGCCACAAGGTAGAACATTGAATCAAAAATATTCTTTAGAATTATCATCACAAAAACACATTGTGATTATTTGTGGTCATTATGAAGGTTTCGATGAACGTATTAGAGACTATGTAGATGTTGAACTTTCTATTGGAGATTTTATCTTAACAGGTGGAGAGTTAGCGAGCATGGTTGTTGCTGATTCAATAGTCCGTTTATTAGAAGGTGCTATTAGAAATGAGTCGCATGAAGATGATTCGTTCAGTGATGGATTGCTAGAGTATCCACAATATACAAGACCATATAGTTATGATGGCAATGATGTTCCTGAAATTTTATTAAGTGGACATCATGAAAATATTCGTAAATGGAGATTAAAACAATCTTTATTAAAAACGATGAACAAAAGACCTGATTTATTAGAAAATAGAGAATTCACTCAAGAAGAATTAAAAATTCTTGAAGAAATTAGAAAAAAAGATTGATTTATATTATAAAAAATGGTATTATATGTCAGTCTTTGGACTGCAGAAGTTCCGCTGGTTAATAAACGTATGAACTTTGAAGAAAAATTCAAAAGAGGAGGAAGTCATATCATGAATATGCAATTAGTAGAACAAATTACTAAAAAACAATTAAGAAACGACATCCCTAACTTCAAACCTGGGGACACTTTAAAAGTTTATGTAACAATTAAAGAAGGAGACAAATCACGTATTCAGTTATTTGAAGGTGTTTGTATCTCAAGAAGAGGTGGAGGAATCTCTGAAACTTTCACAGTAAGAAAAGTTTCTTACCAAGTTGGTGTAGAAAGAACTTTCCCACTTCATTCACCAGTTATCGATAGAATCGAAGTTGTTAAAATTGGTAAAGTACGTAGAGCTAAATTACATTACTTACGTGGATTATCTGGTAAAGCTGCTAGAATTAAAGAAATCCGTAAATAAGAAGTATGGGGTTAACCCATACTTTTTTTCTAGTTTTTTTGATGCATTACCGTTATAATAAAAGAGGTGATTCTTAATGAAAAAAATAATTTTTTATATTATTGAAACAATTGTTGTTTTAACGTTGACTTATTTTGTGTTTGATCAATTGGTAATTCCTGTGACAATTAATGGTAGTTCTATGGAAAGTACCTTAGAAGATGGAAACGTTGCCTTAATTAATGGTTTATCGTTGAAACCAGGAGATATAGATCGTTTTGATATTGTTGTTGCACATACATCATTGCTAGATGAAAATATTATTAAAAGGATAATAGGATTGCCTGGAGATAAAATTGAAATGATTAATGATGTACTATATATTAATGGTATTGAAACAAAAGAAACTTATCTAGATTATAATTTTATTAATGAATCTAAACTTAGATATAATGCTACAAATTTCACAGAAGATTTTGAAGTTATACTATCAGATAATGAATATTTTTTATTAGGAGATAATCGTTTGAATTCTACTGACTCACGTGTATTAGGTCCATTTTCTTTAGAAGATATTATTGGAGTAGGTGGAATTGTTATTTATCCTTTTGATGATATTGAGTGGTTAAATTCATAATGTTCTTGTTATTTAAAGTGTATTAATAATAAAAGAAGCGGAGGGTATTTATGGGAACACAAATACAATGGTTTCCTGGTCATATGGCAAAGGCCAGAAGAGAAATAAGTGAAAAAATGAAATTAATTGATATTGTTATTGAACTTGTTGATTCAAGAGCACCACGTTCTTCAAAGAATCCGATGTTCGAAGATATCATTAAACAAAAACCTAGACTTATTGTTCTTACAAAAAAAGATATGTCTGATGAAAAAGAAACAACAAAATGGGTTGAATATTATAAATCTCAAGGATATCAGGCAATTACTGTTAATTTAAAGAATTTTAATGATCATAAGCTTATAGTTGAACATTGTAAAATTGCTTTAAAAGAAAAGATGTTAAAAGAACAACAAAGAGGATTAAAACCAAGAGCTATTCGCGCAATGGTTATGGGTATTCCTAATGTTGGTAAATCTACTTTTATCAATCGTATTGCAAACCGTAAAGCAACAGTTACAGGGAATAAGCCAGGGGTTACAAAATCTCAGCAGATTATTCGTGTTGATAATGATTTTGAATTGTTTGATACACCAGGTGTTTTATGGCCGAAATTTGATGATTTGTCAACTGCAAGAAATATTGCGTTAATTGGATCAATTAAACAAGATATCTTACCATTAGATGAATTATTTATTTACGCTATAGAGTATTTATCGTTGAATTATCCTGAATTATTGAAAGAACGCTATAATTTATCAGTTGATTTAGATGATGAAGATTGGGTTATCAAAACGTTCGATCATATTGCTAAAACGAGAAAAATTAAGCCATTACGTGGTGAAACGGATTATGATCGTGTTATTGAATTATTATTTGCTGAAATATATTCAGGGGCAATCGGAAGAGTTTCATGGGAGAAAGTAGAATGTGCGAACGATTAAAATATGAAAGTGAAGCATACAAAACTGGTAAAAAGATTATTATTGGTTTAGATGAAGCTGGAAGAGGACCTATGGCGGGGCCTCTAGTTGTTGCAGGTGTTATTTTTAAAGAAGGTTATTATAATGATTTGATTAATGATTCTAAGCAATTAAGCGAAAAGAAACGTGAACAATTATATGATCTAATTATTGAAAATGCTTTAGCTTATCATATTGAAGTTATTGATATCGAAGAAGTTGATAAATTAAATGTTTATCAGGCAAGCCGTACTGGTATGATTCGCTGTGTAGAGAAGATCTCTTTGAAACCAGATTTTGCTTTAACAGATGCAATGCCTTTAGGCGATACAATTGAGCATCTTTCTATTATTAAAGGTGATGCTTTATCTTTAAGTATAGGTGCTGCAAGCATTCTTGCAAAAGTGACAAGAGATCGTTTAATGAAAGACTATGATAAGATTTATCCTGAGTATGGATTTGCTAAACATAAAGGATATCCAACAAAAGCGCATAAGGAAGCTTTAAAACTTTATGGTGTTACACCAATTCATAGACGTTCATTTGCTCCTGTTATGGAAGTGTTAAATGAACAATTAACATTAGAATTATAGTTACAAAAGAGTAGAAATACTCTTTTTTTATTTTTTTACTATTTGTTGAAGAAAAATGATGATTCCCTTTCCTATATATAAGTAGGAGGGTTATTATGGAAAATATAATTTTATACTTTTCGCTTAAATACAACGGTGATTTTATGTGCATATATAATGCACTTGTACAAAAGGAAAAAATTGATGAAGAATTAAAGAAAGAATTATTTGCTAAACTAAAATGTTCGTATACGACTATATTTAGTGAAGATTATCCATCTTCACTAAAAGAGATAAATTGTCCACCATTCGTATTATATTATTATGGAGATATTTCACTAGTAAATAAGAATGTTATTGCGATGGTAGGTATGCGAGAATGTAGCGAATACGGTAAGAATGTTGCTTTGTCATTATCTAAAGAACTGGTAGATGAAGATTTTGCGATTGTAAGTGGCATGGCTTTAGGTATTGATACATATGCTCATATTGGTGCGATAGATGCCAAAGGAAAAACGATTGCTGTATTGGGAAGTGGTATAGATTATTGCTATCCTAAAAGAAATTTGAAATTATATGAATTAATTAAGGAAAATCATTTAATATTAAGTGAGTATCCTTTTGATAGAGTTCCTGATAAAAGTACATTTCCTTTTAGGAATAGAATCGTTGCAGGATTATCTAATGGTATTGTTGTAGTTGAGGCAAAGAGAAAAAGTGGAACGATGATTACAGTTGGGTATGCCCTAGAACAAGGGAAGGATATTTATGCAATTCCCTCGCGAATTAATGATTTTGATGGGTGTAATTACCTTATACAACAAGGAGCTAAACTTATAATGAATGCAAAAGATATAATTGAAGAGCAATATATGGGTTGACAAATTCCAAAAAAGTAATAATAATAAAGAGGCATAGGGGGTTAACTATGGGAAAAAATTTAGTAATTGTGGAATCACCATCTAAATCAAAGACTATAGAAAAATATTTAGGTAAGGATTATTTGGTAACTTCCTCAAAAGGACATATAAGAGACCTAGCTACAACTGGAAAAGGTGGACTAGGTGTAGATATAGAAAATGAATTTAAGCCTAATTATGTGATTAGTAAAGACAAGAAAAGTGTTGTTAAAGAATTAAAACAGTATGTTAAAGATGCTGATTTTGTTTATCTTGCAACTGACCCTGATCGCGAAGGGGAAGCAATCTCTTGGCATCTTGCTGATGTTTTAGGTATTGATATGGATTTAGAAAACCGTATTGTATTTAATGAGATTACAAAAGATGCAGTTGTAAATGCATTAGCAAATCCAAGAAGAATTGATCAGGATTTAGTTAAATCTCAAGAAACAAGACGTGTACTTGATAGAATTATTGGCTTTAAATTATCAAAATTATTACAAAAGAAGATTAAATCTAAATCTGCAGGACGTGTTCAATCTGTTGCATTACGTCTTATTTGTGAAAAAGAAGAAGAGATTAATCAATTTATTGAAACTGAGTATTGGAAAGTAAAAGCTTTATTTGAAAAAAATGATATTACTTTTGAAGCTGAATTAGATAAGTTTAAAAATAAGAAGATTGAATTAAACAATGAAGAGGAAGCTTTAAAAGTTTATGAATCTTTAAATAAAGAGTTTATTGTTGAAGATGTTAAAAAATCTTTAAAGAATAAACAATCTAAACCACCATTTATAACTTCAACATTACAACAGGAAGCATCTTCTAAACTTAATTTTAAAGCGAAGAAAACAATGATGCTTGCTCAAAAATTGTATGAAGGGGTCGATGTTGGAGATGAAACAGTCGGTTTAATTACATACATGAGAACTGACTCTATACGTTTAAGTGATGCGTTTGTCTCAGATGCCAAAGATTTTATTAAACAAACATATGGAAAAGAATATGTTGGAAGCGTGAAATCTTCAAAGAAAAAAGAAAATGTTCAAGATGCACACGAAGCCATCAGACCAACAAATATCTTAAGAACTCCTGAAAGTTTAAAAAATTATTTATCTAGAGACGAGATGAGATTATACAAATTAATCTATGCGAGAGCACTTGCATCTCTAATGTCTCCAGCGAAAATGAATTCAACGCAAGTTGTGTTGGAAAATAATGGTTATACATTTAAAGCTAATGGTTCAATTGTTGAATTTGATGGTTATTTAAAAGTTTATAAAGAATTTGAAAAGCAAAAAGATGAGTTATTGCCAGAACTAGAAGTTAATGAAGTATTGGAAAGTAAGGATGTTGAAAAAACACAACATTTTACTAAACCACCTGCACGTTATAGTGAAGCAAAACTTATCAAAGAATTGGAAGAATTAGGTATTGGAAGACCTAGTACTTATGCTACTATTATCGATACAATTGTCACTAGAGAATATGTAGAAATAATTGATAAAACATTTAAACCAACAGAGTCTGGTATATTAACAAATAATAAACTTGTAGAATTCTTTGATACAATTATTAATGTTGAATATACGGCTTTAATGGAAAAAGACTTAGATTCAATTGCTGAAGGGCATCAAAACTATGTTAGTGCTTTATCAGCATTCGAGGATAAATTTGAACCATTGCTTGAAAAAGCATATGGTGATATGGAACAAGTGCAACCAGAAAAAACAGGAGAAACATGTCCTGAATGTGGTGGCGATCTTGTGATTAGAAAAGGTAGATATGGAACATTCATCGCTTGTTCATCATATCCTACTTGTAAATATGTAAAAAAAGAAGCTGAAGAAGTACGCTATACAGGAGAAGACTGTCCAAAATGCGGAGCGAAGATGGTCTTTAAAAAAGGAAGATTTGGTGAATTTGAAGCATGTTCATCATATCCTACATGTAAACATATCAAGAGCTCAAAACAAGCGGAAACTGTTTTAGATGAAGTTTGTCCTAATTGTGGAAGTCCTCTAACAATGAAAAGAGGAAGATTTGGTATGTTTAAAGCATGCTCAGCTTATCCTAAATGTAAAACGATTGTGAAGTAAAGCCCTTATAGGGCTTTTTCTTAAAGGAGACGAAATAATGGAAAAAGTTAATGTTATTGGTGCTGGTTTAGCAGGTGTGGAAGCTGCTTATCAGCTAGTAAAAAGAAATATACCAGTTCGTTTATATGAAATGAGACCGACAAAAACAACTGGTGCACACAAAACTGAATATTTTGCTGAACTTGTATGTTCGAATTCTCTTAGAGCAGATGGTTTAGCTAATGCGGTTGGGGTGTTAAAAGCAGAAATGGAAATGAATGATAGTCTTATTATCAGATTTGCTAGAGAACATAGAGTCCCAGCTGGTGGTTCATTATCGGTTGATAGAGTTGGTTTTTCAAAAGCAATTACTGAATTCATTAAAAGTCATCCTTTAATTGAAGTTATTAATGAAGAAGTAACAACAATTTTAGATGGACCTACAATTGTCGCTTCAGGTCCATTGACATCTTCGACATTGTCTGATGCAATTATGGATTTATTAAAAAAAGATTATTTCTATTTTTATGATGCTGCTGCACCAATACTAACAAAAGAGAGTATTAATTTTGAAAAAGCATATTATAAATCTCGTTATGATAAAGGTGATGCAGAATATATTAATTGTTCAATGAATGAAGATGAGTTTAATGCATTTT
>JAEIGA010009584.1_pt1 | contig 14661 bp, 23 predicted proteins | sample 9270691 | NCBI WGS metagenome assembly JAEIGA01 (sample SAMN17057246, study PRJNA624740) | gut metagenome | biome: biome; isolation source: fecal sample | host: Bos grunniens | place: China: Xizang | collected 2019 | reverse complement strand
CAACCCATAGTTGCGGCCCCTCCCCCGTTTCCGATCAATTTTTACCATATTCCGCAACCAATGGTTGCACATCGTTTTCCTGGCGACTGGACGTAGTATTGATTACTATATCATATTGTAAACATATCCATATTATCCGTTATTGAGATATCCACTTTTAAATTGTGGATAACTTTTATTGACTGGGTACCCAGTATGTGCTATTATATCCTTGGGCCTTATCAGGCCCGGCCGGAGGACCGGTCACTAAACCATAGGAGGTATATAGATATGAAACTCAGAGGATTATACGAGCAGCTGAGCGAGCTGCTGCATGGCCTGGACTATCTTTTTGTGAGTCACAGCTTCTACTCGACCAGGGCCGGCGAGGTCAGGGAGAGTATCCGGATCAATTTTGATCGTGAGGATCAGGCCCTTTTCCTGCTGCCGTCGATCCTGTCCTATTGCTCCGGGATCCAGGGCGTGCGTGTCGATCGTTACCATTATGAAATCAATATAGAAATGGAGGCCTGATTATGCCGGACTATGAGGATCTGATCCTGCAGCGCCAGGAGCTTATGGAGATATGGGAGGACGACCCGGAGGCAGCCGCTGCCCTGGGCGACTGGTGGGATGATATCCCGCCGGAAGACTTCGAGGAGGCTTAATCATGGACTATTACGACAAAACAGTCTTAAACGCTGATGATCCAAAGGACGCCCTCCTTGAATGGTGGGATGAAATGCAATATAGACGTATATATGCACATGATAATAAACTCATCCGTCCATTATCTTTACTTATTGAAATGCTGCATATGATCGAGCTGGCCTATAGAGTGTTTGACAATGATGATAACCCTATTGATTTCTGGCTTGAGCAGCTTACACCGGAGGAAAGAAAGAAGTATAAATTATGAACAAAGAGTTTATTTTACCTGTCGATGAGGAACTCAATACTTGGAATTTATTCTATGTCGGTGATATTCGGAACTTCCCCGAGCTTATCCGTTGTGAGGACTGCGAGAACTGGGACACGGATAGCTACTATCTTAGCAAGGATGAAGCTGATTGTTATTGCATCATGGTTGATCATAGGACAGCGCCCGATTTCTTTTGTGGAGACGGAAAAAGAAAGGAAAAAGAATGACCAGTAAACAGATCGAGAACCTGATCAAGAAGTACAGCACGACCGGCGCGGAGCATCCCTCCGCTCCGTGTCGGTTCTGCGGCCAGCCGATCACGCCGGCCACGCCGGATATTGACCTGGTAGTAACTAAACGTAAAACCCTGGTGATCTTCCATAGATCATGCTATAGAAAGGAGTATTTATAATGAAGCTTTACAGCGCCGCTGCGGATGTACATCATAATTTTTCGGAAAAGGCTAAAAAATGGTATTATGAAACTGATGTACTGATCCAGAAGAATCTATATGGTATGTATTTTATCAGGCTGGCCGGTGATCGAGTGGAAGGGCCCTATACCATACAGCAGCTTAATGATATCTGTGAGAAGTTCCAGGATCAGCTTGATGATCTCCATCATATGTTTAACGATTTGCGCGACCAGTATCATGAAATGGTAGACGACTGGTTTAACGAGGACGACGAAGACCTGGAAGATCTTATGGATGGAGACCTGGAAGATATCTTTGAAGCCTTTTACGTCGATGATAACCTTACTAATGACATAGACAGGAGGGTCCATGAATGAGTTACCAGCGCCAATTTAACCTTAAGTATAATCCGGACGTCGACCGCGACGTTATCGAAGCCCTGGAGCGGTCCGGCTCGCCGGTCGATTATGTCCGGCGCCTGGTCCGCGAGGATCAGCGCTATAAAGAGATCCTGGAAAATGTAGATAAATGGAAAGCGAGGGCCAACAATGCCGCAGCCACTCAGAATTAAATATACTCCCGCTCAGATCGCGATCATGAGCGACGCGACGGTCAAGGCCAGATACCAGCGGCTCCGAAAGGTCGCGACGGCCCGCGTTTCCCGATTGGAAAAGGCCGGCTACGGCAAGACCGACGTTGCAGACGTCCGCTTTCCATCGTCCAGGGAATTATCCCCTGATCAGATGCGGGCCGAGCTGGCCGAAGCCTCCCGCTTTCTACGGGATCCGCGTACAACTGTAAAAGGTATGCGTACCTATGTAAAACGAGCCGAGGAAAGCTTAAAAGAGGCCGGCTATCAGGAAGCAGCCAAGGACTTGAAAAAGTTTGGTGATTTCATGGAGAATATGCGAGCCAGGCACAAAGGCCGGCTCATGCCGTCGGATGTAATGGCCTCCATCTACGACGAGGCTTCCCGTGTCGGCGTATCCGGAAAGACACTGGAACGTAACTTTAAGGAGTATCTTGACCAGGAAGAAAAGGCCCAGCAGCTTTTAAAAACCCTCCAGGAAACGGAGCTGCCTAAATCACGAAAGCGCCTATCCTCCAAAGAGTTAAAGGCGCTGTTATGATCTATCAATACCCTGATTTTCCCCGCGATCAGATCCTCACCGCGGGACTTGTCCCCCGGCCGCAACAGCGGCCGACAAAAGCACGCAGCCGTCAATACCTGGCCATTACGTCTGCCTTTGACATTGAAACTACCACGGTCGAGCTGGGCCGGCGCCCTCCGGATAAAAAACATCCGGAGGGAGTGCCGGAGCTGCAGGCCTTTATGTATGTATGGATGTATCATTTCAGCCTGCAGCAGACCGGCGAACAGATCACCGTTATCGGCCACTACTGGCAGGAATGGATCGAGCTGTTACAATGGATCAGCGACCGGCTCCCGGAAGATGTTTACCTGGTTACTTATGTCCATAACCTGTCGTTTGAATGGCAGTATATCCGGAGCTGGTATCCTTTTACAAGCGAGGAGATCTTTGCAGTCCGCAGCCGGAAGATCTTGAAGTGTGACATGTTCGACCATATAGAACTGCGATGCAGCTACATCCATAGCAATCTGTCTTTGGACGCCTATACTCGGAAGTGGAGAGTTGAGCACCAAAAGCAATCCGGCGAGATCTACGACTATAGTAAAATCAGATATCCATGGACGCCGGCGACTGAGTACGAAACTAAGTACCAGGTGAATGATGTAATAGGTTTATGCGAGGCGCTGGATGCTGAAATGTCGTTCGATGGCGACAACCTGCACACCATCCCTTTAACATCGACCGGATACGTTCGGCGGATCGTTAAAGGACGGATGCACAAAGATTTTCCGCGGTATAAACTGATCCGGATGCTGCCGGACGTCCATATTATGATGATGCTTGTTGAGGCCTTCCGCGGCGGAGATACGCACGCGAACCGCTACTATGTCGGCGAGATATGCGAGAATGTCGAAAGCTGGGATTTTTCGTCGAGCTATCCGGCCTGGATCCTTAACAGACAGTTTCCAATGGGAAAATGGGAATGGATCCGGCCCGGCTCCGTCTTTGCTACCTGGGATTATATCAGCCAGCTTATCTATATGCGAAAGCGTGCGATCCTGGCTCGCGTCCGGTTTATGGGATTGCGGTTAAAATCCAAGATCTGGGGCTGCCCGTATCTTACCAGGGATAAAGGCCGCAATATTGTACTGGATCCGGATACGCCGGCCTGGTCCTGTTATGATAACGGCCGGATCCTGCAGGCTGCATTGTACGAAGGGACTTTTACAGATATCGATTTGCGGATCATCATTGAGGAATATGAATTTGATACCGCTGAGATCCTGGACTGCGTCCATGCCCGCTATGACTACTTGCCGGATCCGATCAGGCAGACGGTCAGAGAGTTTTACACTAATAAGACTGAATTAAAGAAGCCGGATCCGACGGATGAAGAGGAACTCTTGTATTCTAAATACAAGAATCTTACTAACGCGATCTATGGGATGTGCGTTGAGAGCCCTATTAAAAAAGAGTTAGAATATGATCCGGCTACTGAAAATCTTTTCGATCCGGAAGATATTAGCATTGAGGAACTCCTTAATAAATCTAATAAACGCGCTTTCCTGTCCTACGCCTGGGGTGTTTGGATCACAGCCTGGGCACGCTACGAGCTGCACCGCGGACTCTGGACGATCGGACCGGAATACTTTATATACTGCGATACAGACTCGGTCAAGTTTTTTGATCCGGACGGCAGCCGCAAAAAGATACTGCAGCAGCACAACCAGGATCTGCGAAAGGACAGTATCAAAAACGGAGGGACCGCGAGGGATCCGGCCGGAAAGCTGCACTATTTAGGGATCTTTGAACGCGAGCACGCCTATAAGAAATTTGTTACATTTGGCGCCAAGAAATATGCGTACACATACGAAGATGACAAGGTCCATATTACGATATCCGGCGTCAATAAGAAAAAAGGCGCTGCCGAGCTGCAGCGGGCCGGCGGAATCGAGGCGCTGCAGGAGGGCTTTATATTTAAGGAGGGAGGCGGGACGCAATCGATCTATAACGATCAGATGGAGCCTATCATGTATGAGGCGGAAGGCCGACAGATCCCGATCGCGTCAAATGTTGTGATCACTGATTCAGAATACACGTTCGGCCTGTCATCCGATTATGAAAAGCTGTTGAATAACTTAGATATATGGCTTGACATAACCGACAAGCTGGTATATCATTAGAGCGTACCTTCCCTGTCCGGAGTCGGGCCTCCGGGCACGGGTACACAATCAATATACATACAAAACCACTTACAAAGGAGATCAACACAATGGCAATCAACATTAAAGCAGCATCACGCAAGACAGCAGACGACTTTTCAAAGATCGAGCTTTATAAGCTGATCGAGGGCGAAAGCACCAGCATCCAGGACGCCCAGGGCCTGGTCCTGAATATTACGGCATGGATCAAGTACGAGACCACCAACGGCCAGGGCCGCGAGGTCGAAGTCCTCGCTCTGATGGACGACCAGGGAAAGGTATATAGCACGATAAGCGACACCTTCAAAGAAAGATTTGGCCGGATCTGGGAGATCTTCGGCGAGGAGCTGCCCCCGATCCTGGTAACCGGCGGCACCAGCAAGGCCGGCCGGAATTACACAAGCTGCACTTTGGCGTAAACCTTAGTTTCTGCCTTTGCACAATATACCCCGCACTGATCCCGGAGACCGGCCCGACGGTCCCGGGATCTTTGCGTATACTCAGGGAGGTACAAGATGAATATTTACCAGGAATCCGGATTTCTGGACTACGCCCGTATAATAGAAATGAAGTATCCATTAACGATCATCTACGGCGGACGCGGCACCGGCAAAACATACGGCGCGCTGAAATACCAGATCATCGACCAGGACCGGCAGCCATTTATTTATATGAGGAGGACCGGCCAGCAGCTAAAGGCGATCAAGAAACCGGAGCTTAACCCCTTTGGTCCGATCAATAACGACTTCCAGAAAAGCATAGAACTTAAAAGCGCGGACGACTTTATCCGGATCCAGGACGGCGACGACGTCGACGACGACGGCCTGCCCTTAATGGTCGGTTATGCTGCAGCGCTTTCCACCTTTGCCAATCTCCGCGGTTTTGGCGCTGAGTGGGTCCAGCGTATTATCTATGACGAATTTATCCCGGAAAAACACGAAAAGAAAATGAAGTATGAAGCAGACGCCCTCTGGAATGCCTGGGAAACGATCAACCGAAACCGGGAGTTAAAAGGGCAGGATCCGGTCCAACTTGTTTTACTGTCCAACAGTAACGAGCTGGCCAATACTATTTTTATGTCGTTGGGTATCGTCGAGATCGCCCAGCGGCTGCGGGAGTCCGGCGAGAATGTATACCAGAACAGAAAGCGCGGCTTACTGATCGTTGACATGATCGATAGTCCTATATCCAGGGCAAAAGCAGCAACGGCGATTTATAAAGCCGTCGGCACTGGCTCCGAGTTTGGCCGGATGGCTCTTGAAAACGAGTTTGCCTATGATGATATTTCCGATCAGATCGGCAGCCGACATCTTAAAGAATACCGGCCGATCGTCACGATCGGCGAGATCACGATCTATAAACACAAGTCGGAAAAACTCTGGTATGTATCCCCGCACCGCTCCGGCGCCCCGGACACATACGGGACCGGCGAGACAGATAAACGCCGGTTTATTAAAAAGTACTGGATGATCTGGAACCGGCATTTAGACGGCCAGGTATCGTTTGAAAATTACACCTGCCAGGCGCTTTTTGAGAGGATTTACGGATTATAAAATTCTTGCATTTTTAATAATATTATGCTATTATCACAATAGGGAATAGGCCGGCGGGCAACGCGCAGGCCCAGAAGGCCGCCCACGTACCGGCGCTGGTACAGGAGCTGGCCTATTTCTTTATCCAGGAGGTGATCAAAAATGGACGTCAATGTGATCATGCAGCTTATCGGATCGGTCGGTTTTCCGATCGTGGCCTGTGGCGCGATGTTCTGGCTGGTCAATAAATTACAGGACCAGCACCGCGAGGATCTGGACGCGATCCGGTCCGCGTTAAATGCTAACACGGCGGCGCTGTCCGAGCTGCAGGCAGCGATCCGGACGATCGGAGGGCCGACGCCATGAGCTGGCAGAGTGATTTACTTAAGAAGATCAAAAAGGCCGGGATCCCGGTTACGCTGAGCCAGACGGCGGACGACGCCCTGATCATTGAGACGACTAACGCGGACGGCGAGCTGATCGACATGGTCGTCACGCGAGGGACGGCCGACGCGGTCGCGGATCTCCTCGGATACAAAAAGGCAGCGCATTACATCGTCCAGGCCGGCTACTACACAAAAAAGGTATACGGGCAGGCGATGGTCCAGACTCTTAAAGACCATGGTTTTGATGCGACGCTGAAATCTACCGCCGGCGGCTATTATGTCCAGGCCGGCGCGTATGCGATCCTGGCCAACGCTAAAATTCAGGTGGCGCGACTGAAAGCGGCCGGGTTTGATTCTTTTATCAGGGAGGTATAAACAATGACTTTTGACCAGTTACAGAATCTGATCAACGCGGGGTTTTCCCGCGACGACTTGATCAGCATGGGGATCCTACAGACTGCACCAGCGACGCCGGCATCTGATCCTGCACCAGCTCCGGAACCGGAACCGGAACCGGAGCAGCCGGCCGGTCTGAACGCAGAGCAGGCTTTAATGGCCCTTGTAACTAAGCTTGACGCACGCCTGGACGCGATCCAGGCCGCTAATATCACCGGCGCCGGGATGCAGACGCCGGACAACCAGAAAACGGCGGAACAAGTCTTAACAGAGTTGATCATGCCGACAAGAAAGGATAATTAAAATGGGAGTTAATCAGATGGGATACGAGCAGGCCTCCGTCCTGCTCAATGAAATTATCCATCAGGCGACGGGCGAATCGTCCTTGCAGACTTATGATCCGTCCGACTTTATCAGCGTAGCACAGACCGCGCTTGGTCTGGGTTACGACAAGATCCACGGCGCGATCAACCAGGTCTTAGGCCGAACGATCTTCTCCATGCGTCCGTACAACCGCAAGTTTGCGGATCTGGAAATGTCTACGATGGAATGGGGCGCATGGACCCGAAAAATCAAGATCAGCGACTGGGACTGGCAGGACAGCGCCGAATTTGACCTGACCGACGGCCTGAGCGTAGACCAGTGGATCGTCAAAAAGGCGAATCCGTTGCAGCTCAACATCCTGGGCCAGAACACGTACGAGTTACAGATGCCCTCTGTCTATATGGACCAGATTGACCAGGCTTTCCGCGGTCCGGAAGAGCTCGCGTCCTGGATGGCACAGCAGACCCAGAACGGCGTAAACATGAGGGAACAGAAAATTGAAACTCTGAGCCGTATGCTGATCTGCAATTTCATCGCGGCGAAGATCGACGCCCAGAACGGCGTCGTACATCTGCTGACCGAGTACAACACCGAGACCGGCCAGACCCTGACCGCTACGACCGTCTATGATCCGGCTAACTTCCCGGATTTCATCTATTGGCTCTATGCGAGAATGGAAACGCTCGCGGGTCTTATGTCCGAGCGTTCGCAGCTCTTCCAGTTTAACGTCGTGGGCCATCCGATCAAACAGTTTACCGATGGGCAGAATTTGAGAGTCAAGATGTATGCGCCGTTCATGAACGCGATCAACGCGAGAGTCAAGGCTACTACATTCCAGCCGTCCTATCTGCGTATGGCAGACACCGAGGCCGTCAATTTCTGGCAGTCGATCGAGACGCCTAACACAATTCAGATGACGCCGACGTATCTTGACGAGGCAACCGGCCTTGCGACCGTCGGCAGCGCTGTAGATAACGCTGCTGTTATCGGCGTTATGTACGACCGCGACGCCCTGGGAATGGTCCGGATGAACGAGAGAATGATGCAGACGCCTTTTAACGCACGCGGCCACTATTCCAATGTGTTCTATACCTTCCTAGAAAAATGGTATACCGATTTCACGGAAAAAGGTATCGTCCTGCTGCTTGACTAAGTAAAGAGAGGAGGCCGGCGCGATGGCGCTAACCGTCAACTTTTACACTTTTGCGAAAAAAGACAATTCAACCGCCAGGCCGACCGGGAGCCCGGCCGGATCCTATAGCTGCATATTAAAAGATGGCTGCAGCGTCGTCTCGCCGGTTATCGTCTTAAACCTTGGTACCAGCACGAACCCGTCCGCCTGGAATTATTGCCATATACCGGACTTTAACCGTTATTATTATGTTACATGGTCCTATGAAGCCGGACTCTGGAGTGCATCCCTCCAGACCGACGCAATGGCCAGCTACAGGACGGAAATTGGAAATACGAGTGGTTACGTTTTAAGATCTGCAGCTGCATATGATGGATCTATATCAGATAATATGTATGTGATCAAAGCGGAAACACTGGTAGACATCCAGTCCACCGGTACCGACTGGTGGAGTAATTACCAGCCTAACGGGACCAGTCCGACAGGCGGCGTTTTTATCGTCGGCCTGCTGTCTTATATTGGTAATAACTCAATATTCGGCGGCCTTAATTACGCGATGTTTACGCCGGATCAGATGCAGGAATTTTTAAAAACGATCTACTCACCGGACGGGAACCCAATGTCAGTTGATTATCTGAATGCCCGGTTTATGACTAATTACACGCCCGAGCAGATCGCCAATATGTCTTATACCGTGGAAAATCCGTTTCTGGATTACGTTAAATCAGTAATGTTTATTCCGCGGGGCGACATTGTCAATCCAACGATACTGACCGGTCTATGGATGGGGCAGAAATTTTTTCAGAATCTGGAACATATTAATTTCTTCCCTGAATTATCCGTTTTATATCGAGCCAGAATCACATTGACACCGCATCATCAGGCAAGTTTACGCGGATCATATCTTAACGCTGATCCATTTACTGAAACCTATTTACTATTGCCGAGGGCCGGACTTGTCCAGGTGGATAGTTCCCTGTTCGCAGAACAAACGGAAATAGTAATAGATCTTAAAGTAGACCCAATATCAGGAATGGGCGTTTATATTATTTACCGAATCAACGCCAGCGTGTCTCCCGCTGAATACATTGAGGTGCAGCGGTTTTCCTGTCAGATAGGGGTCCGAGTGGCACTATCTGAGACAAAAGATGTTGGCGAAATGTTAAACGCTTCACTTTCGACCCTGGCGCCGCTCGCCAGCTTCGCGACCGGCAACATAACCGGCGGCATTATCCAGGCCGGCGCTGCAATTGGAAATATTGCGCGAGCCAGGGAAACCAACGGCGGCGTAATTGGCAGCAACGACGGATTTCTGGGAACCCAGGAAGGATACAAGCGACCCTATGTTATCCGGATCTTTCACCAGGTGGCGAACGATGATAACACGCACAACGGCCGGCCGCTGTGTCAGGTCCGGCAGATCGGAACATTACCCGGCTACAATAAGATGCTGGAGGGCGATGTTGAAATACCAGGCACTGCCAGCGAGGCCGCAGAGATCAAGACGTATCTGGAAGGCGGTTTTTATTATGAGTGATCTTCTTTTCCAGATCCTTGAAGACGTCGGCAATCGCGAGTCGATCGAGTGGATCCCGCTTGATCTTCGAGGCGTTAAGGAGTCCGAACAGATGCAGATATACGCGCTTTATGCCGAGTTCGGCGAGGATCCGGAACGGCGGAAGATCTGCAAACGAAAATACCAGGAGGTTATAACCTATGCTTCAGGGCGAGACAGCAGTAAATGATGGCTATGAGGTTGCCCTTTTCCCGCTGGGATATGTAAATTGCACTCAGGGCAACGGACCGTCAACATATAGTCACTGCTGCGGCACTATGTCCGATTGGGCCGGTCCGTCCCAGCAGATGGCCTATTATGCACCGGTTAGCTGCCACCGCATAGCCGGACCGTCCGGATCAGATAATATCTGTACATACTGCAGCGACAACAAGGTATGGACCCCGTCCGGTCTGCGCTGGCTGTCCTTCTTATTTATGCACGACGACAACCCGCCCAGCGCTACGCATTTTTCCCAGGGCCAGATCATTGGACATACCGGGACGGCTGGTTTTGTGACCGGCGACCATGTCCACCTGGATCAGGCACTCGCTCAGAACGCACCGCTAATAACCGACGGAACGATCTGCAGCGGATCCGGCACCACTTGTTATTATGTCCAAGGCGGCGTACAGCCGACCGCGGCCTACTATCTGAGCGGATCGGAAACTTTTGTATCGTCCGGGCAATTCAATTTCCAAACATATGATGGCACCGTGACTCCGACGCCGGATCCATCGGAAGAGGACAGCGACCTGTTCTGGTGGATCCTGTCCAGATCACGCAGACAGAGAGGAGGGAGATAATTTGGCGAGTCCTCCCTATGAGTATTACCAGATCGATCTTGCTAATTCGATCAAAGCGCCGTCAACGGTCCACTGTCGCAATAATGCCCTGGTCTGGTTTTTCCAGCGGTATTATCTGCAGCGGCTTCTAAGTAAATACCGGCTGACCGGATACCCGGAAAGCTGGGAGCGCGACGGCGTAGATTATTTTTTCTATTCCTTATTTATAACCGGGCGAGTCGGGATCATCAACACGAATACGTTTGGAGTGATCCCGCAATATCCGCAGCTCACCGGCTACAATGTGTTTTATGGTCCGCGGGTCGCGCTCTTTGCCAATCCGCTATTTAAAAGGTCGATCGAGGCATTGATCGATATAGAGTGCGCTATTATCAAAATGACCAGCGACTATCGCGGCGCCTGGGACCTTATAACCTATTACGCCGATCTTTCGGCCCTGGCAGCCGAGGCAGCCGGCGTTAACTTTATCAATAGCAAGCTGGCCTATGTCTTCCTGAGCAAAAACAAAACTCAGGCCGAGACATTCAAGAAGATGTACGACCAGATCCAGGCCGGCAATCCGGCAGCATTTATTGATAAGGATCTGATCGGCGACGACGGCGAGCCGGCGTGGATGTACTTCTCGCAGAACCTGCAGCAGAATTATATTGCCGGCGATATTCTCCAGGACCTTGCTATGATAGAATCGCAGTTTAATACGGCTATTGGTATACCAAATGTCGGTATAGCCAAAAAGTCCGGCGTCACGGTCGACGAAGTCAACGCGAACAATGCCCAGACAAAAGCATTATGCGAGTTATGGCGCGATGAGATCACTAAAGGCCTGGAAAAGGCGAACGCTATGTACGGCCTGGATCTGAGCCTTGAAATCAAAATGGACAAGGAGGTGACCAACGATGGCGACGCTATCGGTTTTGGGACTCTACCACTTTGATAACAGGATCTTTGACCGGCTTCTGATCCCGGCCGGGATGGACCGCGAGGCCCTGATCGGCGAGCTGCTGGCCGAATGTGCCGAGCTTGAGGTTATCTATCCGGACTGGGATATCATGGCCATGTCGATCGGCTTCTGGTCGCGTACCATGCTGCCGAGCTGGACCAGGGCCTGGGACGCGCTGCAGGCGGAATATAACCCGCTCTGGAATGTAGACGCGACGATCCGGGAGCTGGAAACACGGGACCTGGCAGACAGTGACACGACACTTTATGGTAAAAAGGACACGATCCAGCACAGCGGGACCGTGACCAATACCGGCACCATCAAGGATACCGGAACGCAGAAAAACGGCGGGACCGTGAAAAACACCGGAACACAGACCGACACCGGAACACAGGGCGTGCAACATACCATGGCGGAAAACTCCAGCTCGGAGACCAAAAAACCGGGCTTCAATTCTACGACCCAGGTTACGACGGAGTCCGTCACCGGCAGCCATGCAGTGACGGCAGAGCAGACGACAACGACCAATAACCTAACACGGACCGACAATCTGACCAGGACGGACGACTTAACACGGACCGACAATCTGCAGCGGGAAAATAATCTTACAGAAACGGATAGCCGGCGGTTTGAAGACCAGCTCTCCGGCACCGACACGAGGAACGGCACCGATACCGGCACGATCCTTAGGGAGACTGAGCGGCACGGAAATATCGGTGTAACATCTTCCCAGCAGCTGATCCGGGAAGAGATGGAGATTGCAGAGCTTAACTTGTACCGAATGATCATAGATCAATTTAGGACACGGTTCTGTCTGCTGATTTATTAAGGAGGTTTAAATATGACCACGGAAGAATTTATGGCCATTGTAAAAAAAGACCCTCGATTTAAAATCGCGGGTAAGTCAATAAGCGCAACATTGTATGTATCGCCTCTGGATGATTTACGTTATGAGGGAGATGATACGATTTTTGTTTTGGATGGTGAAACTGTACGCATCACCGCAGAGGAATCTGAGGACTTTTGGGATAGTCTCAGCAGTGAAGAAGCAAGAGCACTTAACACAAAAGCAATCATCATTAACCTGATACTGGATCCCGAGGAATCATATTATGCAGCATTACTTAGTGCAGATGGTCGTAAACTGGATGTTTCCGGTTTTTGCCACATAGAATGGTCCGGTAATTAAAGGAGGATAGCAATGATCAACGATCCTAATTATCAGTTACCGAAAGACGCATTTATCAGACTATTTGATAATCCGATCCCGGCCGGGGATCCGGCAAGATCAGAGGCGCCGGACTGGGCCCAGGAACTGGACGAGGTCGTCGTATGGGCACATATGGGCGAGAATGGAGAGGTAAGCGTTAAAGTCAATGGCGAGGATATCGGCGGAGGCGGCGGAGGAGAAGACGGAGAGCCGACAACGGCAACCATCACTTTGAGTCCGGATAGCACTGGAGATTTTCCAAGTCCTGACAATATCTATATCAATTATATACTTTATAAAGAGATCCCGGAATTTCAAAATCAAAAGTTTTATATCAGGGCGCAAAACGCGAACATAAGCGAAAACGCCATAACGGATTATGTCGTCCCGCAGATTTTTCCTCTGACCACTGATACGGAATACACCCCCTATATTGGGAGCATAACCGGCGACTATGAGGAAATTGAGGATGGTGAGGGATACAAAGTAATGATCATACGCGGCGACGTGACAATGACAATAGTTGGAGGAGTGGGATAATGGCATTGTTTAACGACTTCCCTTATACCAATTTCCACGAGTTAAATCTTGATTGGATCATCCGCCAGATGCGTTTTCTGGCGGACAAGCTGGAGAGCATGGACGGATCCGGACCGGCAAGACCGTTTTACGGATCTAAGGCGCTGCTGATCGGCGACGGTATGGCCTACGGCCTGGGAGCTGTTGCCGGCCAGGGCTGGCCGTACTACTTAAGCAGGTATCTGGATCTGCAGGCTCGCACGATCTGGCAGACCGGCGCTGGCTTCTACACACCGGCCAGCGGGACGCCTGCGTCGTATGCAGACAAAAATTTCCAGGCTGCCATCGAGACCGAGGCTTCCAATATGTCCAGCGCCGAGAAGGCAGCCGTCCGCCTGGTAGTGATCGCCGGTGGCCAGCATGACGCGGGAGTAAGCAGCTCCACGCTCAGACTGGCGACAGAAAGCACTGTAAACAGCGCGTCAATCCTGTTCCCTAATGCCAGGATCTGCATCTATCCGCTCCATGGTCCGGAGCTGAGTATTACCGGCCGGGACATGAACGCCTTAACTGTAATTGGGGAAGCTGCTGCACATTCAGGCGCTGCAGTATGGCCGGACGCTTTCAAGTGGCTTATATCCAGGACAACAGACTTTGACGGAGACGTTACCGGCTATCCTTCAGAGGAGGGATACGAGTACATCGGCCGTTATATGGCCTCCTGCCTGTCCGGATGGGACGGAGAAATCGTAACCCGATTCTATGAGGTAACATACGGCGAAGACGTAACGGATCCGACCTTTGACGGCGTCAACGACAACGGCCAGGCGATCATCCACTTTACGGCGACCCTGGGCAACTGGGATCCGACCGAAGACGAGAGGGAGCTGCTGCAGATCGGCAGCCTGACCGGACGCCCTGGCCGGAATATATCTTTCCCAGCTAAAGTCCTTGGATCCTTTGGGATCCGATGGGCTATGGTCGATATCCGGACTAATGGAAAGCTGGTTTTAAGAGCCACCGGACTGCCGGCCAGCTCGACGGATGTAACGATCAATGTAATGTTGAACTATCCGGTATACTACTATTAAGCGTGTTCTCCTCCCTATGGTTTGGCAACCTGCATCTTGTTACGTGGTAATCAAAACTACGAGCAACTGCAGGTTGCATTTTTTATTTTCAGGGTAGTGTCCGTGTACGGCGGACAGATAGGGGGGAGTGTCCGCGAGTGGCGGACTATCCGTATATAT
>JAEIGA010009583.1_pt1 | contig 14661 bp, 10 predicted proteins | sample 9270691 | NCBI WGS metagenome assembly JAEIGA01 (sample SAMN17057246, study PRJNA624740) | gut metagenome | biome: biome; isolation source: fecal sample | host: Bos grunniens | place: China: Xizang | collected 2019 | reverse complement strand
TCTGAGTATTGGTTTATTCTCTGATTATTTATAGATATAAATTTAGCTCCATTTACTTTTAAGTCATTTACTATGTTTAATAAAATTTTATTATAGTCAATAATATTTGCTATATTGCCAATCTCAGAATCATCTGCATCTATATTTATTTCAAATCCTTCTCCATTAATGTCAACATATCCTAATTCTTCTTTTAAGCTCTCTAGCTTTTGATTTAGCTTTAAGTCCTTATTGCTTAATGTTATATTTTCAACTTCTTTTTCTAGTTGATTTTTTTCTTTATTTCTAATTTTAATATTCTTTTTTAAACTTTTTATTTCTTTTTTAATAATCTTGTCCTTATTTACATAAGTAGATTCTTGATTATTATAATCTTTAGCTAATATACCTATTATTAATCCTAATATAAAGACTATAAGTATTATAGACACATAATTCTTTTTCATACATTAATACCTCTTGTATTTTTATTTTAGTTTAATTTATCATAAGTTTTTATATTAAATTTATTATAATTTTACGTATATAAGGCTATACTAAGTAATTAATTAGTATAGCCTTATATAAAACCATATTATAAGCTTTATTTCTATTTATTAATTATTTTCATATCTTGATATTTTTTTTATTAACTCTATTTTCAGTTCTTCTATTTCATTAAATCTCATATTCGGAACATAATATGCTTCTATTATATCATGTTTTGATTTTGCTATTTTTAAATTAGATATTGCATAGCTTAATAACTCATCAAAAACCTTTTTATCAAAATCTATTTCATCTTTATAATTAGATAATTTATCTTTATTTATAAATTGATTAAGGTCTATTTTTTCTTTATCCTCAAATATATTGCTTACTGTTATAGCTATATCTAAATCATTTATTATTATTGTTTCTAACTTTTCTTTAATTAAAGGGTAATGATATACTTCTACACTCATACCTTTTTCAACCGCTTTTTTATATACTTTTCTTAAAAAAGTAGTTTTACCTGTACCTATTTCACCTTCTAAGTAATATACTTTTTTAACTTGGCTTAATATACTATCAGTATAATCTACATGACCAATAGGCGTTATTGCTGTCCCAAATAAATGTCTTTCTTTTTTATATTCTCCAGAACTAGAAATTCCATTAAATAAATTTTCTATAAATCTATCTGTTAACATATTTACTTTTCCAAAATCCATACAAGCTTTATACTTTTCTTCAATATCAAGATATATAGGCTCTGCAGCTTTTAAATATTTATATGCCCTTCTAAAAGATGCGCTTATATCTTCACCAACTTCTACTATTTCTTCCTTATTTTTTTCTAAGTTTTCTACATTCCAATAATCTCCTAAATTTATAATTTCATCTATAGCACCTGGATTTTTAGGATCTACAATATGTGGTGACGTTGCATCTAATAGAACTACACCTAATTTTTTTATTAATATTGCATCTAATGAACTTGGATCTGATGGACAATAATGTAATTCAACATCATACCCTTTTTTAATAAATTCTTGTGCAATTTTTCTCATTAAAGATGATTTTCCTACACCTGGTCCACCTTTTAAACAAAATATTCTATTTATATTATCTTGAATTATATTATCAAAGAAATTAAATGATCCATTTGCTGTATTTCCACCTGGAAATATCTTTCTTATTTTACCTTCCATATATAAACCTCCTATTTTTTCTATCTATTCTAAAATATTAATTATAATATCAATTTGTTACTCCTATTATCTACTTATTAAGTATTTTGAATATGAGGTGAATTATATGTACTATGAAAAAAATTATTTTTAGAGATTATAAATATGAATAAAATAAAGTTTTTAAATATATAAAATATTATGATTGAATATTAATGTGTTTATTTAGAAATTAATTAAAAAGAGTACCTATAATATAAATTATTTAAAGGTACTCTTTTTAATTATGCTGATGTTTTATTATTTTCTTTGTTTGTATTCTTTTTCTTCATGTACTCATAAATAGGTAAACCTATTAATGTTATTATTAAACCTACTATAGAATTTTTAGGCTGTGTTATTAATGTACTTACAACTACAAATATACCACCTATAATAGCAACTATAGGAATTATAGGATATAATGGAACCTTATATGGTCTTTCCATTTTAGGTCTTGTTTTTCTAAGTTTTATAACTCCAATGAATAACATTGTGTAGAATATCCATATAACAAATATAGCTAAATCAGTTAATAAATTAAACTGACCTGATAATGAATATAAAATTGATAAACCTACTATTAGCCAAGTTCCATTTAATGGGACTCCGTTATTATTTAATTTACTAAATATATTAGAGAAAGGTATTTTATTTTCACTTGCCATTGTATATGGAATTCTTCCTCCTGTTAGTATAAATCCATTTAATGTTCCAAATACAGAAATTAATATTCCTATACTTATTATTTTTGCTCCTACTGGACCAAATAATTTATTTGCAACTAATGTAGCAGGCGCGCTTACTAGTGCCATATCAGATGCAGTTGCTACTTTTAAATATGCAACATTTATTATAAGGTATACTGCCATAACTACAGATATACCACCTACAATAGCCATTGGTAAGTGCTTAGATGGATTTTTCATTTCACCAGCTAATGCACCAACAAATATCCATCCATCGTATGCAAATAAAGTTGCTAAAAGAACTTGAGATAAGGCTGATACAATATTAGACCCTTCTCCTACTAATGGAGTCATAATAGGTGCTGATGAATCACCTTTAATTAAACCAAATATAATTATAACTGCTAAAGGTAATAATTTACATATAGTAGATGCAGTTTGAATTGCACCACCGAATTTTGCTCCTAATGAATTCATTAAAACAATAAAAACTATTAATCCTACTGCAATAGCTATAACATATATGTCATTATTTAAACCTAATAAACTAACACATTCTTGCGCAAATATGATTCCAAGTGCTGCCACTATTGCTGGTACGAATAATATTAGTTGCATCCAACCTGTTAGAAATCCTATTCTTTCTCCATAGATTTCTTCTAAATATACCATAAAACCACCTGGTTTTATTATACTTGCTGATATTTCTGCTGCAGTTAAACCTGCTGAGATTGTTATAAGTCCAGCTATTAACCATGCTAATAGTCCTAACCCTGGACCACCATTAGTTGCAGTATATATAGCTTGTGGTTTGAAAAATACACCAGAACCTATTAATATACCAACTACAGTAGAAATAGCTGCATTAAGGCCTATACTTTTCCTTAGTTGTTGATTTGAGTTTCCACTCATTAAAACACCCCCATTTAATTTATATAAATTGGTTTACTTACTTATTTTTACATATTATATTATTATACCAATAAACTTTCAATATAGGAAATAAACTTTTTGAATCTTTGAATAAATTTAATTTAATAATATCATCTTTTATTTACAGCTATTTTATAATTAAATATTTTAAATCAAAAAAGGGTAGCAAATTGCTATCCTTTTATTAATCTACAGTTATTTCATAACCATGTTCTTTATATTGTCTTATTATTTCATCCCATACTTCCTCTACTCCAGTTTTCTTTAAAGAAGATATAGGTATTATTTTTTCATCTTTTTCTAGTTGTAATTTTTTTCTTATAATGCTAAAGTGTTTTTGATACTGACCTCTAGATATTTTATCTGCTTTAGTTGCTATTACAACACAGTTATATCCAAAGTGCTTGATCCATTCATACATCATAACATCATCATTAGTAGGTTCATGTCTTATATCTACAAGTAAGAATATTGCACATAATTCTGGTCTATCTTGTAAATATCTTTCCATTATAACTCCCCATTTGTCTTTTTCAGATTTAGCTATTTTAGCATATCCATAACCTGGAAGGTCAACAAAGAAGAATTCTTTATTTATAAGATAGAAGTTTATAGTTCTAGTTTTACCTGGAGTTTGACTAGTTCTTGCAAAATTTCTTCTATTTAATAATGTATTTACAGTTGATGACTTTCCAACATTTGATCTACCAACTAAAGCTATTTCTGGTATACCTTCATCTGGATATTGAGATCTATTTATTGCACTCATTGTTATTTCTGAGCTTCTTATTTTCATTATTTTTCACCATTCCTTAATAGTGCGTGTTCTAACACTTCATCCATATGTTCAACAAGCACGAATTCCATTTCATTTTTTACATTTTGAGGTATTTCTTCTAAATCATGTTCACAATCCTTTGGAAGTAATACTTTTGTTATACCAGCTCTATGAGCTGCTAATAACTTCTCTTTTACTCCACCTACAGCTAAAACTCTACCTCTTAAAGTTATTTCACCCGTCATTGCTACATTATTTCTTACAGGTATATTAGTTAATGCTGAAAGTACAGCTAAGGCCATTGTTATACCTGCTGATGGACCATCCTTTGGAACTGCACCTTCTGGAAGATGTATATGTATATCATTTTTAGTATAGAACTCAGGGTCTATATCAAATCTATCTGCTATAGATCTTATATATGATATAGCAGTTTGAGCAGATTCTTTCATAACAGTTCCTAACTTACCTGTTAAGACTATTTGTCCTTTTCCTTTTAAAACATTTACCTCTGCAGTTAAAGTTTCTCCTCCTACAGCTGTCCATGCAAGTCCTGTTACAATACCAACTTCTGGTTTAGTTCCTGCTAACTGATGTCTATATCTATTTTTACCTAAATATTCATCTAAGTCAGCTTTAGTTATAGTTACTTCTTCTAATGAAGGATTTTCAACATATTTCTTAGCTACTTTTCTGCATATTTTAGCTATAGTTCTTTCTAAGTTTCTTACACCAGCTTCTCTTGTATATGAATCTATTATATCTCTTATAACTTCATCGTCTATTTTTATAAAGTCAGACTTTAAAGCATGTTCTTTTATTTGTTTTGGAAGAAGATATTTTTTAACTATATTTAACTTTTCTTCTTCTATATAACCTGATACCTGTATTACCTCCATTCTATCTAATAGCGGTCTAGGTATAGTACTTAAACTATTTGCAGTTGTAACAAATAGTATTTTTGATAAATCAAAAGGTACTTCTAAGTAGTGATCTACAAAGTCCTTGTTTTGTTCTGGGTCTAACACTTCTAGCATTGCTGAAGCTGGGTCTCCTTTATAATCAGAAGACATTTTGTCTATCTCATCTAATAAGAATACTGGATTTTTAGTTTGAGCTTCTTTTAATCCATTTACTATTCTCCCTGGTATAGAACCAACATAAGTTCTTCTATGACCTCTTATCTCAGCTTCATCTCTAACTCCACCTAAAGATATTCTTACAAATTTTCTTCCTAATGAATCTGCTATAGATTTTGCTATAGATGTTTTACCAACACCTGGAGGTCCAACTAAACATATTATAGGTCCTTTTAATGATTTAGATAATTTTCTTATAGCTAAGTATTCTAATATTCTTTCCTTAACTTTCTCTAATCCATAATGTTGATCATCTAATATTTGTTTAGCATGTTCTAAATCAAGCTTGTCTCTAGTTTCCTTATTCCATGGTAATGAGAATACTGTATCTAAATATGTTCTACTTACAGATACATCTGGAGACATTGGAGATATTTTAGAGAATTTATTTATTTCTTTTGTTAACTTTTCTTTAGTTTCTTTAGGAGCTTTTATTTTTTTAAGCTTTTCTCTATATTCATCAGCTTCAGAGTTTATATCATCTTCTTCCCCTAATTCTTTTTGTATAGCTCTTAATTGTTCTCTTAAATAGTATTCCTTTTGAACTTTATTCATTTGTTTCTTAACTCTTAAAGTTATTTTCTTTTCTATTTTTAATATTTCTATTTCTTCTAATAAAATAGTGTATATTAATTCTAATCTTTTCTTAACATCAAATTCTTCTAATATAGATTGCTTTTGTTCTGGCTTTAAATATATGTTTGCAGCTATTGTATCGATAAATTTATCTACATTATCTAAATCTGCTAAAGATATTAGTATTTCTGGAGAAACCCTATTACCTATATTTATGTACTCTTCGAATGAATCAAATACATTTCTTACTAATGCTTCTACTTCCATGTCTTCTTCAACATTTTCTGCATCATATGCTATTTCCTCTATAATAGCTTTGAAGTATCCTTGTTCTTCATCCATTTCAACTTCTTTTATCTTCCCTCTTGAAATACCCTCAACTAATACTCTTACTGTATCTCCTGGAAGTTTTATCATTTGTTTTATTTTACATATAGTTCCTACATGATAAAAATCTTCTGTAGTAGGATCATCTGTTTCTGCTTCTTTTTGAGAAGTTAAAAAGACTATATCATCATTTAATGCACCTGCATCTAATGCCTTTAATGAAATATCTCTACCCACATCAAAATTTAATATCATATATGGAAATATCGCTAATCCTCTAAGTGGAATTAACGGTAATTCATGTTCTATTTTAGTATAATTCTGTTCCACCAATATCACTCCTTAAAGTGCTAGATTTTATTGCTTTATATATTATATATTTACAATCTTTAATTTTCAATATTAATACTAATCTATAATATATATTGCCCGTATTTTATTATGTATAAACTCTTTATTCCCTATTATACACTATATTATCACAATCTAGTTGTTTTTTAATCAAATCTATTTTCAAATTATAATTATATATAATAACGAATTAAATGATATTTCTTCTTAGATATATTATCTTAAAATTTTAATAACACTAAAAAACAGCCTAATAGTTAGGCTGCTTTTTAATATTACTATGCAGTTTCTTCTTCATCCTTAGATAATAATATAGGTTGTTCTTTTCCTTCTACAGCTTCTTTAGTTACAATAACCTTTTTAACATCTTCTCTAGAAGGCACTTCATACATACACTCCATCATAGTACTTTCAACTATACTTCTAAGACCTCTAGCACCAGTATTTCTCTCTATAGCTTTTTTAGCTATTGCTCTAAGTGCATCATCTCTAAATTCTAGTTCTACATCATCAAGTTCTAATAATTTTTGATACTGTTTTACTAAAGCATTTTTAGGCTCTTTAAGAATTTGCATTAATGCATCTTCATCTAATAAGTCTAATGTTGCTATAACTGGTATTCTTCCTATAAACTCAGGTATTATACCAAATTTTAATAAATCTTCAGGAAGAACTTGTGCATATATCTTACCTAAATCTATCTCTTTTTTACTTTCTATCTTAGCACCAAATCCAAGTGTTTTTTCTCCACCACGTTTTTGGATTATCTTTTCTATTCCATCAAAAGCTCCACCTAATATAAATAATACATTAGTTGTATCTATTTTCAAGAATTCTTGGTGAGGATGCTTTCTTCCACCCTGTGGTGGAACGTTTGCTACTGTTCCTTCTAATATTTTTAGAAGTGCCTGTTGAACACCTTCTCCACTAACATCTCTTGTTATTGATGGATTTTCTGACTTTCTAGCAATTTTATCTATTTCGTCTATGTATATTATACCTCTTTCAGCCTTTTCTATATCAAAATCAGCTGCTTGAATAAGTTTTAAAAGAATATTTTCAACATCTTCACCAACATATCCTGCTTCTGTTAATGATGTTGCATCTGCCATAGCGAAAGGTACATTTAATGTTTTTGCTAAAGTTTGAGCTAGTAAAGTCTTTCCTGAACCAGTTGGTCCTAGTAATAATATATTACTTTTTTGTATTTCTATATCTTTAGTACTAGCTTTTTTATTATATATTCTTTTGTAATGATTATATACAGCAACTGATAATGCTTTTTTAGCTTTCTCTTGACCTATTACATAATCATTTAATATCTCCATCATTTCCTTTGGCTTTGGTAAAGATGCAGTATCCTCTTCTATTACTTCTTCTATTTCCTCTTGTATTATTTCGTCACAAAGCTCAACACATTCATCACAGATATATACATTTGGACCTGCAATTAACCTTTTTACTTGCTCTTGGTTTTTGCCGCAGAATGAACATTTTAACTGTCTTTTGTCTTCATTTTTTGACATATTAAGCACCTCTTTCTATCTACGGTCTATTTGTAATTACTTCATCAATTAAACCATATTCTTTAGCTTCCATTGATGACATGAAGTTATCACGCTCAGTATCCATTTTTATTCTTTCTAATGGCTGACCAGTTCTTTCTGATAGTATTTGATTTAAAGTATCTTTCATTTTTAAGATTCTCTTAGCATGTATTTCTATATCAGTTGCTTGACCTTTAGTTCCTCCTAGTGGTTGATGTATCATTATCTCACTATTTGGTAAAGCAAGTCTCTTACCTTTAGCCCCTGCTGCTAATAAAAATGCTCCCATAGATGCTGCCATTCCTATACATATAGTACTTACATCAGGTTTTATATATTGCATAGTATCGTAAATAGCCATACCTGCTGTTATACTTCCTCCTGGTGAGTTTATATATAAATGTATATCTTTATCTGGGTCTTCTGATTCTAAAAATAGTAACTGTGCTACTATAAGTCCTGCTGTAGCATCATTTACTTCATCACCTAAAAATATTATTCTATCTTTTAAAAGTTTTGAATATATATCGTAAGATCTTTCTCCTCTTCCTGTTTGCTCAACAACTACAGGTACTAATGCCATCTTCTATACCCCCTAAATATCATTATTTATTTCTATATATAATTTACAGTAGCCCAAAAGGCTACTGTAAGATTAAGCTATTGTTGCATTTTCAACTAGTAAGTCTAGTGTTTTTCTTATTTTTATTTGACCTTTTATGTCTTCTATATCCATCTCTTTTAGAGAAGATTTTATTTTTTCAACTTCCATGTTGTACATAGCAGCCATTTTTTCTAATTCAGCATCTACATCTTCATCAGTTGCTTCTACATTTTCTTTAGCAGCTATTGCTTCTAATACTAAAGAAGATTTAACTAATCTTTCTGCATCAGCTCTTCTTTCTTGTCTTAATTCTTCTACATTTCTACCAGTCATATCTAATAATTGTTGTAAGTTTAATCCTTGGTATTGTAATTGGTAGTTAAGTTCCATTAACATGTTATCTATTTGATGTTGAACCATAGCTTCTGGTACTTCTAATTCTGTATTTGCAGAAACTTTTTCAACTAAAGCATTTCTCATTTCAGCTTCTGCAGCATTTTTAGCTTGCTCTTCTAATTTAGCTTTTACATCAGCTCTTAATTCTGCTAAAGTATCAAATTCAGTAGTATCTTTTGCAAATTCATCATCTAAAGCTGGAACTTCTTTAACTTTTACATCATTTACTTTAACATTGAATACTACTGGCTTTCCAGCTAAGTTTTCTGCATGGTATGTTTCTGGGAAAGTAACGTTAACTTCTACTTCTTCTCCAGCTTTTTTACCAACTAATTGCTCTTCGAATCCTGGTATGAATGTGTTTGATCCTATAACTAAGTTATAGTTTTCACCTTTTCCACCTTCGAAAGCTACTCCATTTTCAAATCCTTCAAAGTCTATAACAGCTGTGTTTCCATTTTCTAATTCTTTTCCTTCAACAGAAGTTAATCTAGCATTTTTGTTTGCCATTTCATTTAAGCTTGCTTCTACATCTTCTTCACTTACAGTATTATCAACTTTAGATATTTCTATACCTTTGTAAGCTCCTAATTCAAATTCTGGCTTAACTTCAACGTTAACAACCATAACTAATCCATTGTCTTTGCTTATTTCTTCTACATCTAAATCTGGTCTATCTATTGGATCTATGTTTAATTCCTTTATAGCTTGTGGATATACTTCTGGGAATAACATATCTATAGCATCGTTGTAGAATACACCTTTTCCGTATTGAGTTTCTATAACTACCTTTGGAGCTTTACCTTTTCTAAATCCTGGTATATTATATTTTCCTTTTGTTTTGTTGTATGCTTTATTTACTGCTGCTTCAAATTTATTATTATCTACAGTTATCTTTAAAGTAACCTTGTTACCTTCTCTTTTTACTAATTCTGCTTTCATTAGTTTTTTCCTCCTAAATTGTTATGTAATAATTTATGTAGCTTAACTCTTTAATTATAGCAATAAGTTTTTTCATTTACAAGTGTTGGGTGAATTTCATAAACATAGATAATTCAATAGTTTTTATAATCTTATTTGCTCTATTTTTATATTATTATTTTCAAGGTTCATTATATAAAAACTTTTGTATTTTACGCCTCTTGGTAAAGATGCACTACCAGGATTTAAATATAATATATTATCTTTTTTTAAGTTTAAAGGAGTATGACTGTGCCCAAATATAACAATATCAGCTCCTACACTTTTAGCCTTAGTTTCTATTTTATCAAGGCTATATTTAACATCATATTTATCCCCATGACATAAAAATATCAACTTATCTTCTATATCAAATAGTAATTCATCTTCTACATTATCAAAATCACAGTTTCCCTTAACTGCCATAATACCAACCTTTGTTATACTATGTATATACTTAGAGTCAACAAAATTGTCTCCAGCATGTATTATTAAATCACAATTTTTTAAATAAGGTATTGTTTTATCAATGCATTCTTTAATCATATGTGTATCGCTTAATATACCGATTTTCATTACTTACCTACCCTTTTTTTGAACTCCACCTTCATTAACTTTAATGCATTAGCTCTATGGCTTATTGCATTTTTTATTGAAGATGGTATCTCTGCAAATGTCTTATTGTATCCATTTACTATAAATAATGAATCATATCCAAATCCATTTTTACCTTTTTCCTCAAATCCAATTTGACCTTCACAAGTTCCTCTCACTACAAATTCTTTTCCATCTGGGAAAACAACGGCTATAGCCGATACAAATCTTGCACTTCTTTGGCTCATTGGTATTGATTTTAAAGATTTAAGTAACTTTTGTCTATTTTCTTCATCAGTAGCATTCTCTCCTGCAAACCTAGCTGAGTATATTCCAGGTTTTTTTCCTATAGCATCTACCTCTAATCCTGAATCATCAGATATAGCTATCATTTTTGTCTTCTTAGCTATAGTTCTAGCTTTTATTAAAGCATTATGCTCAAAAGTTTTTCCATCCTCTACTATTTCAATTCCATCTAAGTCTACATCTTTTAAAGAATATATTTTATATTCAAGGTCGTTTAATATTTCACCTATCTCTTCTAATTTATGAGCATTATTTGTAGCTATAACTACTTCATCACCGTATTCTACTCCAAGTATTTCATCTGCAATTTCACCTAATGCTTCTCTTTGAGCCTTTATTAATTCTTTATTACCCTTTTCTCCAAGTTCTAATAATTTGTTTAAATCATCTCTAGAGAAAGGTCTTTCTTCTCCTGTACCTTGAACTTCTACAAACTCGCCTTTATCTGTCATTATTACGTTCATATCTACTTGTGCATTTGAATCTTCTTCATAACATAAGTCAAGTAAATGTTCTTTTTCAACAATCCCTACACTTATAGCAGATACAAAACTTGTTATTGGCATATGTTTTATAGCTTTAGATTTATGTAATTTATTTATAGCATCTACTACTGCTACAAATGCACCAGTGATAGAAGCTGTTCTAGTTCCTCCATCTGCCTGTATAACATCACAGTCTACCCATATTGTTCTTTCCCCAATTTTAGTTAAGTCAACTACAGATCTTATAGCTCTACCTATTAATCTTTGTATTTCTTGAGTTCTACCATCAATTTTACCTCTTGATGATTCCCTTACTTTTCTTTGATGAGTTGATCTTGGAAGCATTGAATATTCAGCATTTATCCAACCCGTTCCTGTATTTCTTAAAAATGGAGGTACCTTATCTTCAATAGATGCTGTACATATAACCTTTGTTGAACCCATTTCTATAAGCACAGATCCTTCTGCATACTTTGTATAATTTCTAGTAATTTTTATATCTCTGATTTGATCGTTTTTTCTGTTATCAATCCTTGTCATTTATAATACCTCTCTTAAATCAATCTACTACTCTATATATTAATTTTATATACTATTTTTATTAGTAAATTTTAATAATATTACAATTATAATTTTATCATAAGTAGTTATTACTTTTCTATATTTAAGCACATAGATATATAGTTAATATGCGCAGTATTTCGATTATCTTTCTTATTATATGTGTTTTATTCTACACTAGTTTACTTTCTACTTCTTCTTTTGAAGATAATTTACAAATTTCTATAAAAGTATCTTCATCTATTACTTTAATACCTAGGTCATTTGCTTTTGTAAGTTTTGAACCTGCCTCTTCTCCTGCTAATACAAATGTAGTTGACTTACTAACACTAGATGTTGATTTTCCACCTCTAGATTCTATCATTTCTTTTGCATCATTTCTTTTTAATGTAGGAAGTGTACCAGTTAATACAATTTTCATTCCTTCAAATATTTTATTTATATCATTATTTTGATTTTCTATGACCTTAGTATTTAGTCCATATTCTTTTAACTTTTCTATTACTTTTATATTTTTTTCTTCCTTAAAGAATTCAACAACACTATTAGCCATAATTTCACCAAACTCTTCTAAATTTATAAGTTCGCTTACTGTAGCATTCATTATCTTATCTATGTCTTTAAAGCTACTAGCTAATATTTTAGCCCCTTTAGTTCCTATGAATTTTATCCCTAGACCATTTATTAATCTCCATAAGTCATTTTCCTTAGATTTGTTTATAGCATTTATAAGATTAGTTGCTGACTTTTCTCCCATTCTCTCTAGGCCAATTATTTCTTCTTTTTTTATTGTGTATAAATCCGATATATCTTTTATTATATTTTCATTTAATAATAAAGTTATAATTGATTCACCTAGTCCATCTATATTCATAGCTTCTCTAGAGGCAAAATGTATTATCCCTCTTCTTATTTGAGCTGGACAAGATATGTTTATACACTTTACAGCAGATTCACCTTCTAATCTCACTGTAGGTTCTGAACAAACAGGACAATTATTAGGCATATTAAACTCTATTTCATCACCTGTACGTTCTTCTTTTACAACTTCTAATACTTGAGGTATTATATCCCCTGCCTTTTGAACTATTACTATATCATTTATTTTTATATCTTTTTCTTTTATGTAATCTTCATTATGTAATGTTGCCCTACTTACGCTTGTACCTGCCAATCTTACAGGTTCTAGTACAGCAGTTGGAGTTATAGTTCCAGTTCTACCTACCTCTACAATAATATCTACTATTTTTGTTTTCTTTTTTTCTGCAGGGAATTTATATGCTATTGCCCATCTTGGACTTTTTGCTGTATATCCCATAGATTCTCTTTGCTTTAAATTATTTACTTTTACTACCATACCATCAATTTCAAATCCTAGAGTTCCTCTATTTTCTGTCCAATATTCAATGTGCTCAATTACTTCCTCTATACTTTTACATATTTTATAATTAGGGCTTACAGAGAATCCTAGAGATTTTAAGAATTCTAAAGATTCACTATGACTTTTAAATTTATGATTTTGTGCATATTCTAAGTTAAATATAAATATATCTAGTGGTCTTTTAGCTGTAAGCTTAGGATCTAATTGTCTAAGTGAACCTGCAGCTAAGTTTCTTGGATTTGCAAATATTTGTAAACCTTGTTCCTCTTGTTGTTCATTTACCTTATTAAAATCATCTTTAGATATATATACTTCCCCTCTTACAACTATTTCTTCTTTATCATTTATCTTAAGAGGTATACTTTTTATAGTCATTAAATTCTGAGTTATATCCTCTCCTACAATCCCATTACCTCTAGTAGCTCCGTACTGAAATTCTTCATTATTATATGTAAGACCAACAGATAAACCATCTATTTTAAACTCTACTACATACTCCACATCACCATTTACCATATCTTTTACTCTTTTATCAAAATCTTTTAAGTCTGAATCAGAATATGCATTAGATAAACTTAACATTGGTATTTTATGAGTTATTTGATTGAATTTTTCTAACGCTTTACCTCCAACTCTATTAGTTGGTGAATCAATTCTCTTAAATTCAGGGTTTTCTTCTTCTAGTTTTATTAATTCTTTTACTAGATTGTCATATTCAATATCAGATATTTCTGGGCTATCTTCGTTATAATATTTTTCATTATGATAATTTATTTTATCTATTAATTCATTTATTTTTCTTTCTATATTCATCCTATATCACCTCTTAATTATAAATCTCTTTTAGTATTGCCATTTCACTATTTTATTATATTTTTAGTATATCATTATGGATATAAATTTGTTGAAAATTTTTACATTTATATATTGTCTAAACTTTCAAAATTATAGCATAATTACTAGTTTACTTTTTTTTATTTAGGAAATGTTTTTCTTTATGTAATTTTTTGTCGCAAAAAGCAGAAAAAACTATTGATATTTATGCGGAAATCGTTATAATAGTTAATGTGATTATAAAAATTATAAAAAACAAACTATGAAAGGACGATGAAAATGGAGAACAAACAACTTCAAAAAAGCTTAGGTGTAGGCGCTGCTTTATCAACTGTTGTTGGTATGGTTATCGGTGGTGGAGTATTCTTTAAACCACAAGCTGTTTACACATTAACTGGTGGTGCACCAGGACTTGGAATGTTAACATGGGTTTTAGCAGGTATAGTAACAATAGCTGCTGGACTTACTGCAGCAGAAGTTTCAGCTGCAATACCTAAAACAGGTGGTAT
>JAEIGA010009582.1_pt1 | contig 14662 bp, 10 predicted proteins | sample 9270691 | NCBI WGS metagenome assembly JAEIGA01 (sample SAMN17057246, study PRJNA624740) | gut metagenome | biome: biome; isolation source: fecal sample | host: Bos grunniens | place: China: Xizang | collected 2019 | reverse complement strand
GGTACACCGGTATTGGGTGACCAATTATATGCAAGAAGCGACAGTAAACATCCTGATATTCAACTTTGTTTGGCTGCGACTAAGCTATCGTTTTTTGATAAATATACTAATACGCAATTAACTTTCAAAATTAAACCGCCGCGTTTTATGGGGCAAGTAAAATAAAAAAATAAAAGGGAGACGTAAAAATCTCCCTTTGCATAAAAAATTACTTTATAGAATGAAGTGCTTTTTCAAATCGTACACCGTAATTGTGTGTACTTTCGGTAGCTTTTATAGAATCTACTACAAAGTCAGCAGCTAATGCAGCGGCTTCTAAGATAGTTTTTCCGCTGGCAACAGCTCCCGTAAATGCAGAAGCAAACACATCCCCTGTTCCGTGCATTGCAACCGGTAAATAATCATTAAAGTCATAATATACATCTTTGCCGTCGTATACAGCCACGCCGAGCTTGTCTTTTTCAAATGACACACCTGTAAGTACAACATTTTTAGCTCCGAGTCCGGCAAGGCGTTTTAAAAGACCTTCAACATAGGCTTTGTCATATTCCCCGATTGGAACGTATTCTTCTTTGAGTAAATATGCAGCTTCTGTAAAATTAGGCAAAATAACATCTGCAAGACTGCAAAATTTAGCCATTTCAGCAGCAAAATCTTCGTCAAATCCCGGATACAACTTACCGTTATCCCCCATTACCGGGTCAATAATAGTAACGGCGTTATCAGTTCCTAATGTTTTTATAATATCAGAAATATATTCCAATTGTTTTTTGCTTCCTACATATCCTGTATAAAAAGCATCGAATTTAAGATTTTCTTTTTTCCAATGTGCAGCTATAGCCGGAATATCTTCAGTCAAATCTCTGAATGTATATCCGGTAAATCCGCCGGAATGTGTAGACAATACAGCACTTGGTAAAATGGCTGTTTCTAATCCAAATGCGGAAAGAATAGGCAAAGCCACAGTCAATGAACATTGTCCTACACATGAAATGTCTTGAATGGTAAGAATCCTTTTTTCATTCATGAAAAACTCCTTTTTTAAAAAATCGAGAAACATATAAAAAAAAAATTAATAATTCAAGAGAATATTAGAAAAATAATTTTAATAATTTTAGTATACCTTGTTTCCAGGGAACTCTGTGTGAAATACCGCTTTTACCTTCAAAGGCTTCCAGATTATCCAGATACCAATGATAGTTTCGCAAAAGAGCATCTTTATTAGAATATTTTGGAGCATAACCTAAAATAGTTTCAGCTTTTTCTATAGAAACAAAAGATTCTTTTGATGCTGTCTCATAAACCCATTTATAAAGCGGTGATAAATGAAAAAATTCTAAAATCCGCAAAGCAATAATTGCCGGTGCAGCCGGGAAACCTACGATTTTTTTCCCAAATCCGGCTTCGTCAAGTACGGCTTGATAGTCTTCACGCATGGTAGAATATATTTTGGCACCGATATTAAATACATCGTTGACTTTACTTTTATCTATGGTCATACACAAAAGTATAGCATCACATAAGTCTTCTACATCTAAAAATTGATAGAGGTTGTTTCCGTTTCCTAAAACAGGGAATCCTTTGCCGGATTTTGCCCAATCATAGAATAATGCAAAAACTCCCAGTCGCTCAGGTCCGATAAAAGATTTAGGTCTCAAAATTGTGATGCTCATCTCCCCAGTTCTGGCTTCTTCACAAATTTTTTCAGCTTCTATTTTTGCTGTTCCGTAATGTCCGACACCTTGTAACTTATCTGTTTCTACCAGTGGATGATGATCGGGAATCCCATAAACCGATGTCGATGAAATCTGGATATAACGCTTTACACCTGCAGCTTTCGCTTCTTCTACTACGATTCTGCAACCATCAACATCTGTAGAAAAAATATCTTCTTTTTTGTACAAAGGAAGTGCAGCTGCTGCATGAACTACATAATCTACCCCAACCATCGCTTTTTTTACACCGTCACGATTTCGCACGTCGTCTTTTATTTCGGTAATGCGATTGCGTTCCGGATAGTCAAAGTCTGCAATATCATAAGTTATGACTTCATAACCACGCTCCAGCAGGTAACGCACTAAATTTATTCCTAAAAAACCGGCTCCCCCGGTAATTAATACTTTTTCAGCCATTTTCACTTTCTCCTTCAGCCATTTTTTTGGTCATTACGACTTTTCTGCAATTTTGGCGATTTATATTTTTTTTCTTTCTTTTTCGACTGTACGGTTCCTTGACACTGTTTTTGGTACGTATATTTAATGATTTTACATAATCCAACAGACGAGAATCGTTACAAAAGAATTCAAAATAATAAATAGCAATAGTAAATGCTGATTGAAATCTAAATTGTTTTAATTTCTCGGATTTTTCCCAATTACCGTATTTTTTATAAATATAAAAGGCTTTTCCTATGTCTTCACAATTTCTTTTTGGAATATTTAAAGATAAAAGTTTATCTTCTACATAAGCACGGCAAGCATCGAGATACGGACGCTGTAACGGTTGATTAGGTGTTACTTTTTTTATTTTTGAGTCGTTTTTCAATTCGACAGCCAAGCTTTTTTCCAATTTTGATGAACTTTCCATTCCGGCAAGCAGTGCCATCGCCCAATAAGTTTCATATTCAAACTTTTCTTTATCCTTAGGCAATTGGTCTACCATTTGAATCTCATTAAGGATTTTGTTGCGATGTTTTCCGTCCAGTTCTTTGTATAAAAACGGAATCAAATATTTTAATAATTTGCATTCATACAACATTTCGAAAATGGCAGCAGCTTTTGCACTTTTTAAAATTTTATTGATTTCCTCATGCAAACGGTTTTTGGAACATTTTGCAATTTCTTTTGAATATTTTCGTATATGACGAATCATATCTTCCGGAAGTGTAAAACCTAAAAGCGTAGAATATTTTACCGCACGTAACATTCTTACCGGGTCTTCCAAAAAACTGATACTCTCTTTTTTTAATGTCTTTATTATTCCGTTGTGAATATCTTCATAACCGTCTACATAATCGAGAATTACTTGATTAATCGGGTCGTAATAAAGTGCATTAAAGCCAAAATCACGATGCGTTACATCATCTTCAATAGTGCCGTATTCATTATCACGGCGAATCATTATTTCATCACGTTCTTCGGTAGGATCTGCACGGAATGTCGATGTTTCGATAATCATATCACTGAAATAAATATGTACAAGTCGAAAACGTCGTCCGATAACGCGTGAATTCCTAAAAATTCTGCGTACTTGACTCGGTGTTGCATCTGTTACCACATCAAAATCTTTCGGTTCACGCCCGGTCAATAAATCTCTGACTGCTCCGCCGACTATATAAGCATCGTAACCGGCACTGTTCAATCGTTCTACTACCCAAACAGCGTTTTTACTGATAAGTTGCGGGTCTATTTTATGTTCTTCTTTGTCTATAATCCTAAGATTATGTGTTTTCTTTTCTATCGATTTCAAAATTTGTTCTCCAAATTTCTATGAAAGTTTTCATTTTCAATTACAAAGATTCAGAATAAACAATTCCTTGTAGCAATTATTGTGATAAAAATATGATATTTCCAAAAGAAGCCCGTCATTGTATCGAACAAGATTTGACGGTACACAAAGCATATCGGGATTATCACCTATTCCAACAAGGACTTCTAATTTAAACTGTCGCTTTTTATCTATATTTTTATACCAAAACCAACTGTTCATTTTTGCTTTCGGTGCAATTTTTAACTCTAACATTTCAGGTGTGAAAAGTTCAGTAGCAGTATTATCTTTTGTTATTTTTTCGATAATAAACGGAAATTTCTTATACAACTTATTAATTTCAAAATCATAACCTTTCTCTTCTTTATAAAAGAATGCGTTTGAATTGTCACGTTTCCATTTTTTTTTCATGATTTGATTAAATAATCCGGATAAAAATTCACCTCGTAATTTTACACTGTAATAATTTCCGTCTTTGTCCGGTTCCGTTACGATTTGAGTTTCTCTTAAATATCCGCCTGAAAAATCGCGTATTTGATTTAACGGTGCTAAATTATAAGAAAAAAGATAGTCATCTTTCGATTCTTTATTTGCGTTAATAATAAATGAGCTGTCGTTGTTTTGACGTGCTTTTTGTGCAAGTACACATTCTTCACTTGTCAATGAAGTGATTTCGGATGTTATTATATCAATCGCTTTCTGTTCGTAAGTTTGAGCAAATATTTGTTCTGAGGGTAATTTGCTCAACTGTTGCGTAAAATAGGCGGCACTGTTTTTTCCTTCTTTTAATGAACCTGTTTTATAAAAAAATGCTTTCTTGAAATTTTCTTCTAACTCCAAATTTTCAAGTGCGAAATTGAAAGGTGAAATCCCTTTTGTGTCTGATATAAATAACACCGGCGGCAGATTCAAAGATACAGCTTGTTTTAAATCCGATGAGACTGAAAAAACAGTGCTATCAGGGAAATCTGTTTTTTCATTATTAAAAGCTTTAAAACTCATAGAATAAAGTTCTGATAATTTGTCGCTGTTTTTTAAGTATGAAACATGAAGACCGTTATTATGAATTATTGCATCGATAAATTGGAACTTTCTCAATTTTTCATTATTTAGTTTAAAAGATGAAAAAATCCATTTTTTTCCGCAATTATCACTAAATGCCGCTTTGTTATCGGTAAAAACATAAAGTCGACCGTTTTTGTCAAACAAAATCTTACGAATAAATGATGTGTCCAAATTATAAAAAGGAGTTTCCTTTTTCCAAGTTGTGCCGTTGTCATCTGATAAAAACAAAAAAGGTCCTGCACTTAATGCTATTTTTCCGTCATCGCTGAATGTAGAATGTACGCTGATATCACGACGAACTGGTTTGCGAGAACGACCGCTGTCTTCATTTTCATAATCATGAAAAATGAAATAATCACTGTAAAAAAGTGAATGTGAAAATGTTTTTCCGCCGTCATTACTTACTAATACACCTAAATGAGGAAAATTTATTACAAGAAAAAGTCTGCCGTCAGGAGCAACTACACTTCCTAAAATATGCAAGACATTTCCTTTTACCGGAAACATATTTATAAATGCTTTATAAGGTACTTCAATTTTTTCTATAATATCACGCTCTTCGGCGACAGTCTCAAAATCTAATGTTTGAGTATTTTCTCCGAAATAGACACTTTTACAACTGATGAATAGTAACAAACATATGGTAATGTAACTTGATTTTTTTATGTTTTTCATATATGAATCCATACCATAAAAAGTATAAACTTACAATTACAGTAAAACAGATTTTCTGTCTATGTATGAATAAAGAAAAAAGGCAAATTATGTTAAAAAAAATTACCATATTATCAATTTTAATTATTATATTTTCATCATGTAAAAATGAAACTAATGCAAAAATTGAAATGAACGGGAAAATATATACCGTAGAAGTAGCAAATACCCAGGAAAAACGTTCAAAGGGCTTGATGTTCAGAAAAAAATTAGCTGAAAATACCGGAATGTTGTTTGTTTTCAGTTATGAAGATTATAGATATTTTTATATGAAAAATACTTTAATTCCTTTGGATATTGCTTTTTTTGATTCACAAATGAAAATTGTTTCAATAAAGCAAATGCAGCCGTTAGATGAAACTACGGTTGCATCTGATGAAAAAGCGATGTATGCATTAGAAATGAATCAAGGTTTTTTCGAAAAGCAAAAAATTAAAGTCGGTGATCAAGCAAAGCTTTTGACATCTGTAAAATATATTCCTTAATTGCATAGCGATATAGAAGTAACAACAAAGGAGAATCTGTGTTTCACCCAAAAGTATCTGTAATGATACCTACATATAACCAAGCAAAGTATATTTATAACACCGTTATTTCTGTAATAAACCAAGATTATGATAACCTTGAAATCGTAATCAGTGATGATGCATCTACTGACAATACGGAAGCCGTTGTACGAAAAATCATTAATGAAACACCGGAAAGAGATATCAAATATATAAAAAGAACTGAAAATATCGGGAATATAGCAAACTATCATGACACTTTACAAAATGTAATAACCGGTGATTATGTATTAAATCTTGACGGAGATGATTTTTTTATTGATATGACATATATTCGTTCCTGTGTTGAATTAATAGAACAGCATTCGGATATAAAGCTTGTATTTGCAAGACAAGGAACATATTTTGAAAAAATAGATAAAATAGTTTATGACAAAGTCAATGAAAAATTACCTCAAATAATTGACGGAAATAAGTTTTTAATAAATTTCCCAAAGGGGCATACTATTCCACACTTAACATGTCTTTACAGACGAAAAGATGCAATAGAGCTTGATTTTTATTCAATTAATATAATCTCAAGCGATTGGGAGTCTATTTTGCGACTTTGTATCAATAACAAAATCGGATTTATAAATCGTCATGTCGGGATTTGGAGACGGCATGTCAGTAACGAGAGTCGTTCAATCAACGTTAATCGTTTATTGGAAAATTTAAAATATATAACGTCTGTATCTTCCTTTGCAAGATGCAATACCAATCTTACGGTTCGACAACTTGCAAAATGGAAAAAAAAGATGCTAATACGTAACCTTATCAGAGAAATAATTACATTACGATTTTTAGATAAAAAGAAGATGAAAGAGTTTCTTTTAAAACTTAAAGATGAATTGCCGTATTCATACGATATATTAATTCGTCACCCATATTATTGGGCAGCACGTTTTGTTTGCAGACACAGAGCGTTATGCCGTTTTGTATTTACTTATTTGATAAAACAACCGTCTATTCTTGATGACTTAGAGTTATATTCTTCAAATCCATATTCTTAAAGATTGTTGTATAGTTGATTTAATTTTTCTAAGATTATATCTTTTTCAAAACGTTTTATGTTTGCATAGCCGTTTTTTATCAAACGAGTACGCAGTGCTTTGCTATGTTCTAATGCATTGATTTGACAAGCTAAAAGTGTTGAATTTTTTACCGGGAACAACAACGCATTTCCCCAATTAATGACTTCATTTAATCCCGGAATATCAGACGCTACAACCGGAACACCGGCAGCTTGGGCTTCTAAAGCCGTAAGCCCAAAAGGTTCCCACCAAGACGGAATTATAAAACAATCTACCCCGGCATAAAATTTTTCCATTTCCGAAATATAACCTAAGTATTTTACATCAATAGAAATATTGGATTTTCTTAATAATTTTTCTAATATTTTTTTATCTGTACCTGTACCGGCAAAAAGTATCGTAATATTTTTTGATGTAATATTATTCAATGAATCAAAAAAGGTTTTCCAGCCTTTTCTCGGTATTATTCTGGCTGCATAACCTACTACAAATGTGTCATTTGAGAGATTATATTTTTTCCTAAAGATTTGACGATTATTGAGTGTGTTTTCATTAAAACGTTCTGATAATATAAAATTAGGAAGTATTTCTATTTTTGATATAGGAAACTTAGCTTTTTCAATAAGTAATTTTTTTATCATATCAGAAATAGCAATACTTTTATCTAAGATCTTCTTTGAATGACGTAAAAATACTTTTGTAATAAAACCTTCGATTTTCTCAGACAGAGGACCGTGTTCATGAAAAATAAGCTTTATGTCAGGAAAAAAATAACGTTTGATTATATAACCAAAAAATTGAGAGCGAAACAAATGACAATGAAGAATTTGGATATTGTGTTCTTTTATAAGATTACAAATTTGCTTCAACGGTTTAAATGAATATCGTGATTTTCCGGGAAATACTGTTACATCAGCATCTATCGGAATGCAGATTTTTGTAGTACGTAAAGCAAAAACATATTGATTATGTCCTATTTTACTTTCCGCAAAATTCTTAACAATAACTTGTGCTCCGCCTAAATCAAGCGTATCTATTAAATGAAGGATATTCATTTCTTTCGCTCCTATTGATTCGAAAAACTTTTAACAAATTTGAACGCTTTATAGTAGTTTTTTAATCATATTTTTTCGTAAATACAAAAAATTTTATTAAGAATATAAGAATGATTCTCAATAAGAATATAGAATTATTTGCCGAATAACAAAAAATTAAAAGAAAATAACTTTTATTAGTAATTTCAAATCAAAATGATATTATGCTAAACACTCTAAATTTTTATCCGGACGAAATTAATGAAATATACAAAACAATTTTTATTTATCGTAATGTTTCTATTGTGCACCATACACTCGAATTCTAACATAGAAAAGACATTTGAACTACAAAATAAATTACTTGAACGTCCCAAGCACGTATTGTCTGCACTAAAAAACGCTTATCCGCAAACGATAAAATATTTTTCGTATCATGCAAAAGAAAAAGACTGGATTGTAGTAACTTATGATGAAAAAAAATATTATTGGGCAAACGGTCGTTTATTGCCCAAAGATAAACGTAATGATTGGAAAAAATATAAAGCGTATGTTTTTTATTATTACCCGGAATCTTTTATTCATCCGCAAGATTATCCAAAAAAATATATCGAAAAACTGACTTCTGAAACGTTTAAAAAAGAACGTCTTGTTCCTATTGATTATGAATATAGCTTTTTTAATAGTTTGTATTATGGTTCAACTCGAAATGCGATAGAAAAGAATATTGTGACAACGAATTTTTTAGGATACAAAATTAACGTACATAAAATCACCGTTTCACCATTGAAGCGTATAGAAAAAGAAATTTTGCAACTAAAAAAAACAGATGAAAGTGTTGCTGCTTTCCTAAAAAGTTTACGCAGTATTTTTGGGTATAATTGGCGATTAATTGGTGACACGAAACGCAAAAGTAATCATTGTTGGGGAACAGCGATAGACATTCTTCCGGCAAATTGGAAAAAAAAGAAAGTATATTGGATGTGGGAACGCTCCTTGAATAAAAACTGGTTTATGGTTCCTAAGAAATCTCGCTGGTGTCCGCCGGACAGTATAGTTGAAATCTTTGAAAAGGAAGGTTTTATCTGGGGCGGAAAATGGGACTTGTGGGATAATATGCACTTTGAATATCGCCCTGAACTATTGAAATTACAAGATGAATTTCAACTTTTTATAAAAGCAAAAAATTAACTTTGATAAAACAATAAATATCCGAGTACCAAAGCTAATGTCGTAAGAAGTAGGAATAATGGGAAAAAAAAGCGATTTAACCATTCTGAAAGTTTGCTGTTTCTTTTAACTTGTTGATTAGGATATTTCTTTGATTCTGCACTACTTCGTATTTGTATTTCATCTTTTTCTGATTGGCTTTTTTTAGAGTTTACAGGATTATAATCTATTGAAATATTTTTGCTTTTTCCGCATCTTGGACAATGGTCATTTTTGAATTTCTCCGGTGCACCGATAAAGCCGCAATACGGACATCTGATGTTGTTTAAATTTGCGTGGCAAAAAGGACAAACCTTTGCGTCACGTTCTACTTCATGTGCACATTTCCCGCAAATGTACATCATATTTTCTTTCTTATCACTCATAATTCTTTCATTGTGCAAACTAAAAACTTTGCCCTTCTCCTCGCCTTTTTATAAAAAAGCTGAGCTCGTATACAGAACTCAGCTTTTAAAGTTTTAAATAGAATCTTTACTTTTCAAGGTAGAATTCTACTCTTCTGTTTTTAGCCAACTGCTCTTTAGTTGCTTCCTGACTGAACGGTACAAGCGGTACATCTACTCCTCGACCGACAGATGTCATTCTGGATGCATTTATTCCCAGTTTTTTAAGTTTTCCGGCAATTACTTGAGCTCTTTGGTCAGACAACGCTCTTGCTCTGTCTTCATCAATTTTTTCTCTGAACTTATTGGCATGACCTTCGATTGTCACTTTATAAGAACCGTATTTTTTCAAAGCTTTAGCCAACATATTGAGAACTTTTACATTTTTTGAAGAGTCAACCATTTGGCTTGAATCCGGTTTGAACTCAATATTGCTAATCTTTATTTTCAAGCGTCCGTCTGCTTCTTTGATGATTAAAATATCTACCATTATCGGCTGAGCGTCTACTTGCAATACATTACCGACTAAGTCTTCTGCATAAATTCTTACAGGATAATCTTCTGCACTTTCTACGATTTCGCCGTTTTCATTTTGTCCGTTCCATTTAATGTTGGACGTAGGTTTGCCTACACCGGAGAATGAAGTAAATTCTTTTCCGGTTTGCGGATCTAAAACTGAAATCTTCCATTCTTTTATTCCTGTAAGGTCATCTGAATCGATAATAATATTTAACTCATCATCAACATTGTCGTTATCCGGTGAGAAATATTCAGGATTATAAGACAATTTTATTTGCGGAGCCGTAGAATCTACTTTGAAAGTCGGTGTCTCTACAGTCGGCATATTACCGAATCTATACATTACAGTCATTTTGGCTGAATATAAACCGTCATCGACTTGTGTTCCGTCATTTTTCATGCCGTCCCAAATAACTTTTTCCGGTAATGATTTTTCACCTTGGAATACTTTTACGACATCTTTTGTTTCATTGAGTATTTCAATCTTATATGCACTTATATCTTCTTTTACTCCGACCATCGGGATAATTTCGATAGTGTCATAAGGTGATTTTCCTTTAGGTGCCATCATTTCTTCGGATAATGTCAAGAATGCAGATGTATAGATATTTTTCAATTCAAACTTATCAATACTTGCAACAGTTTCATTTCCGGCAATATCACGCCCTGTAATGACATACTTATAGAAACCGTTTTTAGCAATGTTTCCGTTCATATCTTTTCCGTTCCAAATTTCTTTTTGGTTAGGTTTGCTGTTTTCATAGAAATTATGGAACATTACATTGCCTGCTTCATCGTAAATATATTCATCCCATGATAATTCTTCAGAACCGGATTGTAACACTTCAAAAGTATCAATTCGACTGTCCGCATTAGGACTGAATACATCAGATACAGCTTTTATCTTTATTTGCGGTGCAATTGTATCAATAATGAATAAACCTGTCTTTGCTGTCGACGGAGTACCGTTTTCAAATACAACGTCCAGTTTCGCACTGTAACTTCCGTCCGGCACTTTCTTGCCGTCATTATTGCTTCCGTCCCATAAAAGATTTTTAGGTAATTTTCCGTTACCTTTTGATGTATAAATCAAATTACCGAGTTCATTATAAATTCCAAATTTCCACTCTGACGTATTTTTTTCGGAATCTGATTTTGCGATTACGGTAAAATCTTGTGATTTTTTATTACTGTTAAAAGCTTTCATTCCGTAAGTCAACATCAGCGGAACATTTTCTGTATCGATTTTGATGCGATATAGTTTTGATTCGAACGTATTACCTGCTAAATCTATAGCTTTTAACTGATAATCATAATTTCCGTCCGGTAAAAGTTTGTTTGAATTATCCTTTCCGTCCCATGTTAATTTTTTAGGAGCTTGAGATTTCCAAATATAACTTTTTACGGTATTGCCGGACTCATCGTAAATATAACCACGCCATTCTTCTTCTACTGTTGTTACTTGTTCGATAATAGTCTCGTCTTTATTTCCGTCACCGTTTGGACTGAAAACTTTGATGTAGTTTGTCACACGTCCGTCCGGCGGCGTAATATCAATGATAAAGTCCGGTGTAGAGCCCGTAGGTACGGTTCCGTTGACATATGACACACTTAATTTTCCTGTATATACTCCCTCACCCAAATAGATTCCGTCATTATCTTTACCGTCCCATGTAATTGTTTGCGGTGGTAAATTCTTTCCGGCAAATTCTCTTACAACGCTTGAGTTTGAGTTTAAAACTTCCAGTTTCCAAGATTCGATTCCGTCCTTTATAGGAATTTCCAAACCAAAATCAATTGTTTTTATCTGACTGTTACCGTTTGGCGAAAATGCACTTCTGTTAATAGAAATTTCAATAGGTTTTGGTTGTGTATCAATTACAATATTATTTATCACTTCTTCATAACTGTTACCGGCTAGGCTTCGTGATGTTAAAACGATTTTGTATACACCGTCAGGAACTTGAGTTGCATTTTCATCACGACCGTCCCACTCTAAGCGTTTTTGTCCTTTTTTATCGAAAACAAAAGTTTTTACGGTTTTATTAGCGGAATTACGAATTTCGACTTTCCATGTTTGTTCGGAAACTCGACCGTCATCCGGATAATCAGATTTTGCTTTTTGAACTGCAACTGCTTTTTTCTTTTTTGCTTTCTTTTCTTTTATAGTTACGGTTTTTACTTCAGCTTGAATTTGCTCACGAGATAAAACTGTCGGCGAATCTAAGTTTGCCATAGGTAATGAAACTCTTTCGAGGTTATCAGCTTGATATTCAAATACCGGAGTAAAATCAACTTCTGCTTCATTTCTGATAATATCAAGGTCAATAATCAACTTGTCTTTTGTACCGCCGGTTCCCGGAGAAAAGATATGATTTTGAAGTTTTACTTTCATATCCGGTTTTTTTGTATCTATATAAACAGTCGCTGCAGGAGTTCCTGCTTCATCTTGGTTTTTATTGTCATCCATTGCAAAAAACTTGAATGTATAAGAACCGTCCGGTAATAGTTTTCCGTTATTATCACGGCAATCCCACTCTATTATATCCGGAACCGGTACACCTGTTTTAGGAGCAAAAAGGCGTTTTACTATTGCTTTCGGACTTAATGATTCTTTTCGTTCCTGTTTATTTGCGATTACACGTACAAGTTCGCCGGCATCATTAGAAATTTCCATTCTCCATTCACGAACATATCGCTCGTCCTTAATGTCTAAATCAATTTCAACAACATCCTGTATACCGTCAAAGTTCGGACTTACATAAAAATCACGCTGGTTATACGAGATTTTCGGTGGCAAAGTATCTTTTGTACCGAATTGCATGGTAAAGCCGACTTCAAATATTGCTCCGTCATAATAAGGACGTGCTGCTATATCAATAGAAAATTCATTTGTTTTATATTTTTTTTCTTGTAATTCTGTTTTTGAAACACGTTTAAAAGAATCTGAACTGAATTTAAAAGATATACCGCCGGCAAAATTAAAAATATTATAAATATCTCCGCAAGCCGGAATATCTGCGTCTGTATGTTCACCGATATATTCTAATGGTCCTTCAAGGTCAAAAGTATATGAACCTTTCAAGGTAATAAATTTCATTATTTGAATTTCAGTCCCTACAGCAAAAGTTAAATTTTGAAAAAAAGGAAATGATAAATCACTTAAAATTTTCCAATAAGTAGTTCCGTTGTTATAGAGATTAAAATTAATGGAACCTGCAGGGGTAAACGGTGCCGGACACCAACTCAACTCGTCCCAATCATATCCGGCAAGTCTTGTTTGTTCCAGATTCACAAGAGGCTTACCGATTTCTTTCATTACAAAACCGAATTGCAAATCTTGTAATCCCCATTCTTTAGTCGTAAGGTGTCCCCATTCCGGTTTATAAATCACCCCTACATCAATGGCTGCTCCGATATCAAAACGTCTGTCCTCACTGACCAACGGATTGTAAGAAAATTTTAGACTTCCGCTAAAACCTACGGCTACGGTATCTGAATAATCTTTTGAATATCCTACATACAATGAACCGGTTTTTCCGATTCGTAAATCATCGGTATTTTGTCCGGCTCCTATGTCGTACAAACCTTCTGCAGCCCAACTTTTATTACTCATATTAAAGTAGTTGGCATATACGGTAAAATTACCGTAGCGTGAAGGAATTACACCTCCTAAATTTACAATAAAAGGTGCAAAAAAATCCAAACCGTCTTTAAAATTAGGATTGATAAATGCAGGAGCTACTCCGGCAGAAACCTGAAATTTAAAGTTTTGCACTGAAGCCTGACTCGCCGGGTTAATAACGACTCCCGATGGATTTTCTGTTCCCATATACCCCATACTCAAAGACAGCAAATCTGCTCCCATCATCCAATAAAAAAGCCTTCCGGCTTCGGGAGCTCTGTAAGCTCCGAACATTTGAGTAGAAACGACACTGAAAAGTATCAAAAAAATTGATATTTTACGTTTTTTTCCTTTCACTCTTTTATCCTCCCTTGTTACATAACTTTTAAAACAAAGCACCAATATAAAAATATCGGCAGATTTTTAACAATAAAAAGTTGCATAAATATGTCTGTTAATTCTAAATATAACCATACTATTTAATAATAGAACTAGCTTTGCAATTTTACTGATAATGAATAAATTTTTAGAAAAGTAAAGAATAGAAATGATAAGAATAAGCTATATTTCATATAAGTAACTATTTATTTTCTTTGTGCGGAAAGATTTCTGCAAATAACAAATGATTTTCTACAAAAATGTCAATTAACAGCGGATCAAAAGCGGTACCTTTTTGTGAAACAATAATATCAAAAGCTTCTTGATGAGTAAAAGCCGGTTTATATGAACGAGCGATTCGTAATGCATCATAAACGTCGGCAATTGTTAAAATTCTGGCAGATAACGGGATTTCAAAACCTTTTTTTCCGGTCGGATATCCTGTACCATTCCATTTTTCATGATGATTCCCTGCTAATTTTGAAGCTTGTTTCAAAAAAGAATTTTGACCGCATGCTTTTAAAATAGCAGAAAATTTTTCTTCACCGTAGATAGTGTGCTTTTTCATTATAACAAATTCTTCATCTGTAAGTTTGCTCGGATTTTTCAAAATAGAATCGTCAATTCCGATTTTTCCCAAATCATGAAG
>JAEIGA010009581.1_pt1 | contig 14662 bp, 13 predicted proteins | sample 9270691 | NCBI WGS metagenome assembly JAEIGA01 (sample SAMN17057246, study PRJNA624740) | gut metagenome | biome: biome; isolation source: fecal sample | host: Bos grunniens | place: China: Xizang | collected 2019 | reverse complement strand
TTAAAATATATAAAATACAACACTCAAAGCTCCGAGGAAACGGGGACCTCTCCCAGCACCGACAGTCAGTTCGTTCTCGCTCGGGCTCTGGCGGAGGAGCTTAAGGAATTAGGCTGCGCCGAGGTCATCCTCTCGGAATACTGCTACGTATATGCAAAGCTCCCCGCAACCGAAGGGTACGAGGGGGCGCCCACATTAGCCTTTATTGCGCATATGGACACTGCAACGGATTTCTCGGGAGATGGTGTCACGCCCAGGATAATCGAAAATTACGACGGAGATGACGTATCCTTATCCGACAGCGGTCTTATTCTTTCTCCCCGTGAGTTTCCCCACCTCAAAGGTCTTAAGGGACGCACCCTTATAACCACCGACGGAAAAACTCTTTTAGGAGCTGACGACAAAGCGGGAATTGCCGAAATTATGACTCTTATAGAGAATATACAGACCTGTAAAATTCCACACGGCCCCTTGTCCTTTGTCTTCACACCCGACGAGGAAATAGGCGAGGGCACAGTTCATTTCGACCTGTCGTTAGCGACAGCTGACATTGCCTTCACTGTTGACGGCGGCGAGGAGGGCTCCCTTGAGTATGAGAATTTCAATGCCGCTTCGGCAAAATTCAATATAAGAGGCTTCAGCGTTCACCCAGGCAGCGCAAAGGATAAAATGATTAACGCCTCGCTCGTTGCCTTTGAAATAAACTCAATGCTTCCCTCTGCCGAAATTCCAGCAAAAACAGAAGGATACGAAGGCTTTTATCACGTAACAGGTGTCGGAGGCTCTGTTTCGGAGGCTTGGATTTCTTATATAGTCAGAGACCACGATATGAGCCGATTTTCGTCAAGACTTGACACGCTCTCCCACATAGAGAAGGTTTTGAGCGAAAAATACGGCAAGGGTACGGTGACTCTTGAAATCAAACAGCAATATAAAAATATGAAGGAAAAGATTTTGCCCGTTATGCGAATCGTGGAATATGCAAAGGAGGCGGCAGCTGATGCTGGAGTGGAAGCAAAAGTAGAACCCATCAGAGGCGGCACTGACGGAGCAGGGCTTTCCTTTATGGGGCTTCCCTGTCCCAATCTCGGAACAGGCGGCTATGCCTTTCACGGTCCCTTTGAGCATATAACTGCTGAGGGCATGGACACGGTCGTAAAAATACTTGAAAATATCACACGCAGTATAGCTAACGAGGCGAAAAGCTGATTTTCTCTACTTATCACATATGCAAAAATTTATCTTCTATAAACTACTCAGGGAGGATTAAGCCCCTTTATGAATATTATAATTGTCGGAAGCGGCGCCGTCGGCGCTACAATATGCGGCCAGCTGGCAAAGGAAGGTCACAACATTGTAGTTATAGACACTGACGAGGGCGCAATAAACGAAATATCAAATTCAAGCGACGTTACGGGCATTATCGGAAACGGGGCCGATATATCGGTTCTGCGAGAGGCAGGCGCCGAGGATGCGGACTTGCTTATTGCCGTAACAAACGGCGACGAGGTTAATATCCTATGCTGCTATGCGGCAAAGAAGCTCGGAACTCTCCACACCGTTGCAAGAGTAAGGAACCCTGAATACAACGACCTGCTCACCCTCACAGGCGACGATATGGGAATTTCCATGACTGTAAACCCCGAGCATACCGTAGCTACCCAGATAGCGAGAATTTTGAAATTCCCCTCTGCAACAAGGCTTGACACCTTCTGCGGCGGCAGAGTTGAGCTTGCGGAATTTACCGTTTCAAAAAAATCTGCCATATGCGGCGCCTCTCTTTATAACATAAGAAAGGCTCTCACCTCAAAGTTTCTCGTTTGCAGCGTAAGACGCGGAGAAGAAATTTACATCCCTAACGGAGATTTCGTAATTGAAGAGGGAGACGACGTTTGTATTACCGCCTCAGAAGAGGAAATGGTTAAATTCTTCAAGGAGGAGGGCTCTTACAAGCGCCCTGCAAACGAGCTTCTGATTGTTGGAGGCGGAAGGACAACCTACTACCTTGGAGAGCTTTTAAAAAAGACTCACATCAACGTCGTTGCAATAGAAAAGGACAGGCGGCTGTGCCGTGAACTTGCGGAAGAATTCTCCTTTACCGTAATAAACGCAAACGGCACAAACCAGGACCTGTTAATAGAAGAGGGCATTGAATCCACAGACGCATTTCTCGCCCTGACTGACGAGGACGAGGAAAACGCAATAGTATCAATGTTTGCGAAAACGAAAAAGGTGCCTAAAATCATCACTATGATACGTTCCCTCCCCTACATTGATTTCTTCCGCGGCGTGGGAATTGAAAGTATAGTTTCTCCAAAATTTGCAACGGCGGAGCAGATAATAAAATTCGTTCGCTCCCTTGACGCAACCCATGACTCTGAAATAGAATCACTCCACAGAATAATGGGAAGCGAGGTTGAGGCTCTTGAATTCACCGTCAAGGAGCCTGTTGAGGGAATCACGGGTATTCCCCTGAAAGACCTTAAAAAGAAGAAAAACACAATTATCGCTTGTATAATCCACGAGGGCAATATAATAATCCCCTCAGGCTCTGATATTATCAGCTCGGGCGACTCTGTTATTGTCATTTGCGTGGATAAGAAAATGATGAGCATCAAGGACATAATTTAATGAATTACAGATTTCTTTTCAGAATACTGAGCTACGTTCTTTCAATAGAAGCGGCTCTTTTGCTGATACCTACTCTCGTATCCGCAATTTACAAAGAACCCCTGTACCCGTTCCTTATTACGATAGGCATTCTGCTTCTTATAGCCCTGCCGATAATGCTTATTCTGAAGCCAAAAAACGAACGTTTATACGCCAAAGAAGGCTTTGTTTGCGTAGGACTCAGCTGGATACTTATGTCCGTGTTCGGAGCGCTTCCATTCGTAGTAGGAGGCTCTATACCGAATTTTATAGACGCCTTTTTTGAGGTAGTATCAGGCTTCACCACCACGGGCGCTTCAATACTGACGGCAGTAGAGGGACTGCCTATGGGAATTTTATTCTGGCGCAGCTTTACCCACTGGATTGGCGGCATGGGAGTTCTCGTTTTCGTCCTCGCCTTAATCCCCAGCGAATCGGGAAACACGATACACCTTATGAGAGCCGAGGTGCCTGGACCTCAAAAGGGCAAGTTAGTGCCAAAAATGAGAAAAACAGCTATAATCCTATACGGAATTTATATAGGTCTTTCCGTTATAATGACTACTGCGCTTCTCTGCACGGGTATGCCCTTATACGACTCGTTAGTTAACACCTTCGCCACAGCGGGAACAGGAGGCTTCTCCGTTAAGAACGCCTCGATTGCCGCATACAACAATCCCGCGGCAGAATGGGTTATAGCATCTTTTATGCTTATATTCGGTATAAATTTCAACCTCTATTTCTTCATACTGATTAAAAAACTTCGCCCGATTGCAAAAAATGAGGAGCTTCGCGTCTATCTTCTGCTGACTGTCATATTCACAACTCTGATTGCTGTGAATATATGGAATTCGGCTTGCAGCACCTTCAGCTCGGTTGAGGAATGTATACGAGCATCCTTCTTCCAGGTAACGTCTATAATGTCCACCTCGGGATATTCCACCGTGGATTTCAACCTGTGGCCCGAATTTTCAAAATCAATTCTTTTGCTCCTTATGTTTACGGGAGCCTGCGCCGGTTCTACAGCCGGTGGCTTGAAGCTTTCAAGAATTATAATTATTTTCAAAACCATACGCCTCAGAATAAAGAAAATGCTGAAGCCAAACACGGTAATTCCCCTAAAGCTCGACGGCAACTCAATACCCCAGGAAACCGGTAGAAATGCTATAAATTATCTATCAATCTACGTGGTAATACTCATACTCACCACCTTCGTTATATCAATAAACGGCTTTGACCTCGTCACAAATCTGACCGCCACTGTTTCCTGCTTCAACAACGTAGGTCCCGGTTTCGGCGACGTGATAGGTCCTATGGGCAACTACTCTTCATTCTCTCCCTTCTCAAAACTGGTGCTTTCATTTGCTATGCTTTTCGGAAGACTTGAGATATTCCCTATGATAATTATGTTCTCCCCATCAAGCTGGAAAAGCCACAGGAAAAACGAGGGGTAACCTCTTTTTTGTAATTCTTCGGAAAAACTTTAAAAAAGGTATTGATTTTTCCGTTTCTTTATGGTAGAATACCTATATATTTTATAGCCTAAATGGCGCAAAACTCTTTGGAAGGAATAAAAAATGCTCGAATATATTCTTCTTGCCGTACTTTTAGTATGCGCAGTTATTATTGTAGTTGCAGTTGTTCTGCAGAAATCCAACGAGGGTCTTTCCGGCACTATCGCGGGCGGCTCCGAAACCTATTACGGAAAAGATAAGGGTAATGCGAAGGGCAAGCTTCTTTTCAAGATATCCTTGATTGCTTGTATCGTTTTCGCTGTTGCAGTTCTTGCAGTTTACGTTCTTCAGCCCGATTATTCTAACATCAAGAATAGCTGGACCGAGATTTCTCAGTACTCTTCTGACGTATTCAGCACTAATGATTAAGTAATAAGACAAACGGAGTTTTGATTATCAAGACTCCGTTTATTTTTAATTTTACACTGCGGATTATTTGGAAGGAAACCGCAAAGACTAATTTTATGAGAAATAACAAAAAGAATTTTAAAATATTCAAAAGTAAGAGCGCTCGTAAGGCAGAAGAAAAAAGGGCGCTCATGAAGGCTCTCCGTGAGGTTGGGGTCGATTATTCGGGGGCAAAAATAAACGTATCCCGTGACTCGGGATACAGAGGACGCACCGGGAAGGGGGAGCTTGTAATAATAGGCACCTTCTCGGAAACTCCCCACTCCTACGGCTTCGTTGTAAATCCAGAGGGTGGGCGTGACATATTTATTCCCGGTGAAAGCACATCAGGCGCAGTAAACGGTGATATAGTCAAGGCAATATATCACACCTACACGACTGCAGGAGGAGAAGAGCGCACAGAGGGTCGGATAATCGAAATCACCGAGCCGAAAAGAACAGTCATAGGCACGGTATATACCGAGAGATTCCGCCACGGAAGGCGTTATGTGACAGAATCCTTCGTTATCTCCGACGACGGGAAAAGCAGAAGGAAATTCTACCTTACAAATCCCCTTGATGCCACCGAGGGAGATAAAGTTATCGGGAAAATAATAAGAAACGGCTCATATCTTTGCTGCGAAGTGCTTGAAAACCTCGGCAACAGTATGTCCAAGGAGGCAAATTACGGCGCAATTCTTGCGGAATTTGATATTGAAACGGAATTTTCCGAAAATGAAATAAAGGACGCAGAAGAAGCGGCGGCAACCCCGATAAGCTATGAGGGTCGCACTGTCAGAGAGGAGATAATTTTCACCATTGACAGCGAAAGCGCAAAGGACCTTGACGATGCCATTTCTTTAGAGAAAAATGCGCACGGGTGGACGCTTGGCGTTCATATTGCAGACGTTTCTTCATACGTGGCGGAAAAAACGGCTCTTGAAAGATTGGCAATGCGAAGAGGAAACAGCGTCTATTTTACCGATAAGGTTGTTCCTATGCTGCCCCCATCTCTGTCCAACGGAGCCTGCTCCTTAAACCCGGGAGAGGAAAAATACACTCTGTCCGCCATAATAAACCTGACAGATAACGGCGATATAGAAGACGTGCGAATCGAGCCGTCGGTGATAAAGAGCCGTATCAAGGGCATTTATTCCGAAATTAACAGTATTTTTTCGAATGAAGCAGAGGCTGATATTCTTAAAAAATACGAGGAGCTGATTCCCACCCTTACGCTTATGCGAGAGCTTTATCTTATTCTCGAAGAAAGAAGCCGAAAAAGAGGCGCCATAGAGCTTGACAGTGACGAAGCAGAGATTATACTGGACGAAAACGGCATACCAAAAGACATCATAAAGCGTACACGGGGTGATGCGGAACGGCTAATAGAGCAGTTTATGCTTACTGCCAATGAGGCTGTCGCATCTCTGTTATTCAAAAAGGATATTCCCTGCGTTTACCGCATTCACGAGCCGCCGCCGGAGGACAAGCTCTCCTCATTTATAACCTTCACCCACAATCTCGGATTTGACACCTCTTATATCTCCAAAGGTCAAGCAGATGGGCGCAGTATTTCAAGGCTCCTTGACGAGGCTAAGGGCAGAGGCATTTACGCTCCCCTATCATACGCCGCCCTCAGAGCTATGGCAAAAGCTGAATATTCTGAAATAAGGAAGGGGCATTTCGGCCTCGGAATTAAAAATTACTGCCATTTTACCTCCCCAATAAGAAGGCTTTCCGACCTTGCCACTCACAGAATCATTCACAAGGTTCTTATAGAGGGTCAGGGGGCAGAAAAATATCGAGGCTATGCCAAGAGAGCAGCTGCGGCTGCCACAGACGGTGAGCTTCGGGCAATCGGGGCAGAGCGAAAAATCGAGGACCTGTACAAAGTAATATATATGTCGGACAGAATCGGTGACGAGTACGAGGCTACCGTCAGTTCTATTACTTCCTTCGGAATATTTGCAACTCTTGATAACACCTGCGAGGGTCTTATTCCCATATCGGATTTGAACGGATATTTTATTTACGACGAAGCCAACATTACAATGCGCTCGGAGAACAAAATATACAAGCTGGGCGACAGAATAAATATAAAGGTTTCGGAGGCGGATATAAAGCGCGGCAAGTTACGTTTCTCTATTGTTTAAGAAAGGACGGGTAAGATAATGAAAAAAGCTATAATTTTTATCACGGGTATAGATTTATTCTTTATTCTTCTCATTGGAATAGCTGGTCTGTTTCAGGGAGTAGCGGGTGACCTTCTTCATTATCTTGCCTTTATTCTGCCGATTTTCATAGGCTTTATTTTTGTCAGACGGGAAAAGGGAGAGGAGGAAGCTAAAATAAGCTTCGGTATGAAGCCCTCAGCGCTCCCTCAATTTCTCCCCTTGATATTCCCTGCTACCCTCGCCATTATAGGCGTATCCTTTCTTACGAATTTAATTCTCACATCCTTGGGATATCTGCCAAACAGTATGCCAAGCGAGGATTTTATAACGGCTTTACTTATACACGCCCTCCTTCCTGCCGCCTGCGAGGAGCTGCTTTTCAGATACATACCTATAAAGCTTCTGTTGCCCCATAGCGGAAGATGGTGCATCATTTTATCCTCTATTTATTTCGCTATGTCACACGGAAATTTCTTCACCATCCCCTACGCCGCCTTGGCAGGGCTTATATTCGTTCTTATAGATATAAAGTTCTCAAGTGTTCTTCCTTCATTTATACTGCATCTGTTCAATAATGCCTTGGCTCTGTTCATAGGCTCGGAATTTTTCGTATCTGTTCCAGAATTTATACTGCCGCTTATATTTGTCATGGCAACCGCAGCTTCTGCCTTGATAATTTTCATAAAGCGCAAAAGCTACTCGGATTTACTTAATCCGTTTTTTGACAAAAAGCGTACGGAAGAGGTACACTATGCGCCCCTCATATTCGTATGCGTTACGGTAATCGTTGCCTTTGTTAATCTTGCGAGGTAAGCTATGAAAGAATTAAAAATTGATTTTGACACGAAAGTGGACGAAGAATTTATGAAAGAAGCGCTGAAGGAGGCGCACGCCGCCGCCGAGGAGGACGAGGTTCCGATTGGAGCGGTTATCGTGCGTGACGGGGTGATTATCGCCCGAGCGCACAACAAAAAAGAAGGCTCAAGGTGCGCCACTCACCATGCGGAAATTCTCGCAATTCAGGAGGCGTGTGAAAAATTAGGTGGCTGGCGGCTACCCGGTACAACCCTTTACGTCACCCTCGAGCCCTGCCCTATGTGTGCGGGTGCTATTATAAATTCAAGAATCCCGAGAGTTGTTTTCGGAGCCCCCGACGTAAGATTCGGCGCCCTCGGCTCTCTCATTGATTTATCGGAATACCCATTTAATCACAAGCCGAGAGTTGACAGAGGCATACTCGCTGACGAGGCAAAATGCACTCTCGGTGAATATTTTAAGAAAAAGAGAGCAAAATAAAAGGGACCAAACCCTATTTCAAGTCCGTGCTTGAATTTACGTCCTCAAAAATCCCTCATAAGCGAAGCGAAATTTTAATACATATTGGCTGTCAACATCGTGGCAGCCATATTTTATTAAATTCAAAGCGGCTTCTGCCGCATTTACCGGGGGGCGTGTATGAAAATTACCAATGTGCTGACAGATACAAACGTAGGGGGAGCAGGTGTCCTTGTAGCTTCGGTTGCAGGAGCGCTATCGGATAAATTTGATATAGAAATCATAATTCCGAAAGGCTCTGCTATAAAGAGCCGACTTGAAGAGTCGGGAGCAAAAATCACAGAGCTTCCGATTGTGGGCGACAAAAGCTTCTGTGCCTCCGACGTATCAGAGTTTTACCGCTATTTCAAAAGCCACCCATCGGATATAGTCCACACTCACGCATCCCTTTCGGCAAGAATAGGCGCAACTTTTGCAGGAGGCGCATTCCGTATATCCACAAGGCACTGCGCCTATGACGATAAGGGAAAGAAGAAAACGGGCTTTCTTCAGCGACGGCTTTATGACCTCTGTACGGACATTACCGTTTCCACTGCTGATTTTGCCACTAAAAATTTAGAAAACGAAGGAATACCAAGGAAGAAAATTGTCACTATAAGAAACGGAGTTGCACCACGCCGCATAACGAGCGCAGAGGAAAAAAGAAACCTTAAAGCCTCTCTCGGGATTCCCGCCAATGCAAAAATTTTAGGCTGCTGCGCAAGGCTTGAGTGGGTCAAGGGGCAGGACCTTTTGCTGAGAGCTATGACGGAGCTTTTGCAAAGCCATCAAGACCTTTACTGCCTCTTCGTCGGTGACGGAAGGTTAGCTGCCGACTATAAAAGGATAGCCGCCGCATTGGGTGTGCTGTCCCGTGTCAGATTTTGCGGCTATACAAGCGACCCTACCCCCTATCAGAATTTGTTTTTCCTGAACGTAAATACCTCCCGCGGAACGGAAACCTCCTGCCTTGCAAACTCGGAATGTATGTCCCTCGGCATACCCACCGTAGCCTCGGATTTCGGCGGAAACACAGAAATGATTACAGAGGAGAAAAACGGACTGCTTTTCAAAGCCGACGACTACAAGGCCCTTACTCGAGCTGTCGAAAGAGTGCTTTCGGACGCAGGTCTATATTCAAAGCTTAAGGCAGGTGCGCTTGATATTTACCAAAGCCGCTTCTCCATTGATATTATGAAAAACAACTATCTCAAGCTTTACGAGGAGTGTGTTGCCTTGAAGCGCAGATGACCTTATTCTTCCGTGCTGCGCAAGTTCAGCTCGTACAATACGCACCGAGGCATATACAAAGGCGAATACGCACACATATATTTTACGCTCATAGATTTTAAATCAGGTATTTTTTATAAATATTGACAAAGGTGCATATTTATGGTAAAATACATCGTATGAAAAAAGAATTTCTTGAATGCGGAAAAATACTTTCGCCCCACGGTGTCCGTGGTGTTGTAAAAATTGAAAGCTGGTGCGACACACCGAAAATTCTCGCTGCGCAAAAGCGCATTTTCTTCGCCGAAAAGGACGGCGGATATAAGGAGGCGAAGGTAATTTCGGCATCTGTCAGCGGCGCTCTTGTGCTTATGCATATAGAGGGGCTCGACGAAAGAGAGGCAGCGCAGGCTCTTAAAAACCGTGTGATATACCTGAACAGAGATGATATTCCCCTCCCCAAGGGTTCTCATTTTCTCGCCGATATTATAGGGTTGCCCGCTATTGACGTTGACACGGGTAGGACTCTCGGCACAGTTGTCGATATTACCGACGTACCCCGAGGCAAACTATACGTAATCGACACGGAGAACGGAAGACAAGCTCTTGTTCCCGACGTGGACGAATTTATAAAAGAAATTGATATTGACCGCGGCGTTATGATAAAGCCTATTCCCGGTCTTTTTGAGGACGTATGAAATTTCACGTTATGACCCTTTTTCCCCGTCTTGTATCCGATGTTTTGTCGGAAAGTATTATAGGTCGGGCGCAGAAAAACGGAATACTTGAGGTCCTTTGCTACGACATAAGAGAGTTTTCAAAGGATAAACACAGAAAAACCGACGATACTCCCTTCGGGGGAGGTGTCGGTATGGTTATGAGCTGTCAGCCCATATTCGACTGCTACCGTGAGGTTTTGTCAAAAACCTCGGACGATTCCAGAAAAAGAGTGATTTATATGTCACCGAAGGGGCGTATTTTTAACCACGGGGTGGCTCGTGAGCTTGCAGAGTACGACGAGCTTATATTCTTATGCGGTCACTACGAGGGCGTTGACCAGAGGGTAATCGATGGCATTATAGATGAGGAACTATCCATCGGAGATTACGTTGTAACCGGCGGTGAAATCCCCGCTTGTATCGTAATAGACGCAGTTTCAAGGCTGAAGGACGGCGTTCTTGCCGAAAGCGCTTGCTACGAGGAGGAGTCCGTCGCCTCGGGACTTCTTGAATATCCGCAATACACCAAGCCAAGAGTCTTTGAAGGTATGGAGGTGCCCGCCGTTCTTGTGGGCGGCGACCATAAAAAGGTTGACCAGTGGCGCCTTGAAAAGGCTTTGGAGCTGACCAAAATCCGTCGCCCCGACCTATATGACGCTTGGGAAAAGGAACACCCAAAGACAAACAAAAAGAAAAAATGATACGCCGTTTTTTAACACGATGACCCATTAAGTGCGCTTCACTTTATGAATTCGACAAAAGAAAGGAGGGAGACTCTTGAAAAAATCGAACCTACTTGATTTTCTCTTCGGCTATGAGAGCTCCGAGGAGAAATTCCGAAAGAGCGGAATCAGCCGTGCGGGAAAAACTTTTTCCGACAAGCTTATAAGCGGCGTAGGCTCAACCTACGCAAAAAAGCTTCTTGAAAGCCCTGTTGCAAAATTTTTCGAGCGGCTCACCTCAATACTGTCACACATATACGTAAGAAGCTATGGAGTGATTCTTATGTCCTTCGCCATAGTGACGCTTCTTATGAATTTCGCAAGCTATTATTTCAGTGAGGCGGCAGAAATCCCCGTATCAGACCTTATTATAGGAGCGGTCTGCTCTGTAATTTCAATTCCCCTTCTTTTGACGGATAAGCCCTTGGCATACGCCGTATCCTCGGGAGGCGGCCTTGTGACGGTGATTTTCGACGCCCTCTGCCTTAAGAGATATAAAAGCGATGCGGTAAACGAAAAGATTCTTACCCTTCCCGCCGCCGCCTTCATAGGAATTGTTCCTGCTGTTATCGGCTTCTTTGTTCCGATATGGACGGTGTTTGCCGTAGTGGGTGGCTTGATTTACCTGATTCTCGCTATGTATTCCCCCGAATTTTCCTTTATGTTCACAATACTGACCCTGCCGGCACTCCCATTGCTCCCCCACAGCGGCATAATTCTTGCTTCCCTCGTCTTGCTGACAGTGGTATCCTTCCTTCTTAAGGTCACCCTCGGAAAGCGACTTTTGCATTTTGAGCAATACGACCTTATACTTATTCTCCTCTTCGTATTCATTCTCATAAGCGGAATTTTCAACAAGGGCTTCAACTCCTTTGAAAGCGCCCTTCTTATGATAGCATTAGCCTTTGGCTATTTTCTTGCAAGCAATATCATAGTAAACCGCAGACTTGCGGATAACGCTATCAATTTACTGTTATTCTCCTCTGTCCCCGTGGCGATATACGGAATCATAACATATATTATCAGCCCCAGCGGACTTACCCATCCTGAATGGGTTGACCCCTCCTTTGCCGAAAGCATTGCATCAAGAGCCTATTCCACCTTTGGCAATCCCAATATATACGCTATCTTTCTTATCGTTGCGATAATATTTTCTCTAACATTCGCTCTTGACAAAAACAGAGGATGGAGCAGAATTCTTTATTTTGCGGTATTCCTCATAAACCTCGCCCTTATGATAATGACCTGGACCAGAGGCGCATGGGTCGCTCTTCTTCTTTCTATCCCCGCATATCTTATTCTTCACTTTAAAAAAGTCCCCAAGCTTTTGCTTATTCCTTTAGGTATCATACCTCTCTTAGTCTTTGCTCTCCCCGAGGCTTTTTTGGAAAGAATACTCTCCGTCTTTAACCTTGCGGACACCTCAATTTCGACACGGCTGTCCATTTGGCGCTCATCCCTCAGTATGTTCGGAGAAAATATTTTCATAGGAGCGGGTGTTGGAGCCGAAGCCTATGGAGAAGAGTTTCTCAAATACGCTGAGGACGGTGTCACCGCCATTCACAGCCACAACCTGTTTCTTGAGATTGGCTGCCAGTGCGGTATTTTTGCCCTTATCCTCTTCGTTTTTATTCTCCTTGTCAGAATAAGACATATCGCTACCTATAAGCCTTATATCAAAAAGTCCTCTATAACATCTCCCGTTACTATGACGGGTATAGCTATATTCGCCCTCGTGTGCTTCGGTATGACAGATTATATCTGGTACAGCTCCTCTATGTACTACCTGTTCTGGCTTGTATTCGGTCTTGGAAGCGCCACTCTCCGCATTGCCAAAAAAGAGTATGAAGAAAACTTAGAATATGCGGGTATGGATGGCTCAGCTTATTCAGCTGTGGCAGATATTCCCATTGCGGATTGGGAAAAGAGCGAATAAATCCAAAGCGTGCGCAAAAAATATTATCGGCGGATGTAATAAGTGACTGTTTTTGCCGTTTTGGCATACACGCCCTACGGCTTAAAGCAAAAATAGCTTTATATTTATGGCTGCGTCTTCCCTGGAGGTCGCAGCCTATTTTATTTTCTGTAAGGAGCGGTAATTATGAAAACAACTACTTCGGAGTTAGCGAAGAGCGATATTTCAAGAAAAATATACCTTGGAGATTTCATTATACTCACCGCCGCCTTTTTAATTCTTTCCTCCTCGGTCTTTTTGCTCCACAGGCTGCTTTACACGGAAGAGGTTCCCACAAAAAATATAATAAAAATCGTCACGTCCCCCATGGAAGAGGAGTTTTGCGCCCTTGTTTGCGAGGGGGATGAGATATTTGACGCCATTACAAAGCGCAGGGTGGGAGTTGCCGAGAGCGTAAGTATTGAGGAGGCGGATGAAGGCAGTGTTCTCGTTATAGAAATTCTGGCGGAGAGGAACCCGAACGGGCATCCTTTGAGAACCAGAAAACTATGGTTTGAATACTCACCTTATGAGGAATGAGGCTATCCTTATCAAGAATTTATTCCAGTGAGGGTTTTATGAAAATAAATTTTTTTGACAAATTATTTATCCTCTTTATCCTCTTTGCCCTCTTCACCGTTGGATACCACATAGGAAAAGAGAGGAGCGAGGACGGTTCCGTTACATTTGCTCTTTCGATAGCTCCCGAGGAAGAAATGAATGGCGCTTTTTTTGAAACCGAGGGTTATATCGACGGTAAGTACAAAATATACGGCGTGCGGTACGAGGATGGGGTATACGTTTTTATGTGTGATGGCCTTATAGGTCCGCTTGGATTTCTTGCGGGAGGAGCTAAATACCTGGCTAAAAACCAGCCCATAAAAATTTGGGGCGAATATTCTTTAATCGTTGGAAGAATCACGGATATGGAAAAATATAGGTAAAAAAGGCGAAATTTATTGATTTTTTAAAAGATTTTTAAATAAACTATTGATTTTTAAACAACAATTTGTTATACTGTTTACATTAAGGTGTCGGCAGGTATATTTATATCTTGAGCCTCGGCGCAAAGGCTTCCGTCTAAGCTGTCCGTCGCTTCCCAAGGTGGAATTTCCCGCTGCAAAGACCGCCAATAAAATTCGTCGTAAAATTTGTGTACAAGAAGGCTCGGAGCTGTATAGTCAGGATGCAAAATTCATCCTCGGCTATGAAATTCCGCTTCCTGCGGCAGCAAAATTATTTACGGCATTCAAGGAGCGTTTCAATGATTACTCGTAGTGTAACAATGCAAAACGGAGTAGGGCTTCACGCAAATCCCGCATCGCTTTTTATACGCAAAGCGAATTCTTACAAGTGCTCAATCTGGGTCGAGAAGGACGATTGCCGCGTTAACGCCAAGAGTCTGCTCGGCGTTCTTTCCCTGGGTATTTCCAAGGGAACGAGCATAACTCTCATCGCTGACGGAAGCGACGAGGAGGAGGCTGTTGCGGGCCTGGCAGATCTCATAAACAACGATTTGGCTGACTAATCTCTGCCCGTGTGGTGTACTACATAAAATAGGCGTTGCATTTAAGAACCCGCCCATCTTTTTGCGGCGGAGAAAGCTTTTATCGGGCAGCCGATGGCTTTGTTCTTTTTTGCGGCGCCCCTTTTATTAGCGCCTAAGACAAAGCTCACCGAGATATCCCGGCAGAAAACAAATCGCAAAATTCAGGGAGAGAGGAGAAGAAAAATGACCGTTACGGAAAGACTGCGGGATAAGGCCAATTCCCTACCGCAAACCCCGGGCGTCTATATTATGAAGGACGCGGACGGGAATATTATTTACGTCGGAAAATCAAAAAAGCTGAAAAACCGCGTAAGCAGTTATTTTTCCGGTACTCACGCCTCACCGAAAACAGTAAGGCTCGTTTCTCTTATCAGAGACTTCGACTACATTCTTTGCAAGACCGAAATAGAAGCTCTCACTCTTGAAAACGTGCTTATAAAAAAGCACTCT
>JAEIGA010009580.1_pt1 | contig 14663 bp, 4 predicted proteins | sample 9270691 | NCBI WGS metagenome assembly JAEIGA01 (sample SAMN17057246, study PRJNA624740) | gut metagenome | biome: biome; isolation source: fecal sample | host: Bos grunniens | place: China: Xizang | collected 2019 | reverse complement strand
ACCTCTGACCAGACCGTTATCCAGCGCTACCTCACCACTCCCGACGAGAAGTCAGCCGGCCGTGGCATCCTGGTCAATGGCGTCATGAGCGTGTTTGTATCCGTTGCCTTCTACATGATTGGTACAGGCCTCTACACCTTCTACAAGACCCATCCCGTCGAGCTCGATGTCACCATGGGCCAATCTGATGCCATCTTCCCCTTCTTCATGATGAGCCAGATGCCTGCCGGCATTGCTGGTGCGCTCATTGCCGCCATCTTTGCAGCCACCATGAGTACCATCTCGAGCAACATCAATAGTGTGGCGACGGCCTTCTCTATCGACTTCTGGAAGCGCTTCCGCACCTCCACGACAGACTTTCAGCTGCTCGTCGTAGCCCGTTGGGCATCGGTATTGAGTGGTATGATAGGTCTGCTCCTTGCCCTGTTCATGGCTACGTGGGATATCCAGTCGTTCCTCGACTTCTTCAACGAAGCCTTAGGCCTGCTCACCAGCGGACTTGGCGGCCTATTCTTCATGGCCGTATTCATGAAGCGCGTCAAGGGATATGCCGCCCTCACAGGCTTTGTCGTGGGCGAAGCCGTTGTGTTCTGGATGAGCGAATGCACCGATGCCAACTTCTTCCTCTTCGGAGCCACAGGTATGGTAGTGAGCATCATCGTAGCATGGCTGCTCTCGTTCTGCTCGTGCTGTAAGAAGTAAGCGACACATCTATTAAAGGGATTCCCTATATTAAAGTGCCCCCAAAGTTTTCTCTAACTTTTGGGGGCATTGTCATGTCGTACAAGTTGAAAAGACCTAAAGTCTACACGAGGTTGATTTTGCTGCATCGCGACATCTCAAAAATAAGGATATTCACTTATTCATTTTTTCACGCGAATCTCGCTAATTACGCGAAGTACTTGTATCGATGATTGTATCTCATAATCTAACGAAGTGCACTTGCTTTACTTGTGCATGCCTTCAGGACGAAAGCAACGTGACCCGATTTCGCGTGATTCATGTAGACATTGTTCATCGGATTTATTTCGCGACTATCTCTTAATCTGCATAGGAAAACAGATCAAAAGAATGTCCCAAACATTGGGGACATTCGTACTGAACGTTGGGGACGAATGTACTGAACATTGGGGACGAATGTCCCCAACGTTTGGGACATTCTTTTAGCCTATATTTTTCAACGTTTTTTCTCTATCTTATCACCATTTATCCCATTTAGATCAATGAATTATCTATATTTGACACAACCTTTACGATCTAAAACCTGAAAAGATAAATTTAAACAATGAAAAAATATTCAAGTAAACTTGATATTATTTCGCTCGTTTCTCTGCATCTTTGAGATAAATCTCGAAGATATACTGCACTCGCTGTGAAATATTCAAGTAAACTTGATATTATTTCGCTCGTTTGTTACTATCTTTGTCCATTGATAACACTACCTACTATGCGAAAAACACTATTATTCTTGGCACTTTTGTGCTCATTCTCACGCGTTGCGTTATTGGCCCAAGATGGTGAGGCACGTCCACTCATAACTGATGTTTCGCAACTGAGCAGTCCATTCAGCGACTACCAGGAGGGTACAGATATAGGTGCTCTCATCGACAATAATACTTCTACATTCTGGCATTCTGACTGGCATAACCAGACGACGGGTGATGTGCATTGGGTGGATGTGACACTCAAGGAGCCTGTGAAGGGTATCGTATACCTGTATATGCATCGACGGAATGCATCGAACGATCACCCCACGAAGGTTGTCATCAGTGGAAGCGCCAATGGAAGTACATGGAACGAAATATTTACTGCCGACCTTCCGTATCAAGGTTTCTCGGCGGTGATGTCAGAGCCCTTCGCGATATCTGAGCCTGTGAGCCATATTCGTCTGACTGTAACAGATTGTACGGGTAGCAGCATAGGATTCCGCAAGATATGGCATGCGGCAGAGATACAGCTCTATCAGGTGAGCGAGAAGTTTGAGTTTAATACAGACATCTCGAAGTTCAAGATCAATGAGGTGCAGGTGGCAAATATAGACCAATTTATCGACCACTCATACAACTACGGTGCATGGATAGAGCTATACAATGCCGATGATGTGCAACATTCGCTCGATAAGGCCATATTGCGCCACACGGACAACGATGGCGTGATAGATGAGTATGCTTTTGGCTTGTCACACGGAATGCTCGCCAGCAAAGGATTCGCTACATTATGGTTTGACCATCATAATACCCAGGGTACCTTTGGGGGTAAGGCGCATTTGCAAATACCCTTTAAGCTTGACCCCGATGGAGGTACGATAGAGCTCTTGGATACCAAGGGCGAGGTGATAGATGCTGTGGACTACCCCCCTGCCATCGCACGATGTGCCTACGCTCGCACCGAGGATGGCGCTGGCGAGTGGGGATGGACAGCCCAGGCTACTCCTAAGAAGAGTAATGCGGGGGTGACCTTCTCGGAGGAGCGATTGCCTGCACCCGAGGTAAATACAGAATCGACACTCTTTACCCGAAGCATCACCTTCAAGGTGAATATACCGGCAGGTGCTACGTTGCGCTATACGAAGGATGGCTCTACACCTACAGCAACGAATGGTGCCACATCAAGGGCGGGAGCCTTCACCACACAAGAGACGACGGTATACCGCTTTGTATTGATAGCCGACGGTATGCTGCCCAGCCCGGTAGTGACACGTACGTTCATTAAGGATGAGAATGATCTGGAGATACCGGTGCTGTGTATATCTACTCATCCCGACAATTTGTATAGCGACACCTTAGGCGTATATACCAAGGGTACGAATGGCGTTTCCGGTAACGGACAAAGCGATGCCTGCAACTGGAATATGGACTGGGAGCGTCCGGTGAACGTGGAGTATATGATAAAGGAGGAGGGCACCTATCGTCCTGTGATGAACCAGGAGGCCGAGTTTAAGATTGCCGGCGGATGGTCAAGAGCGTATGGTGGTGGCAATGGATGGATGATGAAATCATCGTTCCGTCTGAAAACGGGCAAGGTATATGAGGGATTAAACTCTTTCGACTACCCCATCTTTAATAGCAAGCCATACAACAAGTATAAGACGTTGCAGGTGCGCAATGGCGGTAACGACACCTATGCCCGCATTTATGATGCCGCGATACATGAAATATTCCGCACCTCGGGCTTCTATATCGATTGTCAGGCATGGCAGCCCTGTCATGTGTTTTTCAATGGTGAGTATTTAGGCATGTTCAATATCCGCGAAAACAACAACAAGCACTATGGCGAGAGCGGATATGGTATCGACACCGATGAGATGGATCAGTTTGAATTGAACGGTTCGGTGGGTTACGAACAGAAATCGGGTACTCGTGATGCGTTTTGGCAATGGCTCACACTGACCAAGCAGTTGGCCGAGGAACCTACCAATGAGAAGATATGGCAACAGATATGCGAGATGGTAGATATCGATGAGTTTTGTAACTATATGGCGGCCGAATGTTATATTGGCAGCAATGACTGGCTTACAAATAGTAACAATATCAAGGGTTTCCGCAGCCAAACAGATGGTGGTAAGTTTCATCTTGTAATGTTTGACACCGATTCGGGATTCGGCAACAATAACATGATATCATCGGCTTACAACCTGCTGAATAATAACGATGGGCGTTATGCCGACAATGGAGGCAAGAGCTATTTAGCTGAAATATTCTTCAATATGCTGAAGTACGAGCCTTTCAAACGACAATTTATACATGCCTTCTCTATCGTTGGTGGTAGCGTGATGGAGCCTGAACGATGCAAGAAAATCATTGACGAGATGGTGGCTTATACCAAGGATGCACTGGCCATAGAGGGTAATGACCCCACAGGCTCGGCCAATAGCCTCTATAGTCGTATCTCCAATACGGGCGAACGTGCTGCACGCATGAATAATATGAAGTCTTTCATGGGATTGACGCAAGAGTACAAGGTGACCCTGGAAAGCAATATCCCTGAAGCCCGCCTGCTTATTGATGGTCAAGAGGTGCCCACTCGCAAGTTTGACGGCACATTGTTTGGCCCTGTATCTATTGCGACCAAGGCTCCCGCAGGCTATGTATTCCAGGGATGGCAGCTCTTGTCCAACGCTATCGGTGAGCAGGATGTAATACCTCTCAAGAGCAGTTGGCAATATTACGACAAGGGATCGTTAGATGACACCAATTGGCGCTCGCTCAACTTTAGCACCAGCGGATGGGGCACTGGAAAGGCTCCTTATGGATATGGCACTGTGGGCACCACAGAGAATGCTGCCGACTATAACACAGAGCTGAACTATGGCGGTGATGCCAGCAACAAGCGCCCCACCTATTATTTCAGAAAGAAATTCACGATGACTCAAGAGCCGAGCTCTGAGGACCGCTTCTATCTGCACTACCATGTAGATGACGGTGTCATCTTCTATATCAATGGTACAGAGGTAGGCACCTACCATTGTCTAAGTGGCAGTAAATATAGCGATTTCTCTACCGCCTATGAAGGAAACAAGGCTGCACAGGGCACAATAGAGATTCCGGCATCGGTGCTGTGTCAAGGTACCAACATTATTGCCGCCGAAGTACACAACACGTCATTTACAAGTAGCGACATATTCTTCGAAGCACGACTGACAAGGAACACTTATAAGAGTGTCTTTATAAGCGATCAAGAGACCTTTAACTTTGATGAATCGAGCGTTAATGGTACCTACCACATCGTTGCTCAATATAAACCGATAACTGGCTCTAAACAGCTCTTTGAATGTGGTGCATCTCCCGTGCGCATCAATGAGGTGAGTGCCGATAACAGCATATACATCAATGACCATTACAAGAAGAATGATTGGGTAGAGCTGTACAACACGACCGATCGCGCAATTGACATCAGTGGCATGTATCTCAGCGATACTCGTAGCAACCCACAGAAGTACCAGATTAGTGCCAATGGAAGTTTGGCTAGCACCATTATCCCACCTTATGGACGCCTTGTGGTGTGGTGTGATAAGCTCATTCCCATTAGCCAACTGCATGCTCCCTTCAAACTCGACAATGCCGATGGAGCCTGCGTAACCCTGCAATCGGAAGATGGTACCTGGTACGACGAAATGGAATATGCAGAACAAGACAGGTGGCAGACCTACGGTCGATATCCTGATGGCGGACAGCACTCCTCGTACCTTGACAGACCAACCATCACACACCCCAATGCCATGATGTCGCATGACTTCATGGCCGAGAATACCGAGCAATGGAACGAGGCACTCATGGCTATCACACTCAGTCTCGAAAAGGGATGGAACTGGACCTCACACAACCTCGCCACATCGGTACACAGAAGCCGCTTCACCGGATATGCACAATATATCATGGGAAAGACAGAATCGTATGTAAAAGATGATGCCTCTTCATGGAGCGGTACCTTCAATGCCATGCTTCCGGCTACGGGATATAAGGTAAAGATGGAATCTCGTGCCGATATCAGTTTGCGAGGAGAACTCTACGATACTGCTACTCCTGTCACCCTCGTGCAGGGATGGAACTGGATTGGTTGTCCGCTATACAATGCCACCACTATAGAGGCTGCTCTCAAAGAGTACGTCCCGACAGAGGGAGATGCTATCATTGGCATCAATGGCTTTACTACCTATGAGAATGGTCAGTGGGAGGGTACGCTCACTTCACTTTCCCCCGGACAGACCTACCTCCTAAAGTGTAATGAAGCACAGACATTCCGTTGGAACTCTCTGTCTGCCTCTACGCGTAGGGAAAGGCGTTATTCGGCTCCAGAGAAGAGCGTTGCAGCATATTCGTCGTGGCAAACCGACATGCATGCCTACCCCCATGCGATAGGTGTGGTAGCAACCCTGCAGAGCGATGAGACAATGAGCAATTATACGTTGGCAGCCTTCCACGATGACGAGTGCCGAGGCATTGCCGAAGAGGTAAATGGACTGCTATATCTCAACATCTATGGAGAAGGCGATGAAGACTTGTGCTTCAAACTCATGAATCATCAAGGAAAGGTATATGATATCGTGCAGACGCTTACCTTCACTCCTGAAAGTATTGTCGGAAGCCGTAAGTCTCCGTTGAAACTCACGCTTAAAGCTGCAGATATTGATACTCCATTATCCACCGCCTCACGCATCATCTCTACCACCTATTACACACTCAATGGTATGCGTATCAGCACTCCGACATCAGGAGTATTCATCCAAAAGGTGGTTTACGAAGATGGTCATACCATGGTACAGAAGGTGATCCTGTAACACCTCCAATACATATAAAACAAAACAATCAAGCCCGAACGCATTGTTCGGGCTTGATGATATTCAGTATATCTCGGAATAGGATTAATATCCGAAGATATCCTCTTGGGTGAGGCGGATGATCTTACCCCACTTCTCGAGTGATTTCATGTCGAGATCAGCTTCGCGGCCGAGGATGCAGGTAATGTAGTTGCGATCCTTGACATTGGCTTGTTGGTAAGCCACCACATCTTCGAGAGTCATGTTCTGTACAGCCTCGTAGAGCTGGCGACGGGTATCCTCAGTGAGACCCAAATGCTCTTGATTGAGGTAGTAGCTGAGTACACCATCACGAGTGATGCGCTCGGTGCGCAAACGACCAATGAGCGATTCCTTGGCGATAGTAAAGGCTTGCTCGCTCACGGGCATATTGTTGATGATTTCATCGAAGGCAGTGAGCGCATCAATCATCTTATCGTTTTGTGTAGCGATGTAGGTCCAGTAGTATGCGGGATCTTCGAGACGCCAGGGCTGTATCATGCGAGCCGATGAGCTATAAGCAAGACCACGTGCCTCGCGCATCTCCTGGAACACGATGCTGTTCATACCACCACCGAAGTACTCGTTGTAAAGTGTGATGATAGGTGTCTTGCCCAAGTCGTACTGCTCGCCCTGGTTAGATACGGCAGACATATAGATTTGGTTAGCATCATAGGGTGCGATATATACAATGTTTTCATCGGCACGTTGATACTTGAAGCTCTCGTTCTTAGGTACGCTCTTCAAGGTAGCAGGCACCTTGTGAAGGTTACCAACGCTTGTAGAAACCTCGTTCATAGCCATGGGACCATAGTAGAGCACGCGATGTTCCAATGTGGGCAACTGGGCAATAGCCTCGATGAGTGTTTCGGGCTTCATGTTGCGAAGCTCGCTTTCGCTGAGGATATTCTTCGCAGGATTATTGGCACCATAGAGACCATATTGGCGCAACATGTTGAAGTTTGAATTCTGATTTGCCTTGCTATTGGCACGTGACTTCAACACGTCTGCAACGAGGTTATTATATGCAGCTTCGTTGGGTTGTGCATCGGTGATAACCTTCTCTAACAACTCGATAGCCTTTCCCATATTCTCAGACAAACCGCTGAGCGAGATGGTCACTTGAGTGTTTGACACACTGATGCGATAGTTACAAGCGAGGTTATAGAATGCCTGCTTGATCTCAGCAGCAGTCATATCTGAGGTACCCAGATAATCCAAATAATTGCGAGCTGTGCTCAACTCCTTCATCTCATTAGCTCCGAAGTCGAAGATATATTGCAAGGTAAAGAGATCGTTCATCTCATTCTTCTTGTAGAGCAATGGCAACTTGCCGATGGTACCCTTGCTCATCTCCTTTTCGAAATCTACGAACACAGGTTCGATGGGTGTCACTACTGATGCCTGTACCTCGCGGAGGAAAGCACTGGTAGTATCGCGGTTCATAAAGATAGGAGTAATAGCAGGTTTCGCAATCTTCTTCACGTTGGGGTCTTGGCCCTGACGCTTGTATACGACAGCGTAGTTATTATCCTTCAAATGCTCATTGGCAAAGGCCAATACATCCTCTCTGGTGATTTGTTCCATACGCTCTACACGATGCACCATGTCACTCCACTCTTGTCCGTTGACAAAGCTGGTAACAAAGAGGTCGGCACGCGAACTGTTATCTTCGAGCATCTGTTGAACCTGCAACTTGTAGTTGGCGATACTGGCAGCGAGGAGCGACTCGTCCCACTCACCCTTGCGCAATGCATCAACCTGAGCGAGCAACAACTCCTTCACCTCATCAAGGGTCTGTCCAGCCTTGGGAGCACCCTGCATGAAGTAAGCGGTATAGTCGGTTTGGTCGTAGGGGAATGAGTATGCCGAGAGCAACTTCTGCTGCTGCATGAGGTTGAGATCGATAAGACCTGCCTTACCGTTGCTCATGATAGCATCGATGACGCTAAGCATCAAAGCCTCGTCTGAAGCAGCACCGGGGAAGCGCCATGCCAATGCCACACGCTCTGACTCCAATCCCCAAACCTCCTTAACGATAGGCTCGGTAATCTCCTCTTCGGGTTCGAAGCTCATCATCTTCAAATCCTTGTTGGGCTTCATGTCGCCAAAGTACTTCTCGATGATATCCATTGCCTCATCGAAGTCAAAGTCGCCCGACATACAGATAGCCATATTGTTGGGCACATACCATTTCTTGTAGTAGTTCTTGATGTTGGTGATTGAGGGGTTCTTCAGGTGCTCCTGTGTACCCAACACGGTCTGTGTGCCGTAGGGGTGGTTCTTGAAGAGTGCTGAGAACATGGCCTCATTGAGTTTACGGCTATCACGTGTGAGGCTCATATTCTTCTCCTCATATACAGTCTCCAACTCGGTATGGAAGCCACGGATAACGTTATGCTTAAAACGGTCGGCCTGAATCTTTGCCCAGTTCTCGAGCTGATTTGAGGGGATATCCTCGATGTAGCAGGTCACATCGAAGCTTGTGTAAGCATTGGTACCATCGGCACCGATAGCTGCCATCAGCTTGTCATATTCATTGGGAATTGACAACTTTGAAGCCTCGTATGAAAGACTGTCGATAACACGATAGATAGCTGTGCGCTCAGCCTCGTCAGTCTTGGTACGGTATACCTCAAAGAGCGCTTCGATCTGGTCGAGCAGAGGCTTCTCCTCGGCATAGTTCTGTGTGCCGAAACTCTCTGAGCCCTTAAACATCAAGTGCTCGAAATAGTGAGCCAAACCTGTAGTTTCGGCAGGGTCATTCTTACCACCCACACGTACAGGAATATAAGTCTGTATACGTGGAGTCTCTTTGTTCACGGTGAGATACACCTTCAATCCATTATCCAAGGTGTAGATACGGCTCTTCATAGGATCGCCGTCTACTGTCTCGTAGCTACGCTTGTTGCCACATGATATTACCATCATGGCCACCATCACTACCGACAGCATTGAGAATAAAAATTTTTTCATACCTATTAAATTAAATTTTTACTGACAAAGAAGGCAACCCCTTCGGATTGCCTTCTTTTGTTATTAGAAGTATTTGTTATAAAGCTCTTCAGCAATTGCTACAGGATCCTCAGCAGGCACCTCTGTGATAGTATGGCTGCGGCTCCAATTTTCTTCCCACTTGAACCACTCCTGTGAGGGGATGGTCTTACCTTCTTCCAAAGCGGTGAAGAACATCTCCCAACGTGCACGCTGGAAGTCGCCCAACATACCGCCCCACTGACGGCTTGAATAGTCGTGCAAGCGACCACGTTCAGCACACTGCTCGGGACCCCATACAGAAATCAATGTACGAGCATTCCACTCCATCCAATCGCGGTCTGCCTCAGTGGTACCGGATACCTCGTCACAAATAGCTCTTGCTGACTGTGTCCAGTTTGCAAGCTTAAAGATATCAATCTGTGAGAGCAAGCGGTTGAGATCTTCCATGATGTCGAGGAATACGGTGTACTGCTCCTTGAAGGCTACCATATCCTTCTTATTGTAGCTTGCTGCGATATCCTTGAGAAGATAGTAAGTAGAGTCGGTAAGTGTCTGACGCACTACGTCTGCAATATCGTGCTCATAGTTGGGGTGACCTCTGAAGCGATCCTTCTCCTTGAGCATTGCTGCTGCTGCCTCGCGCACCTTGGTAATATCGTGATAAATCTGAGTGGTACCCCATCCTGATACGCGACGAACGTCGAGCGCGGGACGTGCACAGATAACAGCCTCTACGTCCTGCGACTTGTTGGGGCAGTTGAGCACAGACTTTGACAAGATTTCCCAACCCTGTTCCATTGCCTCGCTCTTCTCACCGTAGCGAGCCTCAGAGTATCTCTTGATCCAATCCTGACCCTCTTCCTTACTCATCCAAGGAAGCTCAAACAAAAGATCGTAGAGCACAGGACAGGTCTCCAAGCCTTCGGGAGTAGCACCGAGTCCCTTCACACCGTCAGGGTATGTCTCCAATGCTCTGTAGTAGTTCTGCAACATAGAGTCATAGCGTCCGTGCATACCGGTCTTACCACCAAAGTTGTGGAGCATGCACCACAAGAAGTCATGGCCATGGAAGCCATTGTTCTCCCACTTACAGATACCTTCACCATAGAGGTCGAGCACGATGAAACCACCCTTAGGAATGGTATCCAAAGCCTCTTTTCGGGGGTTCTGGTCCCATGCCTGAATAACCCATGTTGAACCGGGAGAGTGCTTCTGCATCTCGTTATAGATGGTTGTGAATGCCTCCTTCAAGTTGATGCCCTGAGTGCGGCCACCCTCATGGAAGGGGTCCATAGAGTAGTACTTTGACTTACCCATTACCTTCTCGAGGTGCTTATAGTAAATCTGTGCGATCTCAGCATAGCGCTCGTCAGTAGGCTGTAAGAATGAAGGTCTACGGAAGCCTGAGCACCAATGGCCCTGGTCTGTAGCATCAACACCGAGCTTATCCTTGGCAGTGCTGGGTACTACGCCACCAAATCCGGGCAACACGGGATCCATACCGAGCTCTCTCATACGACCCAAGATGAACTTACTGAGGTTCTCTTGGCGTACATACCACCAGTCAGGGTTAGGGCCACCCCAACCTTCGAGGTTACTCATGAGCCACCAAGCCTGGAAACCGGGGCCTGCAACGAACTCGTCCACTTCCTCTCTGGTGTAGCCGAGCTCTGTGAGCACGTTCTTCCATACTACGTCGGTACCTACGAGTGCCAAGGGAATGTTGATACCGTGGAGTGCCATCCAGTCAATCTCCTTCTCCCAACGCTCCTGAGTCCAGAAAGCCATAGAGTATGAGTAGGTACAGTAGTTGAGGTAGTATCTGTAATCAGCGCTACAGTTACGTGTCTCTGCTTTCTCAGGAACAGGGAACTCTACCTTAGAGAGATCTGTTGTAAGGTTGTTCCATGTGAGATTCACATGTACATAGTGGTTAAGATACCATCCGATACCGGTAGTCAGCGCACTGAGTGAGCTACCCTGAATAAAGGGCTTGTCATTCTTTGAACTGATTACAAATACCTCCTTGCCATCTTGGGCAAGCGACTTCTTCACTTGAGTTTCAATGCGTGCAGAGGTACCTTCGCCACCTACACGGTCAAGCAGTGCTGATACCTGTTCCGGATTGTTTCCGCATGATACAAGTACCAGAGTTGCCATCATTGACAATAAGAATTTCTTCATAATGACTGACATTTAATGATATTTGTTGAAATCGTATTTACACGATATTATTTGCGTTTCTCTTCGATAGAGATGCTCTCGTCACGAATGTAAGAGATTGGTACAAGCTCAAAGTAGTCGTACATGAACTGTGCCGTACCGTTATCGTTCTCGTATGCATTCTTGAAGCGAATCCAATGGTCTCCATCACTGAGGTACTTGGTGGTAATCACCTTACGGATTACGTTTTGCTGATGTCTGGCAATATTTGTACCTGTTGTTACGTAGGTGGTCGATGCCTTCAGATAACCACGGTTCTTCATTTCCTTGTCGTTCACGATACCATTATCATCGGTTTCAGCATCCGCCACGAAGCCAATGAGCGGATCACTTCCCATAATTCTAACGTCTACAGGGATACCAGTCACCTCATTGTCAACATAGAATTGTACGATACCTCTTCGTTGGTTAGGCGTGTAACCCATGCGAATCTCGTATGTACCGGCAGGTACACGAGGCAACTTTATGGCAAAGTCGTATGCGCCCAATGTATTCATCTCGTCACCCTGATAGTTGTGGTAGCTAATGTGAGGAGGACAGTAGTAGGTTCTGGTCTCCTCTGTGAGCACCTTTATGTTCTCACAGTAAGAGTTCGGAATATAGAACTCACCGATATCTGATGCGGTAGCATGAGCAAAGAAGTGCCAGCGGATATTGTTGTTGGTAAGCTCAGAACACATTGATGAAGCATCAAAACGGATAATCGTGTTCAACACACGTCCTACCATGACATCCTCGTTGTAGATAAGAATCTTATCAATCGGGTGGATGGTACCGTTCAAGGCATTTGCCGAGAAGTTGGCATAAGCACCCCCGTTCATATCTCTGAACTCATTGGGATCATACACCTTGTTATTGATGAGAAGTGCAGCTTCATCAGGCACTACCTCTCCCCCTCTGGGTTCATAGTAATTAAGCAGAACAGTTGATTGCAACTCTGCTACGCTACGAGGCATGGTAACCTTCAACATTCTTCCACTCATGGTTTCGTAAAACTCGTAACGATCTGAAGAATTGAGGAAATCCTGTTCTGAGTCGATAACAGAATGAGTCTTGATCTTATAGCAAACCAAACGTGAATAAGCCAAGTTACGGTCCAAGAGATGGTAACCCACGAATTGGTTCAAGGGGTTATCCTTGCTGGTTAGCGGAGCCGATGCATCAGCCTCGGGATACCATTCGGCACATCGTTCAGTCAACTGCTCAAGATTATAGATGCCCTCAGCATAGAAGATCGAGTCAGGCTCCAAGAATGCCGAATATCCATAGTAGCGGTTAGCAGGATAAGGGATCTGTGTACGTTGATAGATGTCGACCATGTACAAATCGCCCAAGTTATAGTTCTCGTCCTTATAGAGTTGCAACTTGTCATCATAGCCGGTAGCCTTGATAGCTTCGCTCATGATACGGAAGTACTCATGTTCCTCAATCTGAGTAGGCAAAGTGTTGGTCGAGGGGTTCAGTACCTGAGAGATGGTATGCACAACACCATTCTCCACCTCCTCATCCTTGGCAATGATTTTTCCGTTTCCGTTGATATACAACTCGTAGAAACCCTTCTCATCCACACCATAGCTGAGGCTGAGGTAGCGGTCATTCATATTCATAGTGGGGATGATGTCACCCTCCATATCTATCGTCATGTACAAATCGGGGATAAGGTGGGTCTGTGCTATCACTCTACACATCGAGTCGCTGAGCTCGCTGAGCTCGGGCGAGGTGATACCAGTCCAGATAATATCCTCTTCATTCTCGTCCACCAATGATGCACGATAGATAGAGTCCTGCTCGCGAAGATAGCGCGCGATAGCCTCATTAGTAGGGGCAAAGCAAGTGTACTGTCCGTATGCCTTCATCAGGCTGAGGCGATCTCCACGTCTAAGAATCTCAACGAAACTGCTGTATACCTCTTCATTCTTTTCCAGGTACGAAGCAACGGTGTTTCCGATGAATGTATAACGGGTGCTTTCGAGAATCTCTTCTTTGCAGCTTCCTAAAGTCATGACTGCAACGAGCAAATACAATATGCTTTTTCTCTTCATAGTATGAATTGTGTAAAATAATTAGTTGAATAGTCTTTAATTCCACAAAGGTAGTGCTATTTCTCCTATTTTCAATCTTTTTAACAGTTAAAATATATCGTTAAAAAGATAAAAATAGCGGTGAGAGTGATTTTGTTATATCATGATGTAATAATTGCCACATCATTACACCTCAAAAAAGGTAAAAGCAACACATCCAAAAATACAGACACTTATGTACAAAAAAATAAAGGGCAGCCCTAAGGCCACCCTTTATCCAATATAGGATTAAGAGAATTACTTCTTAATAACTTGCTTTTTACCGTCTATGATGTAGATACCAGTTGTAGCAGGAGTGTCGATACGACGACCGAAGAGGTCGAAGGTACCCTTCACTGCAGGAGCAACATACTCGTCGGTAACGTCAATCTCCTCAATGCCATTGATTGAGTAAACAACGTCGGTGATGTACTTCTCAGCCTCAACTACATACATAGCAGAAGCTGCGTCAGTTCTACCCCATGTGATCATCTTGTTACCCTTGTTTGCAGCAGCACCGCTACCGTGGCTCAAAGGATGGAGCGAACCAGCACCATCAGCCCAATATGTATCACCCAAAGCAACCTTACCGTTGTTGAGGAAGAATACATTGTAAGGACGAACCTCTGTGGTATCCTCTCTCAAGAATACAGGATTGTTTGTTTCGATAGCACGAGCAGGATAGCACTCAGTCTCTACATTCATGAGGTAGTATGCGGGCAAGCCATGCTTGAGCTCACCGCAGTCGATGAATCTCCAACGATAAGCAGGGTTGGTGAGTGATACGTATGTCCAACGGAGGATACCCTGTTCCTTATCAGCGAAGATAGCCATATCGGTGAGGTGGTTACCCTTGATAGCATCGAGACCGAGGAGGATGAGGTAATCAACATCCTTCTTAGGCAAGTTGTATACCAAGTGAGCCTGAGCTGAGTCGAGAGCAGCAGTAGCAGCCTCGAGAGCAGCATCCTCAGCACCCTCAGCCAAGAGACCCTCAGCGATAGCGAGAGCATCGTTGTACTCGTCGAGATCAGCAACCTGACCTACGCCTTCACCCTTAACGGGGTTGAGTGCCAATACGGTGTTGT
>JAEIGA010009579.1_pt1 | contig 14665 bp, 11 predicted proteins | sample 9270691 | NCBI WGS metagenome assembly JAEIGA01 (sample SAMN17057246, study PRJNA624740) | gut metagenome | biome: biome; isolation source: fecal sample | host: Bos grunniens | place: China: Xizang | collected 2019 | reverse complement strand
GGCAACGGCGGCAAGGAAATGACCATTACAAATGACAACACCGTCATCACCACCCATGCTGCCGCCAGCGTAAACTCTGAAACCGGCGAGATCGTCATCAGCACGGGCGAGGAAGAAAACGGCAGCATTGCGGCGGGTTCCATCATCTCCAAGGTGGTTGTCGATGGCGAGGTGCTGCTGGACCTTGATACTTCCAAACAGTTTGCGGTGGTGACCAAGCGCTATTACTTTGCCAACTTTACGCCCAGCAATCCGGGAGCCGACGGAGTTTCTGTGGTAGCGGACGGCGATGACCGCCCCGGAAAGTTTGGTTATGACTACGAAGTGCGCGAGGCATCCGGCGCAAGCTACGGAGCCTATAAAACCATCGAGGAGATGGGTTTCCGCGAGGGTGACACCATCGAGATCGAGGGCATGACCACCTTCCCGGACTACAACAAGAGTTACAACATCCGCGCCATCGGAACGCTGAAACAGGATGACGGCAGCGAGGTGCAGACCATGGTGTTTGATGCCGACCTGTTCCCGGAGGTTGGAACCGAGGCGGGCGCGGTGACCATCCGCCGAAAGACCCCGGAACTGACGGTGGTGTGCGAGAGCAACAACCGCCTGTGGGGTGCGGAGGGCGACACCATCTACGCCAGCGCTCTGGGCGATCCTACCAACTTCTTCACCTACGATGGACTGGATACCGACTCCTATGCCGTAGCGGTGGCCAGCGAGGGTGCATTCACCGGCTGCTGCGGCTTTGGCAACAGCGTGTTGTTTTGGAAGGAAAACCGCCTGTACAAGATCCTTGGCGCGTACCCCAGCCAATACACCATGTATGAGTACAATGTCCCCGGTGTGAAGCAGGGCAGCGAACAGAGTCTTGTGAACATCAACGAGGTGCTGTATTACCACGGCAGGGACGGCGTGTACCGCTACAACGGCGGCGCACCCGATCTGGCATCGGATGTGTTTGGTATGCGGCGGTTTGAAGAGGCATCCGCAGGCACGGCAGAGGGCCGGTATTACATCTCTATGAAAGACCGCCAGAGCGGCGCGTGGGGTTTGTGGGTCTATGACACCCTCAAGGGTCTGTGGGTGCAGGAAGATGACACCCAGGCCATGAACTTCGCATCGGACGAAGGGAAACTGTATTGCATTGGCAACGGAAAACTGATGCATCTGAACCCCGATGACGGAGAAGAAGTCATCCCGTGGAGCGCCACCACCACCCGCATGGACGAGGTGTTCCACAACCGCAAGTGCTACAGCAAACTGCTGCTGCGCGGCGAACTGCTGGAGGAAAACGCATGGCTGCAAGTGGATGTGTCCTGTGACGGCGAACCCTTCAAGCGTGTGTACACCAGCCGGGACAAGGGCGCAAAGACGCTGGTAATCCCCATCATGCCCAAGCGGTGCGACAGTTTTCGCATCCGTCTGAGCGGTGAGGGAAAGTTTATCATCCGCAGCCTGGTGCGCGAGTTCGGCATCGGCAGCGAGTATTAACTGAATAACCGCGAAACACAAGGAAAATCGTTGCGACACGGCGCAGCAAATGCATTTTGGGTGGCGAAAACCCGGCGTTTGCTGCGCTATTCTTTTTACATGAGAAAGGAGCTGCAATGGCACTAACTACCAGACCGCCCGCTTTTGATCGGGCAAACATTGAGGCCACGGTGAAGAACCTGTGCGATTACCTCATCCAGCTGCACGAAGAGCTGGATTTCACCCTGGAGCAGATGCAGAAGCTGCTCGATCAGAAGAAACAGTAAAGGAGGCAAAACAATGGCAAGTGTAAAGAAACCCTGGATGGGTCTGAACGATGTCAAAGAGCAGGAACTTGACGTAGTTGCCCGTCCCTTGAAGGACAACGGCGATGGCAGCTACACCCCCCTGCTGCCCGCCGGTTATGCAGGCGTTACCAGCGGTCAAGCGCCCCTGGATCCCGGCTATGTGGAAGCCAACCGCGGCAGCTGGGCCAATGCGGACAACGCATACATGAGCGATGAAGACTGGAACCTTATTCAACAGTACAAGCAGGATTACGCAAACGCCACCACCGATGCGGAACGGCAGGCTGCTCACAAAGCGGCAGAGGATATCCGCATGAACAAGTACGGTTACGCAGGCGGAGTGGACGGCAGCGAATACAACCCCACCATGGTGTATGTGGGTGACGGCAGCGGCCTGCAAGGCGTTCACAATATGGACGGCGGTGACTACGGCGAGTTTGACTACAACAACGCGGGCAAGTATGTGTCCCGCTGGCAGAGCCAGATCGATGCGCTGACCGGCGCGATCCTTGGCCGTGATCCCTTCAGCTACAACAAGGACACCGACCCCCTGTATCAGCAGTACAAGGAATCCTACACCCGTGGCGGCCAGAGGGGCATGCAGGATACCCTGGCACAGGTTTCTGCCCGTACAGGCGGCATGGCAAGCTCCTACGCACAGTCTGCCGCACAGCAGACCTATAACAACTACATGGCAGCGCTGGCCGACAAAGTTCCCGAACTTCAGCAGCTGGCCTATTCCATGTACATGGACAACATCGCTATGGACAGAGCCGACCTGGATATGCTGATGGGTCTGGACAGCACCGACTATGGCCGGTGGTCTGATGACCGCAACTTCAACTACGGCGCATACCGCGACAGCGTGGCAGACCAGCAATGGGCAGACTCTTTCGCCTATCAGCAGGCGCAGGACGCTCTGGCGCAGCAGAACTGGGAGAAGCAGTTCAACTACGATGCCGACTGGGCGCAGAAGCAATGGGACTACAATGTCATGCAGGATGAACTGGCCAGACAGGATGCGCTGGCAAAGTTGTATGCAAAGGGCAGCGGCGTTGAACCAGCCAGCATTCTGGACACGCTGTACAGTTTCGGCACTCGCGCAGAGGCTTATGACTGGTTGGTGCGAAATGGTTACAACACCACCCAAACCGAGAACTATCTTGGTTTTTATGATGACCATGTAGACGCGCAGTTAAAGCAGCAGAATCAGTACGGCTTGACCGGCGATGATGGAACTGGCGTGGAGTTTGAAACCGTTGCTGCCGGTATGGAGTTTATGAAGGACAACGGCGTTGACCCGCAGGAGATGGCCAAACTTCTGGAAGAGGCATACCAGGGCAAACAAATCACCAAAAACGAGTACGAAGCTCTGAAACGCAGATATCCTGCTGATTAAGGAGGGGACACATGGGTTCCAAACTGGAAGAATGGGTTAAGCGGGTAGAACAAACCAAACCCGCGCAGGCTGCACCTACTGCGAATTACGGCAAGGCCGCTGGTTTTGTTGAGCGGGCAGAGCAGGCTGTGCAGCAAACCGTGCAGCAAAGGCAGAACGATTACGCCCGCAACGTGATGGCCTCTCATGAGCGCATGGCCGACAGTATGTACGGCAGCGCAAACCGCACCGGCAGTAATCTGATGGACATGGCCACCCGCGCAAAACTGATGCAGACGGCCGCCGAGATGGCAGACACCAAGGCTCGGCAGGAACAGGCTCTGGAAATCCCCAGAGCCTCCACCGCCTATGCCAGACAGACCGATAAGCAACCCCTGCAGGCCCGCGCACAGAAAGTGGCGGAGATCCGCAAGGATATTAACACCCTGCCCGCAGAGCAAAGCCGCGTGGGCAAGGGTGTGCAGAGCGTAATGCTTTCCCCTTACGCGTCTATCGAGTATCTGGGCGAATCCGGCAAGCAGGCGATCAAGAACCAGAATGCTTATGAGGAGTCCGATCTGGACACCAAACTGGCCGAGGCGTACACTTATTTGATGCAGACCGAGCGGGCATTTGGCTACGGCTCCCCCGAATACGAAGCGGCACAGGCCAACTACGATGCCGTGCAGCGGGAACTGCAAGCGTTTAAAAACGCGCCCGATAAGGCCGTTGACATGACCAGCCGCGCCGCGCAATTTATGGGTGGCGTACAAAAGCTGCAAGAAGAGGCGCTGGAAGGAACTTCTGGCGCAGGCCGATTCCTTGGCGAAACCGCTCTGAGCATCGGCAGCAACCTTTCTAAGTTGCCTCTTAATGTCATCGTTCCCGGCGCTTCTCTGGCGCTGATGGGCGCGGAGGCTGCCGCAGGCAAGGCTTATGAACTGGGGCAGCAAGGCGTAAACGCAGGGCAGGCGCTGACCCGCGGTCTGGTGTCCGGTGGCATCGAGGCGCTGACCGAGAAAGTACCTCTGGACAATTTGATGGACATCATCAAAACCGGCGGCAAGGTCGGCCTCATGAACATCCTCAAGCAGGCTGTCACCGAGGCTGGCGAAGAGGGCGTGGCCTATTTGCTGAACTTTGGCGCTGACAAGGTGGCCGGTGACCCGGAGGCGGCGTTCGTGTGGAATGACTTCTGGAAGTCCGTGGGCATGGGCGCTCTGTCCGGCGGCATTATGGGCGGCGGCGCAACTGCGATCAACCGAGCAAACACCGCAGCCGTGGGCAAGACTTACCAGGAAGTTGCTCCCGAGCTTGTAGCAGAGGGCCTGCAAATGAACCAGGACACCGATGCTTACCGCACCGCGACCGAAATGCAACGCAAGCTGGATGCGGGCAAGACCCTGTCCAATGTGGATGTGGGCCGCGTGGTGCAGGACAACGCATCTGCTGTGGATACGCTGCGGCAGGCGGCAATGGAGATGGCGGAGGCACAGGTGGAGCGGGAAGTGCAGGCTGCGATGCCCAAAAGAACCGCTGTGCAGCCTCTTGCCACAGCGCCCAGAACGGCGTATACTGAAATCAGACAGAACACCGAAGGAGGAGTAAACGGTGGAGAAGAAGTACATCTACGCGAAAGCGGCCAACGGAATGACCGTGCGTATCCCGGCGGAGAAGTATCCCGCATGGAAGAAAGCGCAGGACGAGATCAGATCGGGCAAGACTCCCGACTCCCTGCGAAAGATGCAAGAGCAGCTGACCTCCGCCTTGGAGAAGAAGTAAGCACCGCATCTCTGGGCATCGGCAACGGCGCATCCAATGACCGCATCCGAGTGGTGACCGGCGGTGATACCGAGGCAACCACCAAAGCCAGAGCCATTGCCAAGGAACGCGGTCTGCGGCTGACCCTGTTTACCGGCGGTAACCTCACCATTAACGGCGAGGAATGCCGTGCCTATATTACCGGTGACAGAGCCTTTGTCCGCGCTGACCACAGCGACTTTGACGCTGACCAGCTGATGCGCCATGAGGCAGGCCATGACCAGATCGCCAAGGGCGAGATTGACATCAAGGCAGCTACCGAGAATATCCGCAAGCGGTTGGGCGGTAGGAACAATGTGCAGAGAGTAGCGCAGACCTACGCGTCCGCTTTTGCCGGTGCTGACATGACGGTAGAAGAGGCTATCGAAGAGATCATCTGCGACAGTCTTGGTGATATGAACGTATTCTCTGACACGGCGGCTGAAACGGCATTTGGCGAGGTGCTGGAAAGCGCCAAGGCCGCAGCCGGTGAGAGTCGCGTGGAGAGCAAGACCGGGCCTCCTGTTGAGGGGAAAGAGAGCAGGGAAGCTAAACAAATCACCGATGAAGGTCTGCTTGGCTATAATGAAAAAGCGGCATTAGCAAAATCGCTGAATCACTTTGGCGTTGAAATTGACAGCGGCTCTGTCGGTAAAGCAAGCCGGGAAAGCTGGAACAGAACTGACAAGCAGAAACTGGCATCCGAACTGAAGGCCGCAGGCTTTGAAAAGACCAAGGTGGAAAAGTGGATCAATGATGTGAACAGCATCTCCGCGCTGATCGCCGGTGACCCTAACCGCCTGGACTATGATTCCGCACCCGGTCTGTCTTCCTTTGTGAGCAATGCTGAGTACGGCGGCAGTTTTGACTTCAGCACCCTGTGCAAAAAGCGCCGTCTGCTGACCGGCACGTTCACCGCCATTCAAAAGGCGCTGCCCGATACCGCGCTGACAGCAGATGAGATCCTGGAAATCCGCCGCATGATGGCCGAGGCAGACCTTGAGGTTTCTTGCGGCCTGTGCTATGTGGAAGGCTCTCGCGCCAATATGGGTCAGTTTACCCAGGAGTTTATCCGTCTGTATAAGAAGTACAACCCCGGCAAGTGGGCCCCCAACATGGCGGAAATGAACACCCCCGATGGCATCGAATGGGTGCGAATCAATCACCCCGAAGTGTACAAGGAGTACGAATACTTCTGGAACCATTACGGCAAGTTGCGCAACGAAGATAAGAACCTTTTTGCCAGCCAGCAGAAACCCAAGCTGTATCAGATGCGCACCGAATACAAGGGCGAGATCCTGGAACACTTCAAGCGTGATGGCAACGTGACCGAAAAGAACCGCAAGGGCGGTCTTCGCTTGCAGAGTTTTTCTGACTTTGAAACCCCGCATCTGATCGACACCATGCAGATCATCATGGACATGGCAGATGTGGGCCTGGCCGGACAGGCGTACACCAAGGTTCCCAACTTTGCATGGGCGTTTGGTGACACCGGACTCAAGATCAACCTTTCGCTGATTGCAAAAGACGTGGACGCTGACGGCAAACTGGTATTTGACGAAAAAGAAGGTATGCCCATTGCGGACGCTATGGCGCTGCGTGATCGGTATTCCGCAAACGTTGGCACGATTATCGTTGTCTTCACCGATGACCAGCTGAAGGCCGCTATGGCGGACGAACGCATTGACTTTATTATCCCCTTCCACCGCAGCCAGTGGAAGAAGAGCCAGTATGCGGCCATGGGTCTGCCTGCCAAGACCAAGGACTACACCTATCAGCAGAACGAAAAGCTGATCAAACCCACCTACCACGAATACCGGGGCAAAATGGTCAAGGACAAGGCCACCAACTATATGCCCAATGACTACTGGGACTTCAGCAAGAGCGGTAAGGAAAACGCCGAAGACTATCTGAAGATGTGCGCCGAGAACAACAAGCGCCCCAAGTTCTACAAACTGCTGGTCAACAACGGTGACGGCTCTTACTCTCTGCAACCCGATGGCAGCACCGATGGATACTGGAAGCTGCTGATCGACTTCAAGATGTATGACAACGATGGCAACGGCTCCCCTCAGATGCCTGTTACCCCGGAGTTCAACATGGAAGAGGCCAAACGCATTATGGAAGAGTATGAGGGCGGTCACGCACAGTTCCCTGTGGCCCAGGGCATTGTGGACGAGTTCCTCAAGAAGAGGGGAAAAGCAAGCCGCGAAACCAGCCGCGAGGATGTGCTGAAAGCGGTAGAGAAACTGCTGGAAGAAGCTGATGCCAAACTGGCCGAGCAGGAACTGGCGGATCAGATGTATTACGGCAGAAAAGCTGAGGTGCAGAAGCGTAATGCGCAGGAAAAGCTGGAGCGTCTTCGTGAGCAGAAGAATGAGCGCATTGCCCAGGTTAGAGCCGAGGGCAGAGAAGCTGTCAAGGTTGCCCGCATCGAAGAACGAGCCAAGCGTAATGCCAAACTGGCCGAGCAGAAGCAGCGCAGCAAGGATATGCTGGACGAACTGCGCAGCCAGAAGAACGAGCGCATTGCCCAGGTGCAGGCCGATCTGAAGCAGCAGGCTGCCGATCGCCAAGCCAAGATGAGCGAACGAGGCAAGGCTGCAAAGATGCGCAGCAAGATCATCCGCCACGCCAACAAAATGCAACAAATGCTGCTGCACCCCTCTGACAAGCGCCATGTGCCGGAGCATCTGCGCAAAGCAACCGCAAGCGTGCTGTCTGCCATTAACATGGAAAGCGGGTACGAGCTGTCTTTTGGCACGGATGCCAAATACCATCGCGTTGCACCCGGCACAGATCCTTACGCAGAGAAGACGGCAAAAACCAAAGCGTTTGAGGCCCTGCGCGACGCATACAACGCCATCGTGCAGAACAAGGAAGAGGACTCCATCATTATTGACCCGGAACTGCTGGGTGATTCCGCAAACGGTGTGAAAGGCCTGTTTGATCAGTTCGTGGAGCTTGGCAAGAAACCCATTGCAGACATGAACAGCGCCGAACTGGAAGTTGTGTGGAAGGTTCTTCGCAGTGTGGAACACTCCATCATCAATGCAGGCAAGATGCTGTCCAAGAGCAAGTACGAAACCACCAAGGCGTTTGCCGATGCGTTTGCCTCTGACGCAGCTATGCGCCGGGACATGAATCGCATTTTTGGCAACAAGCTGGCCCTGGACTTTGAAGACCCCTATACCTTCTTCTCTCACTACGGCGAAAGCGGCAAGGCGATTTACCGCATCCTGCGCAACGCACAGGATGAAGTGTCCGTGAAAGTGGATGTCATTGCCCAGAAGATGCAGGAGATCGTAGACACCGAAACCGTGGAGGCCATCCAAAAGGAGCGGCATGAGTTTACCACGGAGGCAGGCGATAAACTGACGCTGACCACCGGCCAACTGATGAGCATCTACAACCTCATGCACAGACAGCAGGCTCATGACCACTTAATGAAGGGCGGCATCGTTCAGCCGGAGATCGCACGGAATGGCAAGCAACCGCGTATTGACCGCGGCACGGAAATGATTCCCCTGTCTGCGGACGATTTGCAAGACCTTGCAAAGCTGCTCACCGATGAGCAGAAGAAGATCGCTTCCGAACTTCAGAAGATGATGACCGGAGAACTTGCCAACTGGGGCAACGAAGCCAGCATGGCGGTGTACGGCTATGAGAAGTTCACCGGCGAGGATTACTGGCCCATCAAGAGCGCTGGCGAGGGTTTGAACACCACCATCGAAAAGAACAGCGGAGCCGCACGATCCATCAAAAACATTGGCATGGCCAAGAACACCGTACCTCACGCAAACAACGCGCTGGAGATCGGGGATGTGTTTGATGTGTTTGCGCAGCACACCGCCGACATGGTGGACTATTCTTCCTGGCTGTTGCCGATGGAAGACCTCACCCGCCTGTACAACTGGAAGTACAAGGACGAGAACGGCAACAAGACCGGCAAAACCATCAAGGGTATTATGGAGCAGAAAGGCGGAAAGGGAAGCCAGAAGTACCTGGAAGAGTTGCTCAAAGACATCCAGAACGGAATTGCCCATCAGATGGACACCCAGACCGAACTGTGGATCAACCGCCTTATCGGTAACGCAAAGGGCGCTTCTGTTGGTGCAAATATTCGTGTGGTTGTGCAGCAGCCGACTTCCTTCCTCAGAGCGGCGGCTATCTTTGACGCGGACAGCCTTGCGAAGGGCATCGCCAAGGGCGTGACCGATGGTGACGGTTGGGAAAAGGCGAAGAAATACGCGCCCATTGCACATATCAAGGATGTTGGCGGTTTCGACCAGGGCAATGCACGGACGATTTCCCAGCAGCTTTACGGAACGGCAACCAGGCTGGAAGCTATGAATGAAAAACTTTCCTGGGCGGCGGCCAAGGCCGATGCCATCACCTGGGGCAAACTGTGGAACGCAGCCGAGTGGGAAACCAAGAAGCGGTTCCCGAAGCTGGAAGCGGGTAGCGATGCGTTCTATGAAAAAGCCAAAGAGTTGTTCACCGACATGGTTGACCAGAGCCAGGTTGTTGACGGTGTGCTGCAACGAACCCAAATCATGCGCTCTGGAAATGCTATTAACAAGCAGGCATCTTCTTTTATGGGCGAACCCATGAAAACCATGAACATGATGGTGCGGGCCTGGGATAACTGGCGGCACACCGAGGGCGCAGAGCGAACCAGATACAAAAAGCAAATGGGCCGGACCGTCATTGCACTTGGTGTAACTGCAGCTACCAACGCTTTGATGCAGGCGCTTGTGGATGCTATTCGTGACGATGACAAAGAAAAGGACTACCTTGAGCGTGTGTGGACAGCGTTCAGCGGCCTTGAAGGGGACGAGGTTTCTTTTAAGGAAAAAACCAAGAACGTGCTGCTGCGCGGCAACCTGTCGGATAACATCAATCCCATCGGTATGTACCCCTACGCAAGCGATGTTCTGAGCGTGATGCAGGGTTACGATGTCACCCGCGCGGATGCCGATGTGATCGCAGATGTTGTCAACAACGCCACGGCACTCTTCAAGAGCGCTTCCGGCGAAGGAAAGCGAACCACCATCTATAACGCCAAGAAGCTGGTTTCTGCAATCGGTAAGATGTTTGGCGTGAGCGCCGTCAACCTTGGCCGCGACATCTGGTCTGTCGCAAGCACCATTGTGCGCAGCGTGGAAGACTATCGAATGATGTACCTCATGGATCGACTGCTTTATTCTGTTGACCAGAACAAGAAGCAGTTCGTCAAGATCCTGTACGATGCCGAAGCTGCCGGTGAAACCGAGCAGGCGAAGTTCATCAGAAACAGCCTGCTGAAAAACGGCGTGACCGAGGAAAAGATTACCGAACTCATGAAGGATTTCAGACGGGATAAGGAGGACAAGATCCGGCAGGAAGAGTCCTTTGTATCCGCAAAAACTGAAGCCAGCGCGGACATCATGAAGGATGTACAGAAAAGCAAACTGTACCAGAAAGCAAGCGGCCCGGATCAGAGCAAAGCAAAGCGCTTTGCAGACGCTATCGCAGACTACCGCACCATGATGGAACAAAGCGGCGAGATGCTGTACACTCCCTCTGCGGATGTGGCAAAGGCCGAAAACGCGGAATCCGTTGGCGTGAGCGATGCACAGTACATTCTGTATCGGCTGGCGCTGGAGATGGCCGATGCAAACGGCAATGGAAAAATCACGCAAGAGGAGTTCCTAAACGCGGACTTTGAGCTGACCGAGAAACAGCTGGCGTTCATGTGGGTGGAAGATCGCGGCTGGAAAGCCACTACCAACCCCTACGACTAAGAAAAGACCGGGTTTCCCCGGTCTTTTTTCGTTTTGGGTGGCGAAGAATGTCAAGCGCTTTGTTATGCTGATGGCAAAAGGAGGTGTTGCTATGAGCAATGCAGAGATTTTCAGCAATTTTATGCTGCCCGCCATCATTGCGGTGCTGACCGCCGTTGCAGGCTTTGTCGGCACTCAGCTGAAGGGTCTGTACCAGAAGTATGTCAATGACAAGACCAAGGAGGCGGTAGTACGCACCTGTGTCAAGGCGGCAGAGCAGCTGTACCACGATCTGTCTGGCGCACAGAAACTGCAAAAGGCGCAAGAGGGTGTGGTTCAGATGCTGAACGAGAAGGGCATCCCCATTTCCGAACTGGAGATGAATCTGCTGATTGAGTCTGTGGTGGCCGAGTTTAACTACGGTTTCGGCAAGATCGGCGAGGCCCCCAAGCTGCCTGCTGCGGAAGAGCCTGTCAAGGAAAGCGCCGCGTACTCTGAAGAGGACGGTGCTGCCATGTGAAAGTGATGGCCTTTAAGCGGGTCAATGTTCTGCAAAAGAACGGCCTGTCTGACCCCAAGAGCTACATCGCTGCCGGCGATCTGTGCGATGTGGGCGAGAAGGAAACCAACGGCCTGTGGCCGGTGACCTATCCCACATCCAAAGGCAGCAAGACTCGATGGGTGCGCTCCCTCACCGGCTTTCTGTGCAACCAGAACGAGTACGCCAGCCTTTCCTATCCTGCCAAGGGTTATGAGAGCGCCACCGTCAAAAGCGGCGGCTGCGGCGTGTGTGCGTCCGCAAACGCCATTGGTGCGCTGACCGGCAAGTGCGTCCCCGTAAAGGTGCTGCGTGATCTGGCTGTGGGCGGCGGCGCAAGAGTGTCCGGCGGCACGGACATGAAGCAGATGGTGACTCTTATTTGCCGCGATTACCGTCTGAAGTGGCGGCAGACCAACAGCATCTACGAACTGCAACAGCACTTGAAGCAGGGCGGCGTTGCCATCTGCAATGCTGCGGGCAAGGGTATGTTCAGTACCGGCGGCCATTACATCACGGCGCTGGGTATTCTTGGCGGCAAGATCTGCATCGCGGACAGCGGTATGTATGTCGGCAAGTACAGTTCCGCCAAGCGCAGAGCGGCGGTGACCGTCAGCGGGGATCTCATCTTTGCCAGCGCTGCAACGCTGGATGCCGACTGTGTGGGTCGGTGGCCCCGTTACTATCTCTTGAGCAAAGGAGGGTAAGGGGCATGACAGAGGGAGTCGAGGAGCGTCTGGCGGCCCATGAAGAGGGTCTGAAGAGCTGCAAACGGCGGCTCGATGTTGTGGAAAAGCAACAGGATGCTATCCATGATTTGGCCGCAAGCATCAAGGTCATGGCATCGGAGCAGAAGCACCAAACCGAGGCGATCAACCTTGTTAGGAAGGATGTCACCCGCCTGGAGGGCAAGGTGGATGTTCTGGAAACCAAACCCGCAAAGCGATGGGATGGCCTGGTGGACAAACTCATCTGGGGTGTTGTTGGTGCCGTCCTGGCATTTATGCTGGCGCAGATCGGCATTGGTTAAGCGTAGCTGCGCATAGCGCATGAAGATGACCGACTTTATTTGGTCGGAGTGTGAGCGTTTTCGGCGGGAGTGCAACTTCACGCCGAGTGAGCGCAAAGTGTTTGATATGCTGGCGGCTGATAACAGCATTGTTGAGATCAGCATGACGCTGCGGATGTCAGAATCTGCGGTGAGTACCCGCATCAAAAAGATCAAGCGGAAGATCCGCAAGGTGCAGGAAACTGAATAGTTTTGCGACAGAAAACAGGTGGTTTACCGAAAGGTGAGCCGCCTGTTTTTTTGCTATACTTTCAACAGAAAGCATGAAAGGAGCGAATGCAAGTGGCAAACTTTCCCCCTTATAATCCGTACCAGCAGATGATGCCCGGTGCGCAGCAGATGATGACGCAAATGCCCCAGCAGATGATGCCTGCGCCGCAAATGCAGCAGGGAGGGTTATCACCCATGTCACGCCCTGTTTCCGGCAAGGAAGAGGCCATGGCGGCAGCGGCGGACTTTTCCGGGGCCATGATGCTGTTCCCCGACATTGCCCACGGCAGAGTGTATCTCAAGCGGTGGAATATGCAGACCGGAGCAGCGGACTTTCTGGAGTTTGCGCCGGTGGTAGAGCAGCGGCCTGTGCAGACCGAGTATGTCAGCGTGCAAGCGTTCCAGATGGAACTGGAGAAATTGCGGGCAGAGATTGCCTCTGTGAAGGGTGGTGTAGTGAATGCTGAATAACCCTATGATGCAGATCATCCAGGCCATGCAGATGGGCAGAAACCCCAGAATACTCATGGAACAGATGGCGAGAACCAATCCGCAGATCAACCAGGCGGTGACCATGATGCAGGGAAAGAGTCCCCAGGAACTTCGGCAGATGGCCGAGAATATGTGCCGGGAGAGAGGCACAACCCCCGAGCAGATCATGCAGATGCTTGGGATAAAGTGAAACACTTCGGGAGCGTACGGCCCGGTGTGAAATAAAAACCTTTGAAAGGAGAAAATGTATGGGTGAAAATAGTGGTGACCTGTCCCTCGGATACATGATGGGACAGGACGGCGGTAACAAGGGTGGCTTCTTCGGTGGAGAGGGCATCTGGGCCGTTATTATCCTGGCTTTGCTCTTTGGCAACGGCAACGGCGGCTTCGGCTTGGGTGGAGGTGGTAACATGAGCAGCGGCTTTGCCTACAACACTTTGGACAACGGCATTCGCGGTGTGCAGCAGGGTCTGTGCGATGGCTTCTATGCCATGAACACCACAATGCTGCAAGGTTTCAACGGCATCCAGAGCCAGATGGCTAACTGCTGCTGCGAAACTCAGCGGCTGATCGAACGCAGCACCTGTGACATCATCGAAAGCCAGAACGCTGGCGTGCGATCCATTCTGGATTATCTGACCCGCGAGAAGATCGGCGAACTGACTGCTGAGAACCAGGCTCTGAAGTTCCGCATCAGCCAGGCCGACCAGAACGCTTTCATCACCGCCAACCAGGAGGCACAGACCGCCGAGCTGATTCGCCGGATTGCCCCCACGCCTGTACCCGCCTATTCCGTGCCTGCCCCTTATCCCTATGGTTATGGCGGCTACGGCGGCTATGGTGGCTACGGCGGTTCTGGTTGCGGCTGCGGCTGCGGCTAACATCTGGGCGGGAAACTCTCCCGCCCATGACTAAAAAAAGAAAAGGAGTGATAGTATGAGTTGTAGCAATGTGTGCAAACTGTGCGACCGCATCGTTATTTCGGAGGCGGTTACATTCACGGGCGGCAACCTGGTGATCAACCTTCCCGCGGGCAGCTATGGCAACGGCTGCAAATACTGCATCGTTGTTGCGCAGACGATCCCTGCGGCTACCACGATCACGGCCCCGGTGTTTATCACCATTGGTGACGGAACCGAGTTGTATCCCTTGAACAACCGCCGCTGCGCCCAGACTCTGGCCTGCAGCATTCGCACCCGCACCCGCTACTCTACCTGTGTCAGCACCAGCGGCACCGGCGGCAGCTTTAGACTTCTGGGCAACGCTTGTTGTGGCCCGGATAACAGTCTGGCTGCGATTGACGGCACGGCCCCTGTTGCGGAAGGTGGTGCATAACGCATGAATAATGCTATGCGCATGATGGCTATTAGCCGAAGCCGCGGTAATGGCGGCAATGGCCAAATGACCGACAGGTCTCGTGAGAGCGGCGAAATGCGGAACGAAAATGCCATGCGCTATGAGGGCGGCAATGGTGCGTATGAAAACCGCCGCCGCTATGGCCGAATGGAGTCCGCACAGGAAGAGCAGGAATACCGGCAGAACTACAACGGAAGAGGCCGTGGTGAAACCTCCCGGCGCGGCAGAATGGAGAATGGTGAAGAGTGGCCCAAAGAAAATGAGCGCCCCATGGAT
>JAEIGA010009578.1_pt1 | contig 14665 bp, 14 predicted proteins | sample 9270691 | NCBI WGS metagenome assembly JAEIGA01 (sample SAMN17057246, study PRJNA624740) | gut metagenome | biome: biome; isolation source: fecal sample | host: Bos grunniens | place: China: Xizang | collected 2019 | reverse complement strand
ATGTGGGTGGGGGGTGTGTTTTTCGGGGACCCCCTCCGGTGTCAGCAATTACTCATAGGTGTCTTTAAAATAGATTACAGCTATGTTTTTATAAATATTTGGGATTGTTTGTAATAAATTTATAGAAAAAAATATAGAACATGTTATCATCATTTTTTACACATTAAGAATAAACCTCCTAATAAATAGTTAATAACAATACAAATTGATATCATTACTTATTAAGAGGTTTAATAATTTTAGATTTTAGCTTTAGTATTTAATCGTAAATGATTAAATGTTTCCAACAAAACTCATAATATTCATGGTTTATAAGCTTTAGTGTAACCAATATTGAAACCATATTGTTTATCTATTCGTATGATTTCTTCTATCGCATCATTTATTATCTGATCATTCTCTTCATCAGACAATTCATCAGAAGTGACAGCAATTCTTGCTTGATATGAAGGCGAATGATAACCTTTATCGCGATCATAAGCATACCAATCATCATAATCTGTCCAAGGATTAAAGGGATTATCTTTTGTAGTTAGCATGAAGTCTCTTTCGTCTTTTTCTGTATCAATTGTATTATTCATGACTTATTATCTCCTTTAATCATTCATTAGCTATTCTAGTAACTGTTGAAGTAGATACATTTAATTCATCAGCTATTTCGGCTATAGTATATGAACCAGATGCTTTCATAGCTTTTATTCTCATCTTCTGTCCACTCGTTAAGCCTTCAGATTGAGAAGTTTTTGGTGTTGCAAGCTTCTTAAGCATATCTGAATCACAATTATCAAATATTTCTTTTTGTTTTGATGCAGATACAGCACCATTTTGTATTGCTTTCCATTCGTTTTCTGTAATCTTTATTTGAACAGCTTGTTTATCTGCACCAAATCGAGAACGAGCATTTGATAAAGCAGAATTCTTTATTTTCTTTAATTTGTCATTATCATACTTTAAATCTGGATTATCGTATAATTGTGCTTTAATAACAGAATTAGCATATCGTTGTGCTGCTCTTTCTCTTGGAGCGTTACGTTTTGCCTCTATTAGTTTACTCTCTAGGGACTCTACCTCTTTAGCATAGGTTTTAGCCGCAGATTGAGACATAGGGGTATTCTTAGTCTTGATATACTCCTTTCTTGCCTCATTAGCAAGGGCCTTCATAGAGTTAGCATAGTCCGCGTATATACGTTCCATTTTATTAGGGGTAGATGACATGAGGTCTCTAGCATCCTCTGTTACCGCCATCTTAGTAGTCTTATAGGTACGTGTGGTAGGGGTTAGATGTACCCCATATTTACTATCTGGAGCCCCTGGTTCTTCTATAGTAGCTTTCCTACCCTCTTTGGCAGCAGCTGCCTTCTCTTTTAGATAGGTGTTCATATCCGCTCTATACTTATTAGATGCTTCTTTATAGAAAGCTAATTGTTCGTCAGTCATATCACGAACTTTAATATTAGCTTTAAGATATTTCTCACCCGTCTTCTGGGTTATCTTCTTACCAGTGGCTTCATCTATCTTATAGTACTCCTTAGTATTCTCTTCGTGGTATTCTCCCTCTGCTTTTGATACTATAGTAGAAGCTCCACCAGTCTTTTTACCCTGCCATTTCAAATGTAATTCTGAAATGTTATTGTCTTGTGCACATCTCTTATAGTCTAGGTGATGTTTTTGTGCATCAATTATTACCTGTGCATACTTAGTTGCTCTCTCAATTTCACCAAGGTCAGCACCTTTAAGCGTCATGTCTGTTATCAGATTAGTAGCAACACCCATCAACTGATTCTTTTTCTTTGTATCTAGTTCTGGTGCATCATCTGGTAATTTGTAATCGCTCTTAGGATCAAAGTTTTTAAGACCAGCCAAAGGTTCAGCAGTTTTAATACCAACCTTTCTAACACCTCGAGCATCTTTAACAGGTATAACAACAGCTGTATCGCCATCGAAATCTGCACCAGACAATCGTTCAGCTACATTATGGTTAATACCTATAGCATCTATAGGAGTTTTACCGATAACTTTAATAGCTTCTTTGTTATGGTTATTAACTACTAATTCTGGTATCTCGAAAATACCCTGATGTGGATATCGAATAAGAACTACTGATTCACCATCTTTATATGACGGAGCATAAACCTCATTATCTTTAAGAGATGTGACAGGTAATAATACCTTAGAAGATTGTCTAGGTAATGCAGCAGCTTTAAGATGTGCAGCATCAGCATCAGCGCCATTAGCATATTCTTCTAGTAGTTTTCTTTTAAGTACTGGGTTAGTTAAATGAACTATATCATTTAAATCAGCCTTTGAATATTCTTTGGCTAAGTCTAACTGTTTCTGTGCGAGTTCTGGTTCCTGTTTTGATAGGAACTGAGACGCTAATGTTTTAGACCATGTGTCCCATTTACCTTCTTCTGTTACAATATTTAATGCTGACTGTTTCTTTTCACCATTCTTATCATAATAAAACTGGCTAACTTTAGTTAACTTATCATCATTAAGAATTGTAGCACCAAATGGATTCTCTGGATTACCGCTAAGAGGTTTTAATGCATCCATACCTTTACTAGAATTCTTACTAGTATTAAATATTAGGTCAACTCCATCTGGCATATCTTTTGGGTCTCTGTATACAGCCATTCCCTTAAGATAATATTTGTTATCGATGGCTATTCTAACCTGAGCATAGTTTGCTTTACCAAGGTTAAGGTCTTCGACACCGCGTCTTATTTCAATAACACCATCTTTTTCACTACCAGTTCCAGTATCAGCATAATTTATCTTCAATCTTTTTGAATCAACACTAACTGGTGGTAATATTCCTAATTTTGTTGTACCATCGGTATCATGTATAGTATACTTTCCCAATGGTTCAACTTCATTAAGATTTTGATAAATTTCTTTAGCAGTTACCCCAGGAGCAGCTAATATTTTCATAGTTGTATACTGTCCTGTTGCTGCTTGTTCAACCTTAATATTCTTTACGGTATAACCCTGTTCTTTTAAAACGTTTAAGGATTTTTCTAACTTATCTTCAGTAATTCCCAACTCATAGTTAGTACCCTTACCTACATCGACATATTTCTTTTTGTCAACTTCGGCTTTTAATTGATCAAATATAGCATTTCTTTCTTTCAATTTTTCAGCCGCATATGGTTTTAGATAATTACGAACTTGGGTTTCGGATATACCCAATTCTTTAGCTATTGCAGAAACAGACATTTTTGCTTTATACTTTCTGTCGTATACTGCCTGCATATCTTCTTTTATCTTTTCATTTTTGGCTGATGATATTTTGGCACGAAGCTCTCGCATAGACATGCCCATGTATTTTGCCACATCTTTTTCAGGCATCGTCTTTCTGAGTTCATGATATCTTTGCAAAAATCCCTTATTATCTCTTTGATATGGATTTTCACCAGAACCCCAAGGATATCGTCCTGAATGCCTTTTTGTACCGTAATGCATTAAAGCGTCCATTATTATTCTCCCTCATCAATTTCAGAATATAATTTATCTGCTAATACAATTTGTTCCATAATCGGAACGATGTTTTCTGCTGTAGGATGACCATATAATATATCATCGAATTGATATATACGTAATTCCATTTCAATATCAACAGGACGTATATCATATTCCAAACAAAAAAGAGCTGCATAAACTTCTAATTGTGTTAGTTTAGCAGGTATCTTTATGCCGGTCTTTAAATCATGTATTCTAAGAAATGATTCTTTTTCTTTAAAAGATATAGCATCAGCAGTTCCAAAACAATAATCAGAATAATACAATGGTTGTTCTGGTCTCATTTTAAATCCAATAGCATCATTAACATACATATTAAGTGTTTTATTGGATCTTGGTAACTTTTGATTTAATAGTATACATTCTTTTGCAAACTCGTGAATTCGTGTACCACGTTCTGCAGCATCTTTTGTCATTTTATAATCTAGTAATCTATCTTTGTCATATTTTGTCCAGTGATAACTACTAGGACTTAGAAGAGCGTGTAGACCTTCTAACTTTGAATGATTGTTCCATTGCATCTAAAACAGCCTCCTTGTTTTCTGGGTTAATAAATGCAGAATAAGACATATCATTCATCTTATCTACATAATAATCTTGATTCGGTCTATGTTTAGCATTTCCCGATTTCTTACATTCGAGCGTAGCCCAGTGTTTTTTATAAAGTATTGTAAGGTCTGGAATCCCTTGAATATAATTAGGGTCATTCTTCATAACGATGCAATTAGGAAATCGTTCTTTAATTTCTTTTATTAAATTCTTTTGGAATTGTGATTCTTTCATATGACCTCCAAAAGCAAAGAGGATATGGGATTCGTGATAGACCTCAATCTATTCATTTATCCTTTCTCCTCTATTAAAGGCTGTGTTATTTTTGTAGGGGTCGCTGGAATGCGCATAAATAAAGGCTTTCTCGTTAAAATTCTTTTTCATTTGAAGGGCTCGTGATATAGCAGCGTCTATTGGAGCACTTGAAACGAAGCGATAATAATATAAATCTGTATATGGTGTATTTAATCTATCAATCCTACCTGATGCTTGTTCTAGTGTTCTGAAGCTATAAGTCTGAGAGTAAAATATAATTACATTTGTCTCTATACAATTCCATCCTTCAGAACCAGCAGTATACTGTACGAGGTAAACCCATTTTGGGCCTGTGATAATTTCCTCATGCTTGTGGCCGTTCCATTCAGTATACGGAATATTCCATTCATCCAGATTCTTTCTTAATAGTTCTAATTCATAATCAAAGTTATAAAATATAATAGCTTTATCTATTTTATTTAATAACTCATGTAATTTATTTATTCTAGACTCATCACTATTAACTACTTGTCTAAGTAGGTAAAATAATTTACCAGTTTCTTGAATAGGCTCATTATCATACGGATTCCATCTATCTTTCCATACTGATTTATATAATTCCTTATTATATAACATCGTGCATTTTATAATATAGCGTTTTGTTTTTCTTTGGTCTTTCATACGAACCAAAGTGATAGCGATGTAATGATTTAATTTTCCAACATTTATATATCGTTCTACTTCTGGATATGGCACATAAGGATTTCTTATTATGTGCTCATCCCAAAATTGAGTTTTGTTTTTATAATATCCGTTAGCTATAAATACTGGAATGTAATCTTCATACTTATCGCCAGGCGTTGCTGATAGCAATATCCAATGATTAACTTTAGCTATTTTTAAAAACGCTTTTACCCATGCTCCGGAACCAACTACTCTTTGTTCATCAAATATAAAAAAGGCATCTTTAACATCTTTATACTTTTTTATGTTATTCCATGAATCAATACTAACTTTTATATTGTTTTTATTTAAAGATGCATCTGTCGTTATATTAAAATTAATAAGTTCATCAACCCACTCACCTTTATCTCTTTTCTTTGCTGTCGTTATTATGTATAAATCCCTATCACATTCATTTTGGGTATAGTAAAAGATGCTGGTAGCAGATTTACCACTACCAACATCCCCAACTAAAATAGAACCGTTTTTTAATCTTTTTACAGCTTCTTTTTGATGATCATATAATTCAATCAAAAGGTATCTCCTCTTCTGGGTCTGGTGTCTCATCATAGATACCATACTTCTTATCAAGGTCATCTTCTAAGATATTGATATATATCTTATCAAGATATGCTGAATGATATTCTCTTCCCTGATATTCAAAAGTACTATTTGCCTGATGGAACACTACATCGACATCGATAATATTTAATCTATCAATTCTTTTAAACTGTCCTTTATGGAAACGAATAGGCTTTTTATTTTCTCCAATAACATATACAGGAGGCTCATCTTTCTCACCAATTCTAACTTTTATAGTGTAGATTGTATCGTCTTCCTCATTCTTTGGTGAATTAACTTTTATAAACCAGTCATCTTTGTCCATCTTTTTAGCTGTTTCAGCATCGATAACAACATGGAAGTTTCTATCACCTTCTCTATTGTACTGAGTCTTTGCTCCTGCAAAGTTCCTAAACATTAATCTTGTTCCTTCAATTGTTACTTTCTTAGCCATTTTATTTTTCTCCTTTCGTTTTAAGCCACTGGCGTACTTATATATGGTGAGTCGAATGGTATCTCGTCATCATTTACTTCATTTGGTATTGATACTATTTTTTCTAATATTGGGTCATAGTCTGGGTCATTAACAAATCTATCGAAGTTTCCAAATTCATTAATGTGATTGATTGCTGAGTTTACTAAATTTTCATAATAATTCATATCGATATCGTTTTCTCTATGATTATTCTTAATGTATTCAGCTTCAAGCCATCTATAATCTTTAGTGCCAGAGACACTATCATACTTATCGGTGTCTCGTTTTACAACTAGTTTTGCTCCATCACATCCTGGTTTTACTGGTACAAATGATGATACTTTACCAACGAATCTATAATCGTGTTCATTTTCAGAAAGAGATTCATTGAAATCTAAATATAATGCTCCCTTTTCTGCATTCTTTGTTTCAGACATATCGTCGGTATTAATTTCATCACCACTAAATAACTTCTTGAAAATATAAGGGTGAGCAAATTCAGCTCCAGTTGCAGCCCAATCTGTTACTATCTTTTCACCGGTTGATAACTCAAATTCATGAGTACCATCTTCATACTTGGCAATATATACGGCGTCGTTAACCAGACAGAACCTATCATAAACCGACTCAACTTCGAATTCATATCCATATTCTTTTCCATAAGATACAATAAACTCTTCAAGTTCTTTTGTTGGATTAACAACTTTTATAGAATCTGTTTTAAAGTGAACAGCTAAGCCGCCTCTCTTCTCAACCTCTTCTTTAAGGTTAATCATAAAGAGTGCTCCGCGCTTTGCTACAATGTTGTCTATATTTCTAGGGTCCCTACATCTGTTGTCAAATTTAGCTGCTGTTAAACCATAAACAGAATTAATTACTGTTTTCAGTGCTGTAGCGAGGTCGCCAAGTGTATACTCAACACCATAAACAGCAATATCATAGAATTCAAGAAGCTGACCGCCAAGAAGAGTTTTAAGAGCTTCTCTATCTTTATGCTTTACAGCAAGTCTAGCATCTTTAATTTCTTTGAATCTCTTTGTATACTTATCGCCAAACATGTTCATTGCTATAAGTGATGATGGATGCATGGAAGCTACATCAAATGTAACTACATGTCTATACATACCAGGTTTTGCCCATACAAAGCCGCCTTCACCTACAGAATATCCTTTGTAAGTACTTTTATTAACTTTTGCTGTAGGGTCAAATTTATAACCTGGGAATAGTTTAGATAAATCTGTATAGATAAATTCGGTCTGAGGATGTTCATCATCTCCAAATATAATTTGCATAGAGTGCTTATTTGTTTTATCGTTTGGAGTAAGACCACTAAGTTTAGACAATAGTATTCTCGCTACTACATCACCTTTAATATGATCATAAACTGCTTCTGTAGACAGAACATCGTTCACACAATACTCTGCTACTTCATCCCATTTACTTTCATCCAAATCTTCATCCCAAGGATATGAATTTTCCTGATGATGCATCTTAAGTTTGATTTGCCATTTCTTAAGTGACATCTTATGTGGATTTGATGCTAAGTCATAAACATCTGTATAGGATAATCCATAAGCCTGCCATGCTTTCGCTGACTGATCTTTCTTGTTTATTATTCTATTTGAAATATCATAACACATGTATGGAGTATATCCCTGCATGTAATACCAGCAAATATGATTATCATAATCACGGTTATTAAATCCAACCATTCTATTATTATCAAACAAATCTTTAATCATACTTGGCGGTGGATTTATAAGTTTTGTAACCTTCTTATCTGCTCCTGCATATTTCCAGCAAATCATAAATACATTTGGGAACACTTCGATATCAAAGAATACCAAAGGCTTTTTCTCATCAGTTTCACCGAATCCATTAACTTCAGAGTGTGATTCTCTATCTTCAATATCTTTTGACCTGAGATGCATTTCATCAACTAGCTTCATACATCTTTCAGAATTGTTAGTTGAGTTCATGGCAAATTTGAATATATCATCTTCCATGTCTGATAAATCATAACTAACATTTGAATGATATGCATCATCAAGATGCTGTTTTATTAAACTCACGCATTGACTAGTACTTCCAGCAGATTTCTTTGTGAGGCATCTAGCTATCTTATTCCTAAGATGCTTCTCATTTTGTAATTCTATTGTCGGTACCATATCTTCGCTCCTTTCTTTAAGTTTTAATTGCCCTTTGTGTAATGTGGCCATAGGGATGTCATTACATTTAGTAAGCTTCCTCCTACATCCACCATCGCCTTTGTCTGTTTTTATTTCAATATCTTCATCCAGTTCATTTGCTAATTCTAATACATCACCATCATAAAAGTAGTGAAGATGTATACCGCCTCCACTTTGAGAGATTTCAGCATATGTCGGCGGGAATACTGATGCAGCCTCTATATTTTTAGCTAAATCTTTTTCACCACTATCATTCTTTAAATCAAAGTCAATACGAATATGTTTTTCTTCAACTGGGATATTAATCCAATGAAGTTTTGTACTATCAATATTTTTCATTGTTGTATTGACTTTAGACCAAGCTTTTATTGGCCATACTTTATTACGTGTGTCGTACTGAGCTTTGAATCCTTTATCTTTACACCAATCATCAAATATACTTTTTGTACTTTCAAACGTCAGCCATGTATCTAATGTATCTAATGTATCTGCAGAATTATCTTCTTCTTTCAACAATTCTTGTTTATCATCGTCTACTTTATATGTATCCATAAATAATTTTGCTCTAAAGCCAGAGAATACATGTCTATGTGAACTACCTTTATACCATCCAACTTCAGTATACTTTTTATAATATGGTTTTATCTGATCGCAGAAGTCATTTCTTTTAGGTACATACATGAACCCACTATCATTACAATACTCTTTAAACTTTAAATAAAGAGCATCTCTTGTTATTGGGTCATCTTTTACAAATTCTTCACATTTATCGAAAAGAAAATTGTAAATATAATTAGTCTTCTTAATCATTTTATGGGGTACGTATTTTGCATAGTATTCTTTGCCGAGTTTTGAATATACTTTTAAACAATGACTAGCAATCATTGGAATTTCAAAGTTCATCATTTGATGCACTAATTTTCTATATTCTACTACCGGTATTAATTGTCCAGTTGGATATACATCTAACAGTCGTCTTGTTATACCCAGATTAGTATCATGCATATCTACTTTGTCGTTTGTAGCTAAGAACAACATAGCTTGAGGTTTAAGAGTATACTGCTTTGTATTCTTCTCATTAATTTGTAAAGGTTTATGAGATACTATTTCATTTATTCTCGGAGAATCTATTTTTGCCAGACTTCCATCATCCTGAATGGCTATTAATGGATTATCTTTAAATGATGCGGTAGCAAACTGGTGAGATTTTAATGCTAATTCCTCAGCTACAAATACAGACCAATATCCTTCAAATATTTTTTGAATCATATCTAAGATTGTACTTTTACCAGTTCCGCCTGTTCCATATAGAACTACGAACTTCTCAATCTTTTTAGAATCACCTGAAAGAATTGCACCAATAGACCATTCAATTTTTTCTCTGTCTACAGGAGCATATAATGTACCCATAATCTTATCATATGCGGGTATGTCGCCATCTGCTAAATCATAAGGTAATCTTTTGCTTCTATACATATCAGGGGTAACTTCATCTGACAAAAATGTTAAATCAGAATCTAATGGTTTATAATTATGATTTGGTTCTAGATTATTAAACCATTTATTAAAATCGATAAGAACTCGAGTTGATGAATCATTAATAGTTTTTATGATAACTTCATTACCGTTATTATCTCTTCTTATACCAAATCCATCTTCTTTAAAATGACTTTCCGCATAAGAATATAATTCTTCATCAATAATTCGATATACATCGTTCTGATTTGTCGACCACATTCCAGTATCTGGATCTAATATTGCATAGAAGTTTCCTCCTTTACGCATAATATCTTTTCCATTTATCATGAAATCTGGATAAATTACATTAACTTCTTTCTTTTTTTGTCCATTTCCAACAGTTCTTATCTCTGATTTAACCTTTATGAACTTCCTCATGTTAACATTTTTACCTCCTTTCTATTTTTTGTCCTATAAAATATAAAAACTCGCACGAAATTATAAAACCTTACATCCTTACGTTTTTAAAAAAATTCTCTTTTATTTTTGTTAAATTTTTAAAATATATATGTAATATAAAAAGAATGTAAGAATGTAAGGAATCTGCGAGTTCCGCGCCAGTACTGGCCTCGCAGCCTTACGAAATCCTTACATCCTTACGTTTTTTTCGTAAGGATTTGGATTTTTCTGCGAGTTTTTGACTTTTTTCACAAATTTTATCCCCAATTTTCCATCAAATATAAGTTCATTTGATCCCAAATTTGTAAGGTTCTCATGTCTTTTGAACATTTTTTCATAGGAAAAATAGACCCAACACCATTCTTTTTATACTTTCTTAACATCCAAATTCGCACTTTTTCCTTAATATTTAGTGGTTTATAGTTCGCAGAATCGTATTTTTCTATATCTAAATTACGTAAAAGCATCCAAAATCGGTCTGCTGTATGGTCTCCATTCATTACACTACCCACATCAAACTCAACTCTTTCGGCAATACCTATCAAAACTTCCAAAACAGACACCTTTTCGCCGTCAAATTCGTACAAATATTCGTAAATTCCCTCGTTTTGAAGCCATCTTTTACGTAAATATTCGCCATCACCAGCTCGATTTTCGTCCATTTCTATACTCCATTCGAATGGCATACTGTGAAGTAGGTCCAAAAGTGGTATATAATCGACCTTATCATGGTCTTTGTCACAAATTTTCTCTATAAGATAACTAAAATATTCCTTTTTTATATCAAAATTAACAGGCATAACCATATTTTTGCCTCCTTTCTTTCATAATTACCCCTCAAAGATAGATTATATGGCCAAATTTAGCCATATTTCGCGTTTTTAGCCGTTTTATGCATGCTGACATACACTTTATCCATGAATATAATAAGCCCCTAGAATCGCCAAATAACGTGTTTTAAGGGTATTCTACATAATGAGGTAAGAAAAAGAGGACGTGTTATAAAAGCACATCCTCAATATTCTTAACCATGAACTCTTATCCAATAACCTTCACTATTAATACCTGCATTTATGGTATATCCACGTTTTTTAAAATAGTTTAAATCCACTAACCATAAATCCTTATTATTATAATTCAGTTTTAAGTTTTTCATAAGTTTCACCATCCTTTCTATTATAGGATGTGTAAAAATTGCTTATGATTTACTCAGATTCGTTCAACAGTAATATTTACTCTGGTTCATATTCACCAAATACTTTAATAATTTCGAAATCTTTCTGAATCTGATAATTTCTTACATAAAGAGCGCTATCATCCTCATCATCATCTCTCCAGCCATATCTATCAAGAGCATCACCAATAAGGAATCCTTCATCGTCAACGAGTGACTGGTCTTCATGTACGAGTGTCTGATCTTCTACATAATATGTAAGAGATTCTGTATCGTAACTAACAATTTCACCAAAATGTTCACCCTTTATTATCTTTGGGTCTTTATGAATAGCTGCCAAAGTATCGTGCATATTGTTAATCGCTTCAGATTCAGCAATAAGATCATCTTCTGTAGGTCCTTCAGATTCAGCGGGGTCATAAATATAATGATTATCATGTATAATCTCTTCCGCCTGCTTTCTCTGCACATACCTATCTGATGATTCAACCGGCTTATCCGGAATAGCAGGAGCATGATTAGCTATTGCTTCATCTTCCTCGGCCTGCTTCTTTTCGTAATATTCTTTGTATTCTCGTCTAATTTTCTGCCTCTCTTCAGCAATAGTTTTTTCAAAACGAGTTTTACAAATATAATAAGTAATACCACTACCGGCCGCTCCGCCGAGTAGAAGTCCTAATATTAAGTTTCTCATATAATTCCCCTTTCAAATATACAAAAAGCCCTCCAGAAAGAGGAAAAGGAGGTAGGCGAAACCTTTCCAGAGGGCAAGTCAATAAGCAAATATAATTAAGCGACTACTTCTTCCTTCTTATAAGGCTCTTTCATCTGACGAACTTTCTTTCTGAATCCTGATGGATTGAAGTGTAACCATGTTGATTTCTCAACACCATCCATAAAGTCCTTATTATCTTCAAGACCGAAGTCTACATAGTCGCCTTTCTTCCAAATAATATCAAAATATAATGCTGGGACATCACTTCTGTAATCATATGCATCAACATTCATAAGAACTTCAGCAAGAGATATTTCACCCCAGCGATTAAGCTGGTCATTGCACCACCACTGTCTCTGTAACAGATAATCCCTATTTGCTGTACCTTGTTTCTGCCAATTAGAATTAGCTTCATCAAATAAGTATGAATATGGTGACTTAGGACCTGCCTTTACTTTCTGTTTTGTTTTCTTTGTTTTACCCTTTTCGTCTTTAACCTCTACTTCTACTTCTGAAGTATTATTAAAAATATCATTTTCCTTTTCAGCTCCAACAGCTTCCTTAACTCTTTCGCGATATTCACGGAAAGAAGTATCAAGCATAGCATAAGCTGCCTGACAAGAAGCAATACGCTGAGTCAAAATATGATGAGAACCAATAATGCAGGCAATACCTGTACCAGTAAGAAGTACACAAGGACCAAATGTCATAAGCATATCAATTGCTGTATCCTTATAAACTGATATCTTTGCTTTTCCTCTTTCTTTCTCATCTTCAATATAATTAGCCTGCTCAACGGCCTTTTTATGATTTTCAATCACATTAGCTATATTCTTTGATGATACAACTGCTGAAACTGTACCACCTACGATGCATGAAATACCAACACCAAGTAATATCTTGTCGGCATTATCATGAATAACAGTACCTGCTCCTCTCATAATATGATTAGATGATAACATTGCTGATCTTAAAATATTTTCTACAAACATTTAATTTTCCTCCTTTTTCTTGGACATGATTCTCTTCATAGTACCTACTCCAACCCTGGTACCGTAACATTTGTTAATGAAAAATTGATCAATTCTATAAAAATCTATATGATCATAATTATCGTCTACAATCCATTTCTTAGAAAGCCAATAATCATAAGATATAAAAGTAATATGGGAACCTTCAAATTTTGCTTCTGCATTACGCACATCTTTCATAGTTGGCACAACTACTAAAGGCTTATTCCATCTATCAAGCTGTGCGGTTAAGTTCTCTAAATCAGTTAAAAAATCAATAGAATCATCAAATATAATTTTCATATTATCCTCCAACATAAGTATTAGTCTATAATGTATCGTTCCTTAGGGAATATAATTACATATCCACCATAACGTTCTCTCTTTACAGCTGCATTATCTAGATCTACCCAGCCATATTCTTCGTTCTTTGTGAAATTGTCATCTGGGGTTACGCCAGCAGCGTCGTAAAAGTCGCCAATAGTCGCTTTCCCATAGTCTTCAATGAGCTTACGAAGGGTATCGAGCACTTCTTCTGCGTCAGCTCTTTCTTCAAAGATAATGCTTTTATAATCATGCCTAGTACTATTACTAGAATCGTCAGCTCTACTGCTGCGGTTATTACCAGATTTGTAGTAGCTAGAATAACTAACAGTTTCATTGTTTTTTCCTCCATTTCGTCTGTGGCTTCTATTAGCCGTTCCAAATAATGCCATTTCTAAAGATCCAATAAAGCTATCAAATATAAGATTTTTAATTGCCGGGATAATTACATCCGATATAACATATGCCTTTATATCACCAAAATCATCTTCTATAAAAGCTTCTCCGAATTTACGGATTGAACTCTTTTCCTGAGTTTTAACTTTTCCTTTTGTAACTTTACTAACTTCTTTTTTCTGAGATCCATAACTACCATCAAGAGATGTAGTAGTTTTCTCAGGCATCGGTACTTTAGCCATTCACTTTCACCCCATCATTCTCATCTTCTTCATCAACCATCTTTCTTGCATTTTCATACATACGATGAATATTGTTTGCAGTTTTTATTCCAATGTAAGCACCAGTAGCCGCTCCAGCATAAGTTGCAAGAAGCTTACAAGCTCCATCTTTAAATACAGAACCAAATAACTTACCGCCAAAAAGAGAGGAGCCGATAACGACTCCAGCTTTTGCTATAAATAATCCTGATATCATTCTAATACCTCCTTAAAATTTGGAAGATCACATGCCTCAGCGACCCATCTAAGTCTTTCTATAGTATTACCATGAGCATATTGAGCGAGAAGAACATCTACATTATCACGCTTTGCCTTCTTTATAATGGAAGTCATTTCTTCTGGGAATTTGTCTTTGAAATATCTTACAAGCTGGTTTACACCATCACTAGCGTTATCAAATCCGCGTAAATATCCGTTATTGTATCCATGCCAGTTACCTAAGAAATATGTAACACAGCCCCATATTCCCATAATTTCACCAAAAGGTTCTGTTTTAATCATTTCAACTCTATGTCTTGCTGCCTCTTTTATAGACTCAAGCCAAATTGCTTTTGACTGCTCTTTAATATCTTTT
>JAEIGA010009577.1_pt1 | contig 14665 bp, 18 predicted proteins | sample 9270691 | NCBI WGS metagenome assembly JAEIGA01 (sample SAMN17057246, study PRJNA624740) | gut metagenome | biome: biome; isolation source: fecal sample | host: Bos grunniens | place: China: Xizang | collected 2019 | reverse complement strand
TCCGTCCTTCTGCCTTGACAAACATATCAGGGAAACGACAGATAACGGCATAAACCTGTTTGGATGTAACTGGTTGTCCATCCTTGCGGATATGTAACCGTTGGTGGTTAATCATTTCCGCTATCTGTTCCGTTCGCATCCCTCGGTTCTGGCTTGCGAGGCAATATAGTATAGTTTCTTCGATTTTCATAAATTTAATTAAGTCACAATATATTATCAGTTCAACTCAAATCAATTGAGAATATTGATTATAAATCTATATTTAAAATCATTGTTTCACAATTTACCATAATTAAGTATGCCTTTATGGCTTGGAAATCTTTGAGAGTATTTGTAATCTTCCCCTAACAGGGAAGGGTACATATATTAACCAAAATGATTATGATTCAATCGCCGTTTGTGTATGGTTAAGAGAATGCATTGAAAAGTACCTTTACGATAATCTACCCGAAGACAAAAAAGAGCAATATTTGAACGAACACGGAACCACCAATAAAATATTATACGCTGAAGAATTGGGAATTTTTTGGCCGGAAACATTCAATTTGTTGGGACTCATTTATAATGATTACTTACATACTGATAACAAATCAAAAACTGACTCACGTGAAACATTCTACTCGAGGCTTGAAAACAATACAATACGAGAAATGATTAAAAATGTAGTGAAACAGTTTCATGCATAATACCAATCTTCAATTCTTATGATATAATGTTTTATGGTTAGATATTTGCTTATGATGTTTACACAATTTTTGCAAACAAGAAATTAATTGCTACCTTCGCATCGTTAGTTCCCGCCAAGCCTCTTAACAATGCTCAAATAGGTGGGGCTTTTTATTTTATAACACTTATGGCTGCTTTTACAAAAGGATATTCTTCCCCTTTTGATCTCGTGCAACTTCTCAAATCACGAGGTCTGATAATCAATGATGAACAAAGAGCAGGGGCGTATATTCAGAACATTGGTTATTATCGTCTGAGTGCTTACATGCTTCCATTCTTAACGATGCCAAAGACCAATCACATCTTTAAGCCAGGTGTGACTTTTGACAATGTACTGGATCTCTATCGTTTCGATAAAAAGCTCAGGGTTCTCCTCTTTAATGAGATTGAGAAGATCGAGATTGCTTTCCGAGAGGCAGTTGCCAATGTTACCGCAAGAATGAGCGGAGATATTTTCTGGATGACTGATTCAAGGCATTTCAAGAACCAGGTATCGTATGCCAAGACGTTTTCGTTCATTGATGCTGAGTATAAAAAATCTACAGAAGATTTCATAAAACATTTCAAGAGTACATACTCTGACCCTTATGCTCCAGCTTGGATGATTTCTGAGATTATTCCTTTTGGCACAACAGTACAGCTGTATAAGAATCTAGCTGACCAGAGAATAAGGAAGCAAATTGCAAAGCAGTTCTATCTGCAACCTCAGGCATTGGAATCGTGGGTAACCACATTAGCACTTACAAGAAATGCTTGCTGTCACCATGCACGTGTATGGAATAAGGTCAATTTGATTATACCTGCAGATGCGAAACAGATGTCACGTCCTTGGTTAACGATTCCAGCCACAAAGGATAGAATTTACTTCAACATCTGCATGATTAAGTTCTTCTTGGATATCATTTCACCAAGCAACGACTTCAAGAATAAACTGCATACATTATTTAGCAAGTTCCCTCAAATAGATTTGAAGGCTATGGGCTTCCCTACTGGTTGGGAAAACGAACCTCTTTGGAAATAATCATTACTATTATCATACATGATCCTGCTCAATTCGGGCAGGATTTTTTATGCTTTCCCGGCAAGGTAACGCAAAGAAATCATTATATTTTTGTCTACGAAGAGAAGTGTACACACAGAAAGTGAAATGGTAAAAGCTGTCCAGGAATTGGAAAGCGGAATTGATGCAGAGACAGTAGCTCGTAATCATGGTATTTCAAAAGCAACCTTGTACAATTGGAAGAGTAAGTACAGTGGTATGGAAGTAAGCCAGGTATGGCGTTTGAAGGAACTGGAAGAGGAGAATCGCAAGTTGAAGAAACGCCTTCCTGCGAGAGTAAAGAACCCATTAATAAAACCTCCCCAGTAGCAAAACTACCAGGGAGGTTATTATATTCAAGCGGTAATCAAATTACTGTCAATTCCCACATGGTTCTCCCCCCATTCCCGTGGTTTCGGATGCCAACTTCAATTCCTGGCTGGTCGCATAGGCGGCGAACACGGATGAATTCAGGGAACACCCACCCAATATATGAATTTGTTTGAAATGACGGCATCTCATTTTAACTACGATTTCGATAGAAATTTTGTATTTTCGTCGTTGATTATGACACCTTTTATCCTTGTAGCACCCAACGATCTTTCGTTTGCAGAAACATTGACCCGTTTCCAAGTCGATATGGCCATGGAATCGGAAGGCCTGGCCTTGGATTACGCACGTACGCTCAACGGTGTACGAGCCGTATTGCAGGACGAAACCAAAGGCCGGTATCTTGTGGCAACCCTTGATGACAAGCCGGTAGGCTCCCTGATGCTGACCTGCGAATGGAGCGATTGGAACTGTTGCTGGTATCTTTGGATCCAGAGTGTTTATGTGTCACCGGATCACCGAAACAAAGGCATTTTCAAGGCCTTGTACAACAAGGTGCTGGAATTGGCAGCATCGGAAGGAGTCACTCAGGTGCGCTTATATGTTGACCGAGACAATACAAAAGCCCAGAAGGTTTATCAGAAATTGGGCATGTCTGAGTGTCATTACCTCCTGTATGAGACCCAGATCGGATAGATGAGACTACCTGCAAACACTACCGTTTTTCCAAGGTAAGTACGTAGGAGTAATTGTATCTACCGAAATCGAAGCTTTCTGAATGTTTCGGTTCTGCGAAAGAAATCTTGAATTGTGGCCGGTAGGAGGAGGAATATGTAAACGATCTTTCCAGAACTACTCCGTCGTTATGGATTTCCAGCACATGGAAATTAAAATCCGGGAAAATTAGATTCTCTATTCCGTATTTCTTCCACACTTCCTTCTTTGGAGAAAACAAAGACATACCTTCGGTAAGGGTAACACCTTGGAGGTCACACTCAAATCGATCTTCCAGATCAATGTCTTTACCAGTCACTTCGTTCTCAGACGATGCACAGGTCTTGAGGACAAACTTGTAATTGTCAAATCTCATAATGCTTTCAGTTATAAGGTGATTTTATTGATTTATCAGGGGTTATGACGAATGCAGGAAGAAGGTCGCCTCGGAAAAGTCATCTCGCTGACGGTCCGTCGGCACCATGAAGTTCACGGTACCGCAGTCGAAAAACCGAAGTCCCCATCGCTCCTCTTCATCCAGTTGCAGCAATGACATCAAGCCTTCGTTCTCATTCTCATAGCCTTCGGTCATGGCCGGCATTCCAAGAAGTTTGAAGCCAAAATCGGTCTCGGATGTGGTTTCGAACGTTATTTCTTCGGCCTTGAGAACGGCAGGTTCGCTGTCTTCGTAGTAATATTCGTGGGTGTGCAGGTCCGAGCTGTCGTCGCTGTAAAGCACCCGGAAACTGCCGGCGGTCCATTCTCCCGAGCCGCCACAGGGCGCATCCAGGTCCCCCAGGAAATAGTCCAGATCGGCAAAGAACCAGAGCATGCCTTTGTGCGGCAATCTTCCCTCCGGATCCAATGCCGCAATCTCTTCCAGCCGGATCTGGCAAATGAAAGTAAGTAAGGTCTCTCCATCGTCGCCACAAGGCCAATCCATTGCCTCTGGCAAATCGGGGAAGCCCCACCAGTGACTTTTTCCAGCGAGGTCTTCTGAGGTCGGTTGTATGTTGATTTTAATTGCCATTGTCTTAAGCTCAAGCGTCATAACGTCCGTCATCGTCCCATTCTTCGTCCTCTTCATCGAACTCATCGATGGATTCGTCGTCAAGAAGTGTAATTAATCAAACATGACACCCGGATTCATGGCCGAAGGACTCTTCCATTCAATGCCACGACGGGCCAGCGCTGCTTTTTTTGCGCTCCAATAGCCGAAGCAGAAGCCCATGCCTCGCGGTTCGTCCTTCAACTGTTCGTCCACTTCTTTTTCCACCTCATAAATCACATCTTCCCATTGTTGGGTGGCCTGAACGGGATCGACCTTGAGCATGCCTCCCAGTAGCTTCCAGCTATTGAGGGCCACTTCACTTGTCGGATTGTTGGAAATCCAAGCGAAGTGGTAGATCCAGCGGTCGATCTGCCGGAAGTAATATTTGTCAAAGTTTTCCTGCAGGTACTCGTCATAGTCGGATGCCAATTCAAAATCCCGGTAAATACGGTACAATTCGCACAAAGATTGGTACAGCCTGGGGGTCTCCCGTTTAACGACGTAATCATTTTCGAGGATGCATGCAATGTAATGCGCCTTGTAAACCGGATTGATCGTCGCAGAACGGAACGGCGCCACGTCCTTGAATTCGTGGATCAACTCGCGGACGAGGGGAATGTTTTTCCAGAGTTCACCGGCCTGGGTATGCTCATTCATCCGATCCACCAATTCTCCTGCATGGCTGTCGGACCACTCTTCTACGACGTCCTTGTCTTTGCTAAAAAAGAACACACACCGGCCATCAACAGAAATCCGTTCATTCGGCATCGTAAATTCCGGTGTGCCGATTACCTGCCAAGACTTGTCTAGGGTGATTGTTTTGCTCATGTAGGTAAACACCATCCGGTTTTCATCCAGGGACACGACGGTCAAATCGTTCCCATGGAATTTGTACACGTTCCCGGCCATCAGATCCTTGTCAGGAATGCGTTCCCAGACTGCCTTACGATTGCCGATTCCCATGTCCCGAGAGGTCTCGATTCGGATTACATTAAAGTCCTGTTTCATCCTATCCACGGATATTTTACCCACAAATCTAACATTTTTTATGTGCTTTTGCAAGAGCATTGGGCAAGGAGACCCCAAATCCAACGAGAGCCGCCAGGCAGACGACAGCTCCAATGACCGGATACAGGAGCAAGAGGTTGCGAGGCATGGAACCGCGTCTGATCGGTTATTTGTAGGCGATGATGGCAACGTACGATCCACGGTCATACCCTTCACAGGGGTCCTCTACCCGTTCGTGTGAATAGTAGGGGGCAGCGACCAGGGTCTGTGAAAATTCCAGGTTCTCAAATCCTGCAGCTTTCACCAGCTCAATCTTCTCGGCTGTCGTACGCCAGTTGGCTTGTTTTACCAGTTCAATCGGGTAAGGCATTAAGGGAGAACATCCTTCCAACAACGGATGGGACCAGGTGCCGACTGAAAGGGCCAGGTTGTACAACAGTCCGTAGGAACTCTCCTTCGGAACATCGATAACAACCACCTTTCCCCCTTTTTTCAAGGCTGCATGGGCCTTGCGCAGGGCCAGTCCAAGATCCTGCATGTAACACGGGCAACCGTTGAACAGGACCGTATCAAATTCTTCAATCCCGTAGTCCGTTTCTTCACCGGTACCGACGATCACGTCCATTCCCCGTTTGCGGGCGATTTCAGCCATCGCAGCAGAGGGTTCAATCCCTTTTTTCACCACGATGCCGTATTGGTCGGCCATGATTTTCTCGAACAATCCACTGCCACAACCAATCGACAGTACATTGCCTGCATTCTTCAAGCAAGAGGCCACCAGTCGGACCTCGGTCTCAAGCACATTGCTGTTTTCAATAAACCATGAATCGTATTCATTGGCATAACGATCAAATCCTTGATATCCCATCGTATTAAAAAATTAAAGCCGCATTCCATCATGGAATACGGCCTATTATCAATAAAATATAGTTTTGAAATAAGGTACCGTTTCCCTGCGCTGTCATTATACATATCAGGTTCATAGGGTATAATCTCAGCCAAGCCTCGTGGGCCCAGCACCCCTAACTGTCACGCAAATATACAAATTTTTCCTTAGGGAAACTCCATGGTTACTTGCAATACTAAACAAAATCGCATATTTTTGGCCAAATAAATTAAATTTTGAAGATGAACTTTACCGGACTGCTAGTGGGTCTATCCACCTTCTTAATCATCGGACTTTTCCATCCGCTGGTCGTAAAAGCGGAATATTACATGGGTGTTAGAAGCTGGATCCTGTTTGCCCTTGCTGGCGTACTTTTTGCGATTGCTTCTTTGTGGGTCAGTGACTTGATTGGATCAACCCTCCTGGGCGTACTTGCCTTCTCGTCCTTCTGGAGCATCCTGGAAGTGATCCATCAGCGGGAGCGCGTACAAAAAGGCTGGTTCCCCGAAGGACCCGGACATAAGAAATAAAAACACGAACGAACGATGAAACTGTATCGATTTATAGTGGCAGTGATGCTATCCATTTCCTTTGTGACCCTCGCGTCTGCGGAGGAAAAGAAACTAATCAAAGGATTCTCCGGCGGTATGATGGTCCACAGCGGCTATCAGTATGGCGGTGACAATCCCTACAATTTGAACATCAGCAGCCCTACTTTCGGGATTGGTGGTTGCGCCAAACTCCACCTCACGAAGCATTTTAGAGCGGGATTCGAAGGCTATTTTTCTACCGCACCCATCAGCAAGGGTGTTCAAAGTGGCAGCCACAACAAACTGTTCTGGACCGGCGCTCTGGCGGAATGCTATTGGCAAACAGGAAAATGGATTCCCTACCTCGGAGCCACGCTGGGTGGCGGTATGGAAACCTCTTTCTATCTGTTTGAAGGCGACAAACACGATTGGGAATTGGAACAGGTATCTGTGTTTCACAAACAACCGTTTTTTGTGGTCGATCCCTATGTAGGCATCGAATACATCGTCGGGAAAGCCCTACGCCTCACCTTGAAAGCCGATTGGGTACTTGCATTGAACTCGGACGGTCTGAACAGACCCATGGGACCTCGTATCTATTTTGGCTTTATCTTCGCGCACTAGCATGATTTCAGACATTCTCAAGCATACCCTGATCATCGGCCTCGTAGCCCTGGGCTATGTTTTGACAAAATAAAAGAATCTATCGCTTGGAAGACCAGTCCAACAGGCATTCGCCTCGGGTGTTGAGCACCCGGATTGTTAGTTCGTCGCCGGTTTTGGTGAGCACCATCACCGTAGCATTGTCCATTCCCTTACCGCCACCGATGATGACCGGATAATTGTTTTCCGAGGTTCCTTTCGGATGGAAGGCAAAATGGTGAGTATGACCGTGGATGGCTACATCAAAACGGGCATCGTCCAAAAGCGGCCGCCACAAGGGCTCGCAAAGGTTTTCGCCCAACATTCCATAGATAGGAATGTGGTGGAACAAAATCCGTTTTTCGGCTCGGCGGAAGGCCTTGGAATCCAATTCTTCTTCCAAAAAAGTCACCTGTTCCTGGCGCAGGCTGGTAAAATCATTCAGACCAGAATATTCGGGGTGGTCATCGGGTTTGTCCTCCCCACAATCGAGCATTACGATGCGGGTATCACCCCAGTTGAAGGCTCCGTAGGTTCTACTACCGGCATAATCCAAGTGTTTCCGCAAGCCGATGGAATAGGCGTTGCGAATCTCGTGGTTGCCACGGATGAAAATGGTGGGAATACTGCTTCCATTGACGGTTTCGGTCAGGACTTTCAGGGTCTCGGTTACTTGTTCGTGGTTCTTCGGATCGTCGATGCAGTCCCCGTTGAAGATGACAAAATCATAATCAACCCCTTGGACCTGAGCATACAACGCCTGAAACAGGTCCTTGCGTTGGTGCAGGTCGTTGAAAACAAGGGCGGTAAAATGGTCTACATCTTCAGCCGGAGTTTCGAATGCATAAAACGGTGAAACAGCCGTATTGCCATAAATCTTGTGATAACCTCCGTAATACAGGATCTCTTGCGAGCAGACCCGGTAATAGTAACGCTGCCCCGGATCCAGGTCGTTCAACCGGATTTTGTGGATGGACTCATTGAACTCGACCTGACCGTCCACCAGGCAGCGGACGCGTTGCAGCTGTGTGGTGTCGGTACCGTATTCCACCCAACTGTGTGCAGGAATGACGGTTTCCCACAGGACAGTCATACCCCGATTGGTCGGATTTTGCAAGTAAGGTTGGGTCCGGAAAAGTTCCTCGGCCGGAAGGGCCGTCCGCAGCAGGACAGAAACCGGACGGTGGTCCGAGGCCAGGGGTTCTTCCAGGACTTCCCGGGTTACCCAATCCAATTTCGGGGCACTGTCTTTCCAGACTGAGATGTAATCCAAGGTCCGGTCTGGAAGGGGTGCTGGAAAGGTCTGTGCACGAACATCGTTCAAGATGCGGAAGTTCTCCTGGAATTCTTCTAGGAAGACAGATCCCGGCACATCGTTCAGATCTCCAGCCAGATAGAAGGGTTTGGTTGTGTTTTGGGCCAGGTTGGCAACGATCTCCAACGAGGCCATCCGATCGGCTTCGGTGAGGGACAAATGCGTTCAGGCAAAAACATAGTCTTCAAATTCAGCCACCAAAATCGCCCGTTTTTCCTCGGCACCCGGCAGCGGATAACCTTGGACCGCCAAGGGCTTTTCTTTGGACAAAATGCCAATGCCGTACTTGCCTCCATCAAAATCAATGGCGGGGAAATAGGCCGAATGCAAGTCGGTGTATTGTGCAATCTCCTCCAGGACATATTTCTGACCGTAACGTTGGGTCATGCTGTCCAGTTCCTGTACGGCCACCAAATCCGGATTCTCATTCCGGATCACTCGCGCAATCCGTCTGCAATCCATCACGTTGTCCATCCCTTTGGCATTGCGCACGTTGTAGGACATGATTTTGATATAATCCTGGGCAGGAACAACGGTTGCACCCACCAATAAACAGGTCAGGAGGAGGAGGATTTTTTTCATAAACGGGGGACTGAAGGGTCGTACATTAACGGAAGAAATGGTTCACCGGGCCGTGGCCGTGGCCAATCTCGTATTCTGCACCGGAGATGATGGCTTGGGCAATGTAGTTCTTGGCGGATACGGCTGCCTGGGTCAAGCGCTCGCCCTTGGCCAATGCGGCAGCAAATGCTGAGGACAAGGTACAGCCGGTGCCGTGGGTATTCTTCGTATAAACGCGTTTGGAAGGAAGCAAGGTGGCTGTTCCATCCTCTGCATTGTAGAAATAATCCACCAATTCATCGCCCGTAAGGTGACCGGCCTTCAAGAGGACAGATGCCTGGCAACGGGATGAGAGTTGGGCGGCAATGGCTTCGAACTGGTCTTCGGAAGCAATGGTACAACCGGCCAGGATTTCCGCCTCCGGAATGTTCGGCGTGATGACCCGGGCCAAAGGCATGAGCCGGGTTTTGAGGGCTTCTATGGCCTCTTCTTCAATCAACCGGTGGCCGGAAGTCGATACCATCACCGGATCAAGAACGACATTCCGGATGCCATATTGTTCAATCTTGGAAGCCACTACCTCTACGACAGCAGCCGAATGCAACATCCCAATTTTTACAGCGTCAGCGCCAATGTCGGAGAGGACAGCATCAATCTGGCCTGCTAAAATGTCCAACGGAATGGGGTGTACAGCTTGTACGCCCACGGTATTCTGCACGGTCACAGCCGTAATCGCCGAAGCGGCAAAACAGCCCATCGCACTGATGGCCTTGATGTCGGCTTGGATGCCGGCTCCACCACCCGAGTCGCTGCCCGCGATGGTCAAAACTTTATGATATTGTTTCATCTTAAAAATGTCTGAATCCTACATAATCTTTTGCTCCGCCCACCCACGTGAGTGCATTTCCGGCCACAATCCGGCCAATGCGATGGTGAGGTACGGTTAATTGTTCGGCTTGTTCAGGAGACAAGGTGAACAAGAGTTCGTAGTCTTCTCCCCCACTCAAAGCCAATTCCAAGGGGTCCCAGCCAAAGTCGGCACATTTCTTTTGCATCACTTCGGATACGGGGATCGATCGCAAATCCACTTCTGCACCCACGCCCGATGCCTTCAAAATATGGCGCAGGTCGGAACCAATGCCGTCGGAAATATCCATCATGGCGTGTACGCCCGTAGCCGCCAAGGCCATCCCTTCACGGATGCGGGGCCGGGGCAGGTAATGTCGGTCCACCAACCACAGGCCCGCTTCGTCCAAGGGTTTCTGTTGGAGGATGTGTTGCAAGCCGGCAGCAGAATCACCCAGCGGTCCGGTGACACAAATCCAGTCACCGACCTTCGCCCCATTTCGTTTTACCGAGGTACCTGAAGGCATTTCCCCAAGAACGGTGACGTTGATGCAAAGACGATCGGGACTGGTGGTCGTATCACCTCCCAGCAACGGGCAATCGTACAAGGCAGAAAGTTCCTTATAACCTCGAAAAAAATCCTCGATCCAAGCTTGTTGCAAGCCTTTGGGCAAGGCAAACGACAGGAAAGAACCGACGCACCGCCCCCCCATCGCTGCCAGATCGCTGATGTTCACGGCAGCGGACTTCCAGCCCAATTGGTAGGGCGTGATGTGGTCCATCAAAAAATGACTGCCTTCAACCAACATATCCGTGCTAACCAAGGTATCGCGACCGGTCTGCTGCGGAATGATGGCACAGTCATCGCCGATGCCCGTTATCCCTTCCGGCACTTGAATGCCTGCCTGGATGTGCTCAATCAGGCCAAATTCTCCCCAACTTTTTAGATCCATCCTTCCAACGAGTCTGCGTATTCGTAACCTTTGTTTTCTCCGTAATAGCCGTAATCCCAGAAGGCATATTCGTACAACGCGGCACGAAGGTATACCCGGTTCATTTCTTCCAGGGTTTGCGCATCAGCTTCCAAAGCCCATGCATCCATGATGTCCAGGACGGTGTTTACCCCTTCGGTAAACGCTTCGTTGCCGTATTCCAGAATCCACTCTTTATAGGGGTTGCCTTCGAGTTTTGCTTGGGCAAGGATTTCCAGTCCGACACGGTTGTAAATCCACATACAAGGCAACATCACAGCCAAAGAGGCGTATTTATTGCCACTTTGAATGGTTTCTTGGATCAGACGGTTGTAGCCCTCTGTAACGACCGATGCGTTGACTTGGATGTCCATGCCGTAGCGTTCAATCAGCAATTCGTGCATGGCTTTCTCCCCTTCCATCCCGCTTTGGGCAAAGGCCACAAACAACTCGCGGTCCGCGTCGTTGTCCATCATATCAGCCAGCGCCATCATGTTGCGATAGTAATTCCCCAGATAAATCTCATCTTGGGCAATGTAACGGCCGAAAATCTCCATGCTCAAGCTGCCATTGGCCAGCTCTTTGAGGAAGTCCAAGGTCAGGATCTCGCGGTAAATGCGGCTGGAAGTGCGCCAGATTTGCTGGCACCAGCTCGGACGGGCATGGGTTTCTACAATTTCCTTCAGGGCATGTGTTGCCGCAGTGATGTCCTCTGCCGAAGAAATGGCACTGACCACAGCGATGCCGTCGCATCCGGTTGCAACCACTGCCCCGGCCGTACTTTGGTTCATTCCCCCAATGGCTACCGTCGGATGGGCCGAAAGCCGGACGGCTTCCTTCAAACCCTCCAGCCCAAAGGGAGCTGCCGTATCCGTTTTGGTCGGAGTACCGTACACCGGTGAAATACCGACATAATCAACATCCAGTTCATTCGCCATCAACAAATCCCCGATGTTTTCCACGGAGAGGCCAATGATTTTATCCGGCCCCATCAGGCGACGTACATCGGCATAATCCATGTCCGACTGGCCAATGTGAACCCCAGCAGCATCCACTGCCAAGGCTACGTCAACACGGTCGTTGATGATGAGGGGTACTCCCGCCGGTTCTAAGACGGATTTTACACGACGCGCCAGCTCCACAAACTCCCCGGTCGGGGTATCTTTTTCACGCAACTGCACCATCGTCACGCCCCCGGCCACCGCTTTGGAGATGACTTCTTCCAAAGAACGTCCCAAAGACAAGGAACGGTCCGTCACCAAGTATAATTTTAATAACTCTTTAATTTCCATTATGTATAACAAATATGTTTTACTTAAATATCGGCTTCTTTCAAACGGTATAGCTCATCCAGAAAGTGGATTTGCATCGAACCATTGCCCCGAGCCAGAGCGGCAGCCCGTTCGCCGGCCAAACTCATCACGGCCATGGCCGCTGTAGCCGCTTCCATCGGATCTGCGACAACGGCAGCAAATGCGCCCACGAGGGCTGTAGAGGTACAACCCATGCCGGTTACAGCCGTCATGATGGGGTGTCCGCCTTCGACCGTATGAACCCGCGTTCCGTTGGTGATGTAGTCCGTTTCACCACTGATTACCACGACGGCACCGGTCTCCAATGCAAGGATTTTGGCGGCCTCCAAGGCATCGTGGCTCGTCGCACTGCTATCTACCCCTTTGCTGCGGATGTCGGAGTTGACCAAGGCCATGATTTCACTGCCGTTTCCCCGGATGATGGTGGGATGGCAACGACGGATGAGTTCCCAGGCCGTTGCTGTCCGTTGGCTCGTTGCTCCGGCCCCGACGGGATCCAGAACAATCGGGGTTCCACGACGGGATGCGGCAAGTCCAGCCGCCAACATGCCTTCGATCCATTGGGTATCCAAGGTACCGATGTTGATGACCAGCGCACCCGCAATGGCGGTCATTTCTTCCATCTCATCGACCCAATGGGCCATGACAGGAGACGCACCAATGGCCAAAAGCGCATTGGCTGAATTGTTCATAACTACGTAATTGGTAATGTTGTGCACGAGAGGACCCTGGGCCCTCACTGATGCAATCGCTGCCCGAAGAGCAGCTTGCGAAATGGATGTTTTCATAATTGTTTCCCTGCGCTGTTATTAAACATATCAGGTTCGAGGGTATGATCTCAGCCAAGCAAACGCGCTCAGCACCCCTAACAGCTATGCAAATGTACGGATTTTTTCTGGCAATCCTAATTTTCCGGACGAATCATCGCAAGACCAGCCGTCTGTAAAATGCCAGCAGGTAGCGTCGGACCGGTTTCAATCGGAACCACAGTTTCGCGCGATGACGGTGCCGGTCTGTCAGGCAGTCAATACGATGCCCTGCCCTTGCAGATTACAAATTCAAAATAGTCTATACGAATTCTGTACCGAAGCCGTAATTTTGCGGTGTGAAAACGAAACACACGCTCACAGGACAAGCTGCGGCCTTCATCGCCTATGCCATTTTTGATTTCAACATCATCGTCTGCAAGGACTTGCCCCCCATTTATACGATGTTTGTAGCCGGCTGGGTGTTGAAAGAGCCCCTCACCTGGCAGAAGGTCCTGGCTACGGTTCTCGTTTTCTCTGGTGTGATTCTTGTAAACAAGAGCCGGTAAGATGAAGACTAGAAAATTAATTGTTTTTTTGACCGTTTCTGTAGCCATTGGCTGCTTATGCTCGTGTGGCCTGCTACGCACCGATACGACAGAACGTCCCGAGGTAAAGTCTGCTCTCCCCTGAGTCTGCAGACAGCAATGGCTTTGGCGGCAGAAGGGGCCAGTGGTCGGACCCGGAGCGAGATCTTGAACAATCGCATCAACCAATGGTCCAAACAGCAAACCGAAGGGAGCATCCGCGAACTGTTGGATCCCAAGGATGTCACACCGGCCACTGCTGCCTTTCTGATCAACGCCCTCTATTTCCTGGGTGAATGGGAGGGTACGGCTCAACGGCCGATGTTTCTGAGCGACAACACCCGGACGCAGGACTTTTTCCGGGCCGACGGTTCAACCTGTGCGGTGGAAATGATGTCCAACAAACGCGAACACCGGTATGCAGAATTGGATGGTTTTCGGGTGCTGGAACTTCCCTATGCCGGGGCTGATTGACGTGTATGTACAACTGCCCAAGTTTGAACTGGAAAACAAATTGGACCTCGCGGAAGTATTGATGCAGATGGGTATCAAAAAGGCCTTCCAACATGGGGTGGCCCAAGTTGACCGGATGTTTGTAGCCAAGGCAACCACCGCCTTTCGCCCGCAGGAGCGTAAGCAGGTCCATTTCTACGCCGACCATCCCTTCCTGTTCCTCCTCGGTGACCTCCACGGAAATGTGCTATTCCAAGGGGCGTTTGTAGGAGGAAATTAGCGGCATCATTGCCGGCTTGGGCCGCCATCTACCGATTCAGCAGGTGGCGGAGGGCCGCGATGGGATCGTAGAACAACATACGGGGGCCGGCCCAACGCATGATCTTACGAATCTCTTCCCGCATCGACGGCTTGTAGCAATGGATCGGGCACTTCTTGCAGGCCGGTTTCTTCTCTCCAAACTTGCAGCACGAGAGGCGTTTGTGTGCATACTCCTCCAACGCCCGGTACTCCTCGTTCATCTCCTTCATCCCCAACTTGTGGCGACAATACAAGGCAATCATCTTGCTCACGACTTCCTTCTCGCGAACAATGCGCGAGGCTTTCCTTGATTTTTTATGGGTTGACATAGGTGGTTCGGTTGCTGGTTTTCTTTCCTGCGAGTCCGATGCGTTGGCTTCTTTCGCAAATTGCATCAGCGACCAGGGCAGATGGCAATAGCCCTCGGGGTGTTTGTCCAAATAATCCTGGTGGTAGTCTTCTGCCGGGTAGAAATTCTGTAACGGTTCCAACTCCACAACCAGGGGCTGATCCAAGGTTGCTTTTACCTTTTCAAACAAAGCCTCAAACAGCACGCGGTCTTCGTCCGAAGTAAAATATACCCCCGTCCGATAACGCGTGCCCACATCCTCGCCCTGCCGGTTCAACGACGTCGGATCGATGGAACG
>JAEIGA010009576.1_pt1 | contig 14666 bp, 10 predicted proteins | sample 9270691 | NCBI WGS metagenome assembly JAEIGA01 (sample SAMN17057246, study PRJNA624740) | gut metagenome | biome: biome; isolation source: fecal sample | host: Bos grunniens | place: China: Xizang | collected 2019 | reverse complement strand
GTCTTGAAAGAAAAGTGATTTTGTGATATAATTGGAAAAGAAGGGCGGTGGTCTTATCAAAAACTTTTGTTTTACGGTAGATGACAATATTCGTTTTTTAAAGGAATTAACCGAGAAGAGTTATCGAAGTCTATTTGACCATCCGTATCTCGCTATGTATTGGCGGCTTCATAAAAAATTTGGATTGAAGGTGCAACTGAATTTATTTTACCGAATGGAAAATTTCGATCTTTCTCAAATGAGTGCTGTTTATTATGAGGAATGGAAAGAAAATTCGGATTGGCTCAAGCTTTCTTTTCACTCCGATTTGGAAAATGTAAAGCCTTATGAAAGTTCGGGCTATGATGTGGTTTACGAGGAATGTAAACGGGTACATGAGCAGATCAAGCGTTTTGCTTCTCCGGCGGCTTTGGCAAATACTACAACGATTCATTATTGCTTATTGACCGAAAGCGGTTTGAGGGCGGTGGAGGACAACGGAGTTGTTGGATTGTTAGGGCTATTTGGTACCAACGAAAAGCCACGCACCTCCTATGATATCGATGAAGGAAATGCGGCGCGAATTCGCACAGGTGAAATTCTGAAAATCGGCAACATTTCTTTTGCATCCATTGATATTATTTTGAATTGCTATTCTGAAGAAAAAATTTTAGAACAACTGGCATTCATAAGCCAACGCGATTGTATAAAAGTGATGATTCATGAACAGTATTTTTATGAAGATTATTTCCGTTATCAACCCGAATTCGAGGAAAAACTTCGATCAACTTTTTCTTTTTTGCGCGAGAACGGGTATCAAAGTAGCTTTTATGAAAGCTTACTGTTGTGACGGAGAAGTGAAAGGTTTAAAATTGTTGGGGTAACTCAAAGAAAAGCAGACCGCAATCGCGGTCTGTTTTTTTCTCGAAATTTTTGCAAACGCCTTTACAAATTTGGCGACAAGTGATATAATGATAGTATAAAAACAATCCCATATAAGATAAGGAGAATCGTTATGAAACTGATCATCAGAGACAACTATGACGTGATGTGCGAGTGGGCGGCCAACCATATTGCCGATGCCATCAACGCACACAAGGAGAACCGCCCCTTCGTTCTGGGACTTCCCACCGGCTCCTCGCCCCTGGGTGTCTACAAGAGACTTATCGAGATGAACAAGGCCGGCAAGGTGACCTTTAAGAACGTCGTTACCTTCAATATGGACGAGTACGTGGGTCTGCCCCGTGAGCACGACCAGAGCTACTGGTACTTTATGCACGACAACTTCTTCAATCATATCGACATTCCTGCCGAGAACATCAACATTCTCAACGGTATGGCTGAGGATCTTGAGGCCGAGTGTCAGCGCTACGAGGACAAGATCGCCTCGTACGGCGGCATTGACCTGTTTATGGGCGGCAGCGGTGTGGACGGACACATCGCGTTCAACGAGCCCTTTACCTCGCTGACCTCGCGCACCGGCGTTCGCGCGCTGACCGAGGATACGCTGATCGTCAACTCCCGTTTCTTCGGTAACGATATGAATAAGGTTCCCAAGACCGCGCTTTCGGTCGGTGTAGGCACCGTTTGTGACTCCAAGCAGGTCATGCTTCTCATCAGCGGACATAACAAGGCACGCGCGCTCCGTCATTGCGTAGAGGGCGGCGTGGATCACGCGTGGACCATCAGCGCTCTGCAGATGCACGCCGATGCCATCATCGCGTGCGATGAGGCCGCCTGCGGCGAGCTCAAGGTGGACACCTACAAGTACTTCAAGGAAATCTACAAGAACGAGAAGTAATCGAAATCAAAAAGAGCGCGGTTACACCGCGCTCTTTTTTGCGTTGCTTGACATCGGATCTTGAAAATGCTATAATTATCTTAGGGAGAAAGCAGATATCCAAACCCGCTATCACCCTAATATTCTAAGGGGGCTTGAAGATGAAAAGAGAAAATTTGTTTTGCTTTGATCTCAACCGTGAGGATCTGAGCATTGACCGCAAGGAGTTTATTCTTCGACGCGAGAGTGCGGCGCTTGCGGCCGAGAGAGAGGCGCTGAACAAAAAAATGTCCAAGGCGATCTTAAAAAGTGTGGTCGGCGGCGTGGGCGTGATTTCGATTTGTTCGGCCATCCTCTTGATGGCGGGTGTAGCTTGTGGGCTGGTGGTGTTGCTTCGCTATTTGGGAACCAGGGTGTTTTCCTTGGAACAGGGCCTTATGGCGGGATTGCTTTTTGTCCTTTCGGGCATTTTGTGGGTGATCAAAACCGTATTTGCCAAAAAAAACAGGGAAGATGACTCTCTTCCGTACGAGGATGAGATGGATCGGATGAATGCCATTTCCATGCGCGAGCTGAGAGTGCCGAGTGACGCCAAAAAGGTGCAGCTGCTTGGCAAGTTTTACAAGGAAAGCGCGGACGGCGATCTTTATGACGTCGACGAGGTCGACCTGTTTGAGGAGGAGGGGAAGCTCTGCCTGCATCACGTGGGCTATGTGATCGCCATTCCGCTTGACAGCATTGAGGCACTGGTGAAGGTGAACGCGCCCATTCTTTTCAGCGATTGGATAAAGGACGTGCCGCACGATAGCGAGGAATATGCCGGCTACGGCATCGAAAAAAGAACGGTTGGCGAGTTTGACGAGGAGTATTCGATGGACGGCTATTATTCGCTTCGCTTTTCGCGAGAGGGTGAGGCCTTTGAGCTGGTCATTCCGCTCTACGAGATCGGCCCCTTCCTCGACATTCTTCAAATGGACGTGACCGAGGAATACCCGGAGGATTAACATAAAAAGGTTGCTTTGCCTTGGCGCTTTTGATGATGTCCCGGCTTGTGGTCTTGCCGGCGGATGAGTGGTGCGAGTGAGAATGAGCTTCTTGCGAACGGAGATATCTACCGATAAGACGGCTTGACGGCCGGTGCGGGCGATGATATAATGAGAGAGAAGAAGGGCGCAGAGCCTACCAAAATTTTTGCGGACAAGGAGTAAAACGATGGACAAAAGAGTTTCGAATTTCGGACAGCTGGCGAGTATTCGCCGCTACACGCTGAGCGAGGGCAGGGGAAAGGGCTTGGACATTTTGGATTGCGATACCGGTAAGATCCGCTTTCTTCTCAACGTAGATAAGGCATGTGATGTCATGCAATTGTATCACGAGGGACAAAACGTTTCGTTTGTTTCGCGAAATGGATTCACCAAACGAGAGCTGCCTTTTCTGAGCCGCTTTGAGGGCGGCATGGTCTACACCTGCGGGCTTGACAGCGTGGGTGGCCGAGAGGGCTATGAGCTTCACGGTACACTTCACAACATTCCCGCCGAGATCGTTCGCGCCGAGTGCAATGAGGGGGGCATCGTGGTGGAGGCGGTCATTCGCGACACCGCGCTGTTTGGCAAGAATCTGGTGCTTCGCCGCCGAATTACTGCCGATATCGGAGGCGAGACGCTTACGCTTGAGGATACGCTCCAAAACGAGGGCGAACGCGAGGAGGACTACTGCCTTTTGTATCACATCAACGTGGGTTATCCGATGTTGGATGCGGGCGCGCGTGTGGTAGCCGATATCCAAAAGTGCGAGCCGCGTACGCCGTGGTCGGCGAAAAATGCGAGCACCGCTTATGAGATGGGCGCGCCGGTGGACGGTGAGGAGGAGGTCTGCTACTTCCTGACGCTACGCAAGCCGGAGATCTCGCTGGTCAACGAAACCGTCAAAAAGCGTCTCACATTAAACTATACGGGCGAAACCTTGCCGCATTTTGTCGAGTGGAAGAGCCGGGCAAGCGGTGACTATGCGATGGGACTTGAGCCCTGCACCACCGAGCTTGACGATCGCTTCACCTACTGTCGCATTGGGGCAAAGGAGAGCATCGTTTTTGGCGTAAGCCTTTCGGTAAAGTCACTTTAAGAAACACGAAAAAAAAACCGTGAAAACGGTCTTTTTTTCTATTGCGTTTCTGGAGGATGTGTGCTATAATTAGAAAAACGGAGGTGGCAAAATGATACAAAAGGCAAGCTGGATCTGGAGTCCGCACGCGTGCGAGAGCACGGCCTTGATCTTTGCGAAGAACATTGCACGGAGAGGCAGGATAAAGGCGGCAACGGCATACGTTTCCGCCATGGGAGTATATGAGCTGAATATCAACGGACGGCGCGTGGGCGACGCGGTTTTGGCGCCCGGCTGGACAAGCTATAAAAAGCGCGTGCAATATCAGCGCTATGACGTCGGGGAGTACCTTACGGACGCGGAGAATGAATTTTGCGTGCATTGCGGCAAGGGATGGGCGATGGGGCTTGTACGCGGCGAAGATCGCCGCCGTGTGTACGTAGACCATCTCAGCGTGGTTGTCGCCCTTCACCTTTGCTACGAGGACGGACGCGAGGAATGGGTGCTCAGCGGCGAGGGCTGGCAGGTGTATTCCTCGCAGGTGCTGGATTCCGAGATCTACAACGGCGAGACGCAGGATCTGACGGCTGAGAGCCGCTACATTGGTGAGGCCGCGCTTGACACCACGCTCGCGGGTGTGGAGCTCATCCCGCAGGAGGGCGAGTGGATAAAGGAGCAGGAGCGCCTCCCGGCAAAGCAGATGATCGTGACGCCAAAGGGCGAGCGAGTAATCGATTTCGGGCAGAATCTGGCGGGCTACGTTGAGATTCGAATCAAGGGAAGGCGGGGTGAGCGCGTGGTGCTTTCGCACGCCGAGGTGCTCGATGGTGACGGCAATTTTTATACCGACAATTACCGCGATGCCAAAAACAAAATGCAATACATTCTCAGCGGCGGTGAGGATGTGCTGAAGCCCAAATTCACCTTCCAGGGCTACCGCTATATTCGCCTGGACGAGTTTCCGCAAAAGGAGATACGCCTCACGGACTTTACCTCGGTGGCGGTCTATTCCGATATGAAGCGCATCGGTGACTTTTCGTGCGGCAACGAAAATATCAATCAGCTGTATCGAAATATCATCTGGGGGCAGCGCAGTAATTTCCTGGATATTCCCACAGACTGTCCCCAGAGAGACGAAAGACTTGGGTGGACGGGAGATGCGGAGGTCTTTTGCCGCACCGCCGCCATCAACTATGACGTAACGCGGTTCTTTAAAAAGTGGCTGGGAGATATGCGCGCCGAGCAAAAGGAAAACGGCACCGTACCGCACGTCATCCCCGACTGCAGCGGCTTTAGCAACAAGAGCCCGGCGGTCGCGTGGGGCGATGCGGCGATCATCTGTCCTTGGGAGATCTATCTCGCCTCGGGAGACCGTTCGGTCCTTGAGCAAAACTTTGATATGATGGCGCGCCACATCGAGTGCATTCACGCCTTTGGCGACGAGGAGTTCGCCTATATGGGCGGCACGCATTTCGGCGACTGGCTGGCCATGGATGCGGGCGAGGGGCTGTATTACGGTGCCACGCAGACCGACCTTCTGGCCACGGCGTATTTTGCCTATACGACCTCTTTAATGGTCAAGGTATGCAAGGTTCTTGGCAAAGATACTGTATATTATGAGACACTTAACAAGAATATTCGTGCGTGCTTTCGACGTCTCTTTATGGAAAACGGGTTGCCCAAGCTGTATCCCAAATACGATGCGCTGGCCACCAACCGTCCCGTTAAGGCCGTCACGCAGACCTCGCTTTCGGTCATCCTTCGGTTTGGTCTTTGTGAGGAGAGCGAGCGCGAGCGGCTGGCGAGCACGCTCGTGCGGCTGATCCGTGACAACGGAACGCGGCTCACCACCGGCTTTATCGGCACGCCGCACATTCTGCACGCGCTATCCGAAAACGGCTATGCCGACGTGGCATACGATCTCCTGCTTCAGGAGAAAAGTCCCTCGTGGCTGTATTCGGTGCTTCACGGGGCGACGACCATCTGGGAGCATTGGGACAGCATCAAGGAGGACGGCAGCTTTTGGTCGGCGGATATGAACTCCTTTAACCATTACGCGTACGGCTCGGTCTATGACTGGATCTTCGGTGTGGCGGCGGGCATTCAGATCTGCGAAGACGGTGCGGGCTATGAGAAAATGGTCATTGCCCCTCACCCGGATCGACGTCTTGGACACATAAATGCATCAATTGATACAAAATTTGGCGTTGTTCGGAGCGCGTGGGTATATGGGGACGGCGAGGAGATCACGTATGAAATAACCGTTCCACAGGGCTGTCTTGCTACGCTTCGTCTACCGAGTGGCAAGCAAAGCGAGCTTGAGGGCGGCCATCATATCATAAAAGAATAGGAGAAGATGTATGGATCACAACAAGGAATTTGAGCGCTATGAGCGCGTGGGCACACTTCCGCACCGAAGCTATTATATTCCGTTTTCCGAGGACGATCGCGTAAAAACGCGGTTTGGTATCGTTGACCGGCGCGCAAGCTCGCGCTTTGTCTCCTTAGACGGCGTATGGCAGATCCGCGCGCATGAGACGCTTGCGGACGTGCAGATCGGGGAGGAAATGACCGATACCATTCCCGTACCCTCCTGCGTACAGATGCACGGCTACGATCAGATCCAGTATCTCAATCACACCTATCCGTTCCCCGTGATGCCACCGCTTGTTCCCAAGAAAAATCCGTGCTGGCACTATCGCCGCACGTTTGATCTGCAGACGTGCGAGGGAGAGCGTTATTATCTGAACTTTGAGGGCGTGGACAGCGCGTTTTACCTTTTTGTCAACGGCGTGCAAAAGGGCTACTCGCAGATCTCGCACGCGACGAGCGAGTTTGATATTACCGAGCTTGTGCGGGATGGCGAGAACGTTTTGGACGTGGTGGTGCTCAAATGGTGCGCATCCACGTATCTGGAGTGTCAGGACAAGTTCCGTTTTTCGGGTATTTTCCGAAGCGTGTATCTTTTAAAACGCCCCGAAAAGCACGTCGCCGACTATCGGGTGCTCACGGCGCTTTCGGGCGAGGGAGGCACGCTTACCCTTGTGAACGAAAGTTCCGTAAGCATAGAGCTGGAGCTGGAGGGGCAACGTGCCAAGGTGGGCGCGCGCAGGCGCGTAACGCTTTCACTTGACAAGGTTACTCCTTGGACGAGCGAAACGCCAAAGCTCTACACGCTTGTTCTGAGGGCACACGGCGAGAAGATCGTCGAGAAGGTGGGCTTCCGCGAGGTGTCCATCGACGGATGTGTTTTTAAGCTGAACGGAAACGCGGTGAAGCTCAAAGGCGTTAACCGCCACGATTTCAACGCGAAAACGGCGGCCACGGTGACGCTTGAAAATATGTACGAGGACATTCGGCTGATGAAGGAGCTGAACGTCAACGCGGTGCGCACCTCGCACTATCCCAACGCGCCCGAGTTTTACCAGCTTTGCGATGCGATGGGTCTGTATGTGATGGACGAGGCCGACGTTGAGATGCACGGCGCGGTCGCGCGCCGTGGCGGCTACGACTTTAAGACGTGGTCGGAAAACGCGGAGGATCTCCTGTTTGAGAGCGGCATTCTTGACCGTCACACGGCGCTCGTTGAGCGCGACAAGAACCGCCCCTCGGTGCTCATCTGGTCGCTGGGCAACGAAGGCTCGTTTGGCAAGGCCTTTTTTGCGGGGGCGCGGTACATTCGCCGCCGCGACAAGAGCCGTCCCGTGCATTACGAGAGCGCGCTTCACGGCGACCCGAAGCATTATCGCAACGGTCTTTTGGATATCGCAAGCATGATGTATCCGAGTGTCTGGCGCATCCAAAAAGAGGTGCTGAATGATCCGAAGGAGACGCGTCCCTTTGTGCTTTGCGAGTACACGCACGCGATGGGAAACTCCTGCGGCGACATCGCGGCGTATTGGGATCTGATCTACAAAAATGAGCAATGTATGGGCGCCTTTGTGTGGGAGTGGGCTGACCACGCCATAAAGACCCCAAAGGGCTACTTGTACGGCGGCGATTTCGGCGAGCGCGAGCACGACGGCAACTTCTGCTGCGACGGTCTGATGACGCCCGACCGCAAGCCCAAATCGGGGGCGCTTGAAATGAGGGCGGTGTACGGCGGAAAAACGCGTTCGGAAATGTGTGAGGTGACGATGCCCGAAATCAAGGGGCATGCGGAACACGTGGAGATCGCGGTGGACGAGTTCACGGGCGCACTGTCGTCGCTTAAGGTCGACGGCACAGAGCTGCTCCGGGTGCCGATGCGATGGAATTTTCTTCGGTATATTGACAACGATCGGGGGCTGGTTGGCACATGGAAGAGCAAATACCGCCTGCACGAATGCCGTCCCGAGGTGCTTTCGTTTGACGAAAGCAAGGGTGGCTACCGCGTGCGCGGCGTGATTGGTGCCAACGGGCGCGATCCCGTGCTTTCGTTTGGCGCGAGCTACGTGGTGGAGGGCAATACACTCCGCCTTGAGGTGGAATATGCACTCAGCGATTACGTTCAGAATTTTCCGCGCTTTGGCTTGGAATTCGGCGTGGACGCGGCACACGACGCGTTTGCCTACGTTGGCTTTGGCCCGACTGAGAGCTATGTGGACAAGCACGTGGCGTGCGAGTATGGATACTATGAGAGTACGGCCGAGCAAAACTACGAGTCGGGTTACGTCCGTCCTCAGGAATCGGGCAGCCACTATGCCAGCCGCTATCTTTCGGTGAAGGATTTGTTTGCCCTCACGGCCGAGCAGCCCTTCTCCTTCTCGGTGACACCCTATACCACAAGGCAGCTGTTCGACACGGGGCATACCTTCGCGCTGCCGAAGAACGGGTTTGTGAACGTCTGCATCGATCTTGCGATGCGCGGCATCGGTTCTTCCTCCTGCGGCCCCTCGCTTTCCTCGGAATACGAAATTCCGAGAACGGGAAAAAATACTTTTATCTTTACCTTCTAAAAGAAAAAGCAGAGCCTCGGCTCTGCTTTTTTGATATGAAAATTGAAGTTTATCGGTCCGGCTACGCTTGAACGAAGGTGGCGTGCAAACCAAGCCTCCCTCCGAGAGGGAGGGGGACCGCCTGTGGCGGTGGAAGGAGCCTGCGCGACTTCATTGTGCTTGCAGACTCTACTGCCGCGCGTGCTCCCTCAGTCGCCTACTCGGCGCCAGCTCCCTCCCGGAGGGAGCCTTTCATCCGATAACGTTCGTGCAAGCATAGCCATTCAAACACACCGACAAATCAAAATTTGAAGAATTATTGATGTTTATACTTACTTGGGGGGAGGCCGGTGTATTTTTTGAAGGCCTTAGTGAAGTGGTAGGGGTCGGGGAAGCCGCAAAGGGCGGCGACCTCCCTTACGGTAAGGCTTTGCGAGCGCAAAAGCTCCATGGCCGATTGCAGGCGGTAATGAAAGAGAAATTCGTGCAGAGTCTTACCTGTGTATGCCTTGAAGATGCGGTTGAGATAAGAGGGGTTGAAGTGAAACAGCTCGGCCAGCCGGTCATAGGTCAGCTCCTCCATATAATGCTTGCTGACGTACTCGATGACCTGCTTGATCGCGCCCACCGATTTGGGCGGACGTGCGGTGGCGGCGGTCTTCTTCTTTTGCAGAGCCTCCACGATGATCTGCTTGAGAAGTCCCGACGTGAGTGCCGCGGAGTATTCGCTGCCGATCAGCGATTCGGTGAGAATGGCGCGGATCTTGATCTCGAATTCGGGGGCGAAGGGAAGCACCAGCGGAGCCCCGAGGAGCGGCTCGTCCTCAAACACGGGGCTTTCAATGATGTCGGCCTCCGAAAAGCGGTCGGCGTAGATGGGGTGAAAGGGCGTGGCAATGTGCGAAAAGCTTTGGGTGTAGTCAAAGTTGATCGCGTAGTAGTCGACAAAATCGTCGGGCTCCCAGACGTACTCGGTGCCTGCACGAAACAGGACAACCGTGCCCGCCCGAAGGGGGTAGGCCGCGTCCGCAAAGCGCATTTGTCCCGCGCCGTCGTTGATGTAGAAAAAGCGACAGTCCACGCTCTGGATGCGGTTGAAGGTGTCGGTTTGGTTTTGCTTTGTGAGCCGCGAACTAAGCGCCTGGCGCACAAAGGGGTTGATATCTTGTATTTTCATACCTCGATTATAGCATACTACGCCTCAAAAAGCAAGAGAAAAAGTACGAAAAACACAAACTTTTCGTAGAAAAATCCCATTGATATGAAGCGGCTTTGCGATATAATAAAAGTGGAAGATAAAAAACGGGGACGTCGGTCCCTGAGAAAAGGAGCAAATTATGCAGAAAAAGCTTACGGTTGCCGTGATCGGTTGCGGCGCATTCGGAAAGAAGTTTGTGAATCTGTTTAAGCATCACCCGAACGTAGAGAAGGTCTACGTTTGCGATCTGATCGAGGAGAAGGCCAAGGCGTATGCCGAGATGTTCGACGTGGAGATCCTCCCCTCGTTTGAGGAGGCACTTGCCCGCGAGGACATCAATTGCATTGCCAACTTTACTCAGCGTCACCTGCACGGTGACATTTCCATCCGCTCGCTGAAGTCGGGAAAACACGTATACTCGGCGGTGCCCATGGCATCGACGGTCGAGGAGTGCCGCGAGATCGTGGAGCTGGTTGAGAAAACGGGACTTACCTATATGATCGGCGAGACCTGCTACTACTACCCCTGCGCGATGTTCTGCCGCGAGGCTTACAAGGACGGCAAGTTCGGTGAGTTCTCGTACGGCGCGGCGCAGTACTATCATCACATCAACAGCATCAGCTACGGCAAGCGCCGCGACGAGCGCGGCATGCCGCCTCTGTTCTATCCCACGCATTCGACGGCGATGATCCTGTCGGCGGTGGATTCCTATGCCACAAAGGTGGTGTGCTTTGGCTGTAAGGATCGCGAGGGCGATGCGGCCTTCACGAGCGAGGGCAACGAGTGGGGCAACGAGCACATCAACCAGTACGTGATGATGGAGCTCGCCAACGGCGGCACGGCACGCGTCACCGAGGCGCGCGGCTTCGGCTACGGACGTCCCAGCTCCTTTATTTCGGGTCTGTACGGCACCAAGGGAAGCTACGAGTTCAGCAACGCGCAGCACATTCTGCACGAGATGGATTTTGAGAGCAAGAAGGAGCACGTGTGGCTGAAGGACGTGAGTGATTACGTCAACCCCGAGGATATGACCGCCAATAAGGACGATCCCAATTTCAAGGAGCGCGTAGCCAACGGCGAGTGGCAGTGGAGCTCGTTCGCGCCCATTCACCAAAAGGAAAGAGAGCGTCTGCCCAAGAGCTTTGAGGGGCTTGAGAACGGACACATGGCGTCGCACCAGTTCCTCATTGACGACTTCTGCACCGCCGCGTTTGACGGCAAGCAGCCGATCCTCAACGCCTGGTTTGCGGCTCGCTGCAACATCCCCGGCCTTATCGCCATCGAGTCGGCAAAGCTTGGCGGCGTTCCGCTGGACGTGCCGGATCTCGGCGACGGCCCCAAAAACTGATCAAGGAGACAACGACCGTGAAGGGACTTATATCCAACATTCAGCGCTTTTCGCTGACCGACGGTGACGGCATTCGCACCACGGTCTTCTTCAAGGGCTGTAATATGAAATGTAATTGGTGCCATAACCCCGAGACACTGTCGGGCGCACCGGAGCTGATGTTTTATGAGAGCAAGTGCATCGGCTGTGGCAAGTGCTTTGCGACTTGCCCCGCTCAGGCGCACCGCGTGGTGGACGGGAAGCACGTCATCGACCGTGAGAAATGCACGGCCTGCGGCAAATGCGCCGCGGTGTGCTACGCCGAGGCACTTGTGATGTGCGGCAAGGAAATGACGGTGGACGAGATCATGCGCGAGGTTCGGCAGGACAAGGCGTACTACGACGGCTCGAAGGGCGGCGTGACGCTGTCGGGCGGCGAGGTGCTTTGCCAGCGCGATTTTGCCATGGCTCTGGCCGACGCTTGCCGCGCCGAGGACATTCGTGTGGCGCTGGAGACCAATTTGTGCTTTGCCTTTGACTACATAAAGCCGCTGGCCGAGAAGGCCGACCTCATTATGTGCGACCTCAAGCTGATGGACGAGGCGGCGCACAAGGCAAACACCGGCGTGTCGGGTGCCAATATTATAAAGAATATAAAACTGCTGGATTCTCTGGGGATCCCCGTGATCGTTCGCACGCCCCTGATTCCGGGTGTGACCGACGGGGAGGACAATCTTCTGAGCATTGCGAAGTACCTTGGAGATATGAAAAACCTCGTCCGCTATGAGGTGCTGAACTTCAACCCCCTGGGCGAGGGCAAATACAAGAGCCTTAGCGCAAACAATCCGTATGAGTCGGCACGTCCGCTCGGTGAGACAAGGCTGGCGGAGATCCGTGCGCTTCTTGACGGCGTCGGGATCTCTTACAAGATCGTATAAGGAGGAGAGACATGAGCGAGCTTCGATGGATCAATCAATTTTCGGATACCGAAGAATTTACCTATGACAAGCGCATCGCGCTTCTCCGCGCCCGCAAGGTCGCCCAGACCGAGGAAAAGGCGAGGGCAGGCGGTGCCAACGAGGACGACTACGGTCTGATCGTGCAAAACGAGTTTACATACAAATTAAAGCCCAATCATCCCAACGGCTCGATCTACGGCTACAAGGCGTGGACCGAGAACTACTGCGCGATCCTGGACAGTCATCCGCTGTACTGCGATCCGCTGGACGCGTTTGTGGGCAAGGGCTTTCTGTTCCTTGAGCGTCTGCGCCCGGTGACCTGCAAGTGGAATCCCGATTATCCGTTTGATGACCTTAAGGTATTGTTTGACAAATACAACGTCATTTCGGGCATCGACAACTGTCACCATTTTACACCCGATCTGCAGATCGGCTTTGATCTGGGGTGGGGCGGCATTCTCGACAAGCTGAAGACCCAGCGCGAGCTTCACGACGCATCGCACCATGAGTTTTATGACAGTGAGATCGCGGTGGTGTCGGCCATCATCCGTTTCCTTGAGCGTATGGCAAGAGAGATCGGCGAGCTGGCGGACAAGGAAAACAACGTGACCTTGAAGGCAAATCTTTACGAGATGTCGAGGATGAACCAAAAGCTTGCCGCCGGCAAGCCCGAGACCTTCAAGGAGGCGGTGCAGTGGATGTGCTGGTTCAGCATGCTCTCGCGCACCTACAACCGCGGAAGCGCGGGCGGTCAGCTTGACGAGATGCTCCGTCCTTACTATGAAAAGGACGTGGCCGAGGGTCGGCTTACCGACGAGGAGGCGATCTTCTACCTTGCGTGCCTGTTTTTGCTGGACAGCCGTTATTTCCAGCTGGGTGGCCCCGACGTGGACGGCCGGGATATGACCTCGCGTGTGTCCTATCTCTGCCTTGAGGCGGCGGATAAGATCAACATTGCCTGCAATCTTACCATTCGCGTGCACGATAACCTTGATGAGGAATTTTTCAAGAAATCGGTGGCCTACCTCTTCAAAAACAAGCAGGGCTGGCCGCGTTATTCCTCGGACACCGCCCTTGCCGAGGGCTTTATGCGCTGCGGCTACCCTTTGGAGCTGGCGCGTAAGCGCGTGGCGGCGGGCTGCCATTGGATGTGTATGCCCGGTATGGAATATACCATGAACGACACCGTCAAGATCAACCTGGCCAAGGTGTTTGAGGTGGCGTATTACGACATGATGGAGTCGAGTGCCGAGAAGTCGGTTGGGGAGCTCTTCCGCCTGTATCAGATCCATCTGAAGGCGGCGGTCGATGCAACGGGTAACGGCATTATGCATCACCTGAAGTACCAGACCAAGAGCCAGCCCGAGCTGATCCTCAACCTCTTTCAGCACGGCCTGATTGAAAAGGGTGTCAACATCACCGACGGCGGCGCCAACTACTACAATATGTGCGTGGACGGCAGCGGCATCGCGGTGGTGGCCGACAGCTTTGCGGCGCTGGAGCAGAGAATCGAGAGGGAGGGCAAGATCTCCTTCGAGTCGCTCACCGAGCATATGAAAAACAACTTTGAGGACCAGGACGGCGAGTACATCCGTCAGCTGATGCAGAACAGTGAACGCTACTGCGGCGGCGATACCCTCGGCGACGAGTGGGCGCTTCGCGTCAGCGAGCTGTATACCGCGCTCGTGCGCGATCTGAACGTGCAGCATCCCGGCATCAACTTCATCCCCGGCTTCTTCTCCTGGTCGAACACGCTGGGACTTGGACGCACCGTTTCGGCAACGCCCAACGGACGAAAGGCCTATGAGGCCATCAACCACGGCGCCAATCCCAATGGCGGCTTCCGCAAGGACGGCGCGGTGTCGGCGATGTGCAACTCCATCGGCCGCATTCAGCCCGGCTACGGCAACTGCGCACCCGTTCAGCTGGAGTTTGACCCCGGCATTGCCAACGACCCGGAGGGCGTGGACAAAATGGTGGAAATGATTCGCACCATTATGAACACGGGCAACACGCTCCTTAACATCAACATCATCGACGCCAAAAAGATCCTCGAGGCGCACAAGGATCCCTTTAAATATCCCGACCTTGTGGTAAGAGTTACGGGCTTCACCGCCTTCTTTGCGATGCTTTCGCCCGAATTTAGGCAGCTTGTCGTCGACCGTGTCACCTCGGTCAACCCCGACGCGGTAAAGGGTGTGGAGTAAACTCGATAAATTGAAGTTTAAAGGTCCGGCTACGCTTGAACGAAGGTGGCGTGCAAACGAAGCCTCCCTCCGAGAGGGAGGGGGACCGCCTGTGGCGGTGGAAGGAGCCTGCGCGACTTCATTGTGCTTGCAGACTCTACTGCCGCGCGGGCTCCCTCAGTCGCCTACTCGGCGCCAGCTCCCTCCCGGAGGGAGCCTTT
>JAEIGA010009575.1_pt1 | contig 14667 bp, 10 predicted proteins | sample 9270691 | NCBI WGS metagenome assembly JAEIGA01 (sample SAMN17057246, study PRJNA624740) | gut metagenome | biome: biome; isolation source: fecal sample | host: Bos grunniens | place: China: Xizang | collected 2019 | reverse complement strand
ATCCTTGGGATAATGCTGGATTGACACGATGTCAAAGTTATCAACGATGACACTCGGAAATATTGTCTCTAATAATGTCTTTGTTACCATAACGCAAAGGTAACAAGACTAAATTTACCAACCTACTTTTTCAGTTGATCCGTATTTTTCGTCATATATGCATCTGGTGTCAGATAATTTTGTAAATTTACACCAAACTAATGACTTACGATATGCATACTCTTAAGAACGATATCCTGACTGTTCAGGTAAAGGAACACGGTGCTGAGCTGTCAAGCATCAGAAAAGGCTCTACAGAATATCTATGGCAGGCTGATCCCGCTTTCTGGGGAAGGCATTCTCCAGTATTGTTTCCGATTGTAGGAAGCGTGTGGGACAAGCGTTACCGTGTGGACGGACAGGAATATGAATTGGGACAGCACGGTTTTGCCCGTGATATGGATTTTACTTTTGTGGAGGGTAATGAGACTGAAGTCAGATACAGACTGGAGTCGTCAGAGGAGACCTTGAAGAAATATCTTTATCCTTTCGTTCTTGAAATCGCGTATAAGCTCGAAGGAAACAAGCTATATGTCATCTGGGATGTTCATAACCCTTCTGAGCAGAATATATATTTCCAGATCGGTGCTCACCCGGCATTCTTCTATCCTGATTATGATCCTCAGACTGCTGAGCGTGGTTTCCTCTCATTTGACAGATCCGAAGGTCTGGAGTGCATAAGGATAAAGGAAAAGGGCTGCGTGGATGCTCAGACTAAATATCCTCTCGAGGTGCCTCAGGACGGCCTTCTGCCATTGACTCGAGAAACCTTTGATTCGATTGACACCATTATGCTTCAGGATGCGCAGATCGCCCGGGTTACATTGCACAGAAACGATGGTTCTTCCTGGCTGAGCCTCAGCTTTGATGCTCCTGTCGTGGGAATATGGTCTCCACCGGCTAAGAACGCACCTTTCATCTGCCTTGAGCCTTGGTACGGCCGGTGCGACAGAGCAGGATATGAGGGTGATTACCGTGAAAAGGACTGGATAAACTGCCTGGCTCCTGGAGAAAGATTCTCAAGCGTCTATACCATTGAAATAGCATAGTATTTGAGTAACCTGCGTTTAAGTACGATAGTGTAATTTAAACGCAGGTTAATTATGAAAAGTCTGATTCCATTGGCCCTGGCGGCAATTCTGTTTCCCGGCCTGATTTCAGCTCAGGACAAGTCCTTTGACAATTCTCCCATTCCGAGTCTGGACCTTTACCGATATCTGGGAGTGTGGTATGAAATCGCCCGCTTCGATCATAGTTTCGAGCGTGATATGGACAATGTCACAGCCGAATATCTTCTGAGAGACGATGGTAAGATCGATGTTATCAATTCCGGCTGGAAAAACGGCAGATACAAGGTGGCGGACGGAAAGGCCCGTCAGCCTGATCCTAAGACAGATCCGGCTCATCTTGAGGTGTCTTTCTTCCTCTTTTTCTATAGTCCGTATAATGTGATGATGCTGGATGATGATTATCAGGTGGCTTTGGTAGGAAGCGGCAGCCCTAATTATCTCTGGATATTGTCCCGCACTCCGGCTATGGATACAAAAGTTCTGAACGCTGTCCTTAAGGAAGCATCAGACAGAGGTTATGATACCTCGAAACTGATCTGGGTGGATCAGGATATGAACAAGGCTACTGTCTTTTGAAAATAAGATTGAGGAATTGTCCCGGTGAGGCTGCAACAGGCTTTTCCGGGGCATATTTCCCTTCGGCTTCAAGCTCCGGCATAAAGCTTTTGGAAACGTAGTCTATAATATATAGGTCGAGAGAATCCGTGTTGTCCGGGAAGAATCTGATGCCGATGAGAGATTCTTTATCTTCGCTCTTCTGTTCTGAAGAAAAATATCTGTTGGTGTTGTCCAGCCAGAAACCCTGCAGTTCAGCTGAGTTTCCTTCGCCCAGATCAAGGCTTAGATGATTTCCTTTTCTGAGATTGGATTTACCGCTGAAGTAATTCTTGAATTCTGATCGAACGGACGGTGTGAGGGCAGTGGCTTCCATATCGAATGTAAGCCAATCTCTCTCATTGAACTTAGGGAACATATCCATTCCAGTGCAGGCATTGTTCCAGAACTTTTCCATATACAATGAGTCTGTCACGAGGGAGTCAGCTTCCCAGGATCCGTCCAGATGCTTCCACAGGGTGTCAAGAAGGCTTATTTCCAGTTCAGTCGTTTCCCCGGCTCCATATTTTTCTCCGAATGTGAGATTCAGGACAATCTTGTCTTTTTCGTCAGACGGATGCGGATTCAATGATTTGATCTTAAGTATTCCGCCATTCTTTCCGCTTTCGATGAAGAATCTCGAACTGTCTGCAAATTCGAAGTCGACGCCTTCTTCAGCTGTAGTTTTTTCTGTATTGATGTCTAATCTGATTTCTGTCCCGGTCTGCAGTGTCTTCGCCTTGCCGTTATTATCGAATGATTGGAATGTTATGTCAATAGAATCACACAACATCTGATACCCCTTTGCAAAAGAGAAGAATGCAATTTTGTCCTGAAGGGTATATTCTGATGTAGTGTATTTTCCTGCGACATATCCTTCCGGCACATCTATGCTGAGGCTTAAAGTGCGTCCTGTACCCAGCTGAAGGGTGGTTACAACGATGGAGTCGACGGGGTTTTCCCCACCGAATACAAACTTGTCACCGGACAACAGGTAGTCGGTTCCATTCTGAGCTGTTCCGCCTATCCGCACAGGAAAGAATCTTTCCGTACTGTCGGTGATATTGGCGAATGCAAGTCTGAAGACGGCGGTTTCTTCGCGAATTTCCGGAGATGCACTGAAAAACGAAACTGCGGGTTCAAGAGGAAGCTCCTTCTGGCAGGAAACAATCGCAGCTGCAAGTGTCAGTATATATATGATTCTTTTCATATTTTCTTGAGAATTAACCCACAAATATAACTATTTGTTGCGATTAATCTTCTGATGAAGCGCATAGATGGCGGAAAAAGTGATATATTTGCATTGATAGCAATAACAAGGGTATGAAACTTTCGGAACTCAGGACGGGGGAGCGTGGCGTGGTCGTTAAGGTCAATGGTCACGGAAGCTTTCGTAAAAGAATAATTGAAATGGGCTTTGTGAAGGGCAGCAAGGTGAAAGTTATCCTTAACGCCCCTCTCAGGGACCCTATTGAATATGAAATCATAGGATACAAGATATCACTTCGTCGCGAAGAGGCGGCTAAGATAGAAGTCATCAGTGAGACCGAGGCAAAGGAACGTCTTTCTGTGCGGGAGGCATTGCCGGCATTGGAGGCAGGTGGCGAGACCTGGCTTGAAAGGGAGATGGGCACATTGGCCGAAGAGCGTCGCAAGGTGATAAAGGTCGCATTGGTGGGAAATCCCAATTGCGGAAAGACCTCCCTTTTCAATATCGCTTCCGGTAGCCACGAGCACGTGGGCAATTACAGCGGAGTTACGGTGGATGCGAAGGAAGGCGTCTTTGAGCACGGAGGATACAGATTCAATCTTGTGGATCTTCCGGGAACATATTCTCTATCGGCATACAGTCCGGAGGAACTTTATGTACGCCGGAATCTTGTGGATGATATGCCTGATGTGGTAGTGAATGTAGTGGACTCTTCGAATCTTCACAGAAATCTTTATCTTACTACCCAACTCATAGATATGAATCTCAGAGTAGTTATGGCTCTGAATATGTATGATGAACTTGAAGCTCGTGGTGATAAGTTGGATATCAAGCAGTTAGGCTATCTTCTCGGTATGCCTGTCGTACCTACGGTCAGCAGGACAGGAGAAGGTATCGATGCCTTGTTTGATACTGTCATACAGATTTATGAGAAATCGGATCCCCATCTGGCCCGTCATATACACATCAATCACGGTGCCGAGCTCGAGCAGAGCATTGACCGCATAAAGCATCTTCTCCAGAAAGACAAGGATATACGTCTGAAATACTCCACACGCTATCTTGCCATCAAATATCTGGAAAATGACAAGGAGATAGAGAAAGTTGTGGAGGCCTTGACGGAAAGAGATGAGATAATTGCGGCAAGATATGAAGAACATAAGCGTTTGGAAGGTCTTCTGAAATCAGGTACAGAGTCAGCTCTTGTAGATGCAAAATATGCCTTTGTGGAGGGCGCTCTTGCTGAAACATACACTCAGGGACATAAGAAAAGACATACTCTGACGGATAAGATCGATGGAGTGGTGACAAACCGTTGGCTGGCATTCCCGATCTTCTTTTTCCTGCTCTATATTGTCTTCGAAGGCACTTTTGTCATTGGCGAATATCCTATGCAATGGATAGAATGGCTCGTGGAGAAACTCGGAGCTTTTGTAGCTATGACAATGAATGACGGATGGCTGAAGGATATGGTGGTGGATGGAGTCATCGGCGGTGTGGGAAGCGTGCTGGTGTTCTTGCCTAACATCCTGCTGCTCTATATGTTCATATCTCTTCTGGAAGATTCCGGATATATGGCCCGGGCTGCGTTCATTATGGACAGGCTTATGCATAAGATAGGTCTTCACGGCAAGTCATTCATTCCTATGATAATGGGATTCGGCTGTAATGTACCGGCAATAATGGCTACAAGGACCATCGAGAGCAGAAAGAGCCGTCTGATCACTATGCTTATCATTCCATTGATGTCCTGTGCAGGACGTATGCCGGTATATGTGCTTATTGCCGGAGCTTTCTTCCCAAGGAAAGCCGGTCTGGTGGTTCTGGGGCTGTATGCCTTGGGAATCATTCTTGCCGTCATTGCTGCAAAGGTTATGAGCTTATTCTTCAATGAAGACGATCTTCCTTTCGTTATGGAACTCCCTCCGTACAGGATTCCGACCGGCAGATCGGTATTCAGACATACCTGGGAAAAGGGACGTCAGTATCTGCAGAAGATGAGCGGCATCATATTGATCTGCTCCCTTGCCATCTGGTTCCTCGGTTATTTCCCGAATCACGATGCATACAGCACTCCTCAGGAACAGCAGGAACATTCATTCATCGGTTATGTCGGTAAAGCAATGGAACCTGTGCTTGAACCACTTGGATTCGACTGGAGAATGGGAGTAGGAATTGTAGCCGGAGTCGGAGCCAAGGAGTTGGTCGTGAGTACCTTAGGTGTTATGTATGCTGATGAACAGCCGTTGGAAGAAGATACTTCCGCTGACACCCGCCTCCAGAAAGCCCTCGTCAAGTCTGTCACTCCTGCCGGTGCATTGGCCTTTATGGTATTCATCCTGCTGTATTTTCCTTGCATAGCCACATTCGTAGCCATAAAGAATGAGAGTGGTGGCTGGAAATGGGCTCTGATTACAGCGGTCTATACGATTGTTCTTGCCTGGGTGGCTGCATTCATTACCTTCCAGGTGGCGTCACTTTTTGTGTGATATTCAATTGATAGCGTATTACGAATACCTTCGTGGAAGTCGGAACAGTATAGCCAGCAAGGCACAGACGCCCATAACGAAAGGGTAGTAAAGGTGGCTGATGATGGTGATGGTCGAGACTCCTGTCAATCCTGCAGCCATCAGAAGCTGGGCTCCGTATGGAATGAGTCCCTGTATGAGGCAGGAGAATGTGTCCAGAATGCTGGCTGTCTTACGTGGATTCAGCCCGAAACGTTTGGTGATATCTTTCGCGATATGACCGGTGGTTATGATTGCAATGGTATTGTTCGCTGTGCAGAGGTTTGCCAGACTGACAAGTGCCGCAATACTTAGCTCTGCACCTCTCTTCCCTTTTATGCTTCTGGTCAATCCTTTGACAATCAGGTCAATACCTCCGTTTTCCCTGATTACCTCCAGCATACCTCCCGCGAGCATTGTCACGATGATCAGGTCTCCCATCCCGCTGATGCCTCCTCCGATGGATTCAAGATAAGATACCCAGCCAAGGCTGCCTTCTGACATACCGATTACGGCATTCACGATAAGTCCGATGGTGAGTACTGCAGCTACGTTCATCCCTGAAATGGCAAGGGCGATGACCAATATATATGGTGTCAGCCTGATCCATTCTATAGGACCGGACGAAGGAGTTATATCCACAGTCATACCCATAAAGACATACAGAACGGTAACTATCAGTGCGGCTGGACCGACAATTCGGATGTTCGCCTTGAATTTGTCTGCCATCGAGACGCCTTGGGTCCTTGTCGCAGCGATTGTCGTGTCGGAAATGAATGACAGATTGTCCCCGAAGAATGAACCTCCTACAATTATCGCTGTGATGAATGCAGGACTGGAAACCATTCCTGAAGCACCTCCTGCAGCAAGTTCTTCGGCAATTCCAGCCGCAATCGGTACCAAGGCAACGATAGTGCCGACGCTGGTGCCGATTGACATTGAAATGAAGCAGGAGGCGATGAACAGTCCTGCGAAGAGCAGTTTCCCTGGCAATATTCTCAGTGCAAGGTTTACAGTAGCGTCGATTGCCCCGATATCCTTGGCAGTGGCGGCGAAAGCTCCTGCCAGAACGAAAATCCATATCATCAGGAGCACATTCTTGTTGCCTGCCCCTTCTGAAAAGATAGCGATTCTCTGCTCCAATGTCTTTCCTCTGCATATGAGGATAGCGTATATGGATGCGAGGAGGAATGCGGCGGATATAGGTATTTTATAGAAGTCGTTTACAATGATGGAAGAAATGAGATAGATGCCTAGAAAAACCGGCAGAGGACTGAGTGCCAGCCATCCTCCCATAGGTCTGGAGTCGTATTCTTCCCATTTGCTGCGTACTCCTTGAAAAAGTTCCTTTATATATTTGTCTGGAATGATTCCCATATGAATTCGTTTAGCAGGTGCAAAGATACATAAAATAGACTTATCTTTGCAGAGGATATAGATAGTAGATGTAATGCCAAAGCGTAATAGGGAATTCAGACTGGAAGTGCCGGGAGGAGAGACTACGGTTCTTCTTCATACTTGCTGTGCACCTTGTTCTTCCGCTATAATCGAATGTATGATGAAGAACGGGATAACACCGGTGATATATTATTGTAATCCGAATATATATCCCCGGGAAGAATATGAAATCCGTAAGAATGAATGCACCAGATATGCCGAGGCATTGGGCCTGGAGATAGTGGATGCTGATTATGATCACGAAAACTGGCTGTGTGAGATGACCGGTCTGGAAAATGAACCGGAAAGGGGAGGGCGTTGTCTCAAATGCTTCAAACTCAGGCTCCTGCGTACAGCCCGATATGCTGCAGAGCGTGGAATAAAGGTCATCTCTACTACCCTTGCATCATCCCGCTGGAAGTCTCTTGACCAGATCAATGAGGCTGGCCGTTGGGCCTGTGCCGAAATCCCACCGGATGACAGTGTCATATGGTGGGATCAGAACTGGCGTAAAGGGGGCCTTCAGGAAAGGCGCCTGCAGATCCTGAAGGAATATGATTTCTATAATCAGCTTTACTGCGGTTGTGAGTTCAGTATCAGAAAAGATAATCAGAATACGGGAGAATAGTCCTCTGATTTGACTACGGTGACACAGTGTTCGCTGACAGAAGCTGGAATTTCTTCTCTTATATAATCGTGTTTTTCTTCCGCTCCTGAGGCCTTTGGAGAAAGAGTCAGTCTCTTTCCGTCACCGCTTATCGCTACATCGTATTCGCTTCCCCACGCTTGTGAGTCATTATATTTTCCGCTTAAGACGGCTGACTCTTCATCGATCTGCCAACTGCCTTTGTACAGATGGTATGCACCGTCACCGATTTTCTGATAAAGTTCGAACTTCTTGTTTTCAGTGAGGCCAAGATAAATATCTGCGCCCAAAGAGGCATCTGTATAGTGCCATTCTCCTATGATTGCAGCTGCGAGAGTCTCTTCCGGCTGCGGAGACGGTCCCGGTCCTGGATCTGGAGTCGGTGAAGTTTTGTCGCAGCATACAAAGCACATAAGTGCCATTACGGTATATAGTATCTTTTTCATATTGATTCGTTTTTTATAGCCATCCTCCGTTTTTAGCGGTGTAAGGCCTTGATGCTATTGATATTTCTTTCGAGAATTCCATTCCTCCGATGGAGTCACCGCCTCCGAGCTTGTCGCCTCCTGCTATAGCCTTGACTGAAATCTTTCCAGAACCTACCTTTGTGCAGGTTATTTTCATAATGCCATTTTCAATGGCTGGTTCTCCTGTTATACCAAGTGCTGCTGCACCCTTGGTGTCTATCTCAAGATAAGTAAGTTCGCCGGCGTGGCCTCCCATATAATCCTTGAGAGCCACCTCGATCTCTTCTCCTGTCCTGGCCAATATTGATGGTGTTCCTTCGATCTGCATAAGGAATCTCCACGCATCTACTGCACCTGTTCCCATATTGCCCTTGTATTCGTCAAGGTTCAGAAGGCGGCTTTCTCCTGTTACGTCTTTGGTCTGTTTTGTTCCGGTAAGGCGTGAATTCATATCGTTGGTCGAACTCAGGAGCATAGAGACAAACTGTTCGCGTGTGAATTTCCTGCCAAGTTCCATCGCATATGACATACCGAGGGCCACAACTCCTGAAACGTGAGGGCAGGCTTGTGATGTGCCTTGCATATATCCGTACTGTGTATTGCCGCTGTGAGGCATTGTTCCTGTCAGACCGTTAGGGATGGTAGAAAGAATCATTGTGCGTGTAGCCGGTGAGGCAGGATTGGTATAGTAGTCACCTCCTGGAGCTGCGATGTTTGTACCAGGGCCGAAGTTTGTGTATGCGGTAGGAAGGAAATCCGAGGCGAAGGCAGCTACTCCGATGACATCCTTCAATGCACCAGGATATCCGGCTTTATTCCTGCCGTCGTTACCGGTAGAAAATACTACGATGTTGCCTCCTACGGCAGGACAATTGGCATTTGCAGGATCAATGAAGTATTGTAACGCATCGTACTCCACTCCTGCCTGAGCCTTGTAAAGATTGTCGGAGTCATAGTAGAATGTGTCACCGGCCGGAGATCCGAAGGAGCAGGATGCTATGGATGCGCCGTTGTCAGCAGCGTAAATCAGGGCATTTGCAATGGTCTCGACTGTCGGATTCTTGCTGCCTTGGAATATCTGGCAAGACATAAGTCTGACTCCGTCATTGTTTCCGGTTCCTCCGGCAATGCCTGATATTCCTTTTCCGTTATTGTTTTCCGCACCAATGATGCCCGCTACGTGTGTACCGTGACCAGGAGCACCTTCTCCTTGCGAGATGGCATCGATGCTGCCGGAGTTCTTGATGAAATTGAAGCCGTTTCTATCATCGATGAATCCGTTTCCGTCATCATCTACACCTCTTTCTCCATTCTTCTCGGCTTCATTCACCCACATACAATCCTTGAGGTCCTCGTGGATCGTGCTGATTCCGCTGTCAATGATAGCTACGACAATATCCGGGCTTCCGGCACATATGGTCCACGCGTCTTTTATGGCGATATCGGCACCGGCAAAAGCTGAAGATGTGATGCTACCGTCATTATGCAAGTTCCACTGTTCGACAAAGAAAGGATCGTCGAATGAGGTTCCGCCGTTTCCGCTTCTGGTCATTGCTCCCTCGTATGGCATCATCTCGGATTTCTCCTGCTTTATTTCCGAGTTGTATTGTAGCTTCTTTACGGATTTCTCTACAGCAAGTATTTCTGCTGCATCCCTGGCTGTCATACCATCGTCGAAAGTCACCTTGTACCAACAGTGAAGATTATGTCTGACTGCTGATTCGCTTGTGATATTTCTGAAAACAGGTTCGAAAGACAGACGCTCATCGGAGTCGGATGCGATATCTTCGATATTACCGTCAATGAAGACAAGTACTGATGATGCGGTGCCGGCGCCTGTTGTGTTTCCGACAAGTTTGGATGCCAGGACTTCATTGCCTGTGGCTTCTGCTCTGTTCTTCAGCGAGTCTTCCTTAAGGCAGGAAGTGCATATCGCTGCCAGAGCAAGAAGAATGATAAACGGTCTTCTCATATTATTTAAATTTATTCGGTTTTTATTGTCAATTGTGCTTTTCTTACGCTTTTACCGCTGACTTCCACTATGATGTCTCCCGACTCCGTGCCGCTCTGAACCAGAACAGTGAGCTGTCCGCTGAAAAGATGCATCTGAGGCTGCTGGAATGATTCCAGGCAAGTAGGATCGCCGTTTGCGATGGCCTTGAAGCTGCCGTTGCCGGTTACCTTTACCTTGACGAGCCTGTTGTCCGTCGGAACAGGATTGCCTTCCTTGTCCGTGAGGCTTACATTGATGTAGCAGAGGTCCTCTCCATCGGCTTTCAGTGTCTTTCTGTCAGGAGTGAGCTTTATTTCAGCCGCCTTTCCAGCCGTACGGATAGATTTCTCTGCGACAGCCTGTCCTTCTGAGTCATATGCGATTACCTTGATTTCTCCCGGCTCATATATCACGTCGTCCCACATCAGACGGAATCGTTTCATCGCATCTTCGCCAAGACAAGGAACATTGCCGTCAGGCTTTGCAAAAGTCCTGATGCCCTGTGATACTCCGTTTATGAAAAGTTCCGCTGAAGGGTAGGAAGTGTATACGAATACAGGTGTGACCTCTCCTTCACGTCCTTCCCAGTTCCAGTGAGGAAGAATGTGGAGGGTTTCATCGTTTTGATTCCATTGGCTTCTGTAGAGATAGAAACGGTCTTTAGGAATGTATGCCAGATCCACGATGCCGAAAACCGATGAGTGGTTCGGCCAGGCGTCGGTGTCGTATGGAGAAGGCTCTCCGAGATAGTCGAATCCTGTCCATACGAATTGTCCGATGCACCAAGGGTAATCCTCATCTGCCGCGAAATCATTGTCCGGAATATTCGACCACCAGCAGTATTCCGTGTCGTATGAGGATGACTGATGGTCATCGTGCATTATGGCTGCTCCAAGTCTGGCAGGGAAGTGGTATACTCCGCGTGAACTTACTGTGGATGCTGTCTCGCTGCCGAGAATGATTTTCTGTGACAGCAATTCGTATGCAGGAATATATCTGTCTACTTTGTAATTGAATCCCACTATATCAAGCTGCTCTGCGAATCCGTTGAGGATCACTGCGTTATATTGATCCATTCCGCAGGTGACCGGCCTTGTCGGGTCTTCGCGATGGCATAGTCCCTGAAGCCAGGCAGCCACTTTGACTCCCTCCTGTTTCCATTGTGAAGGCACCTCGTTTCCTATACTCCACATCACTACGGAAGGATTGTTACGGAAATGGTGGAGCATATTGATCATATCCCTTTCAGCCCATATGCGCCCGTCTCCGCTGTCCTGGTTGAAGAATCTGTGGTAGCCGTTTTCGCATTTGGCGATGTCCCATTCGTCGAAATTCTCGCACATCACCATAAAGCCCATTTCGTCGCAGAGCTCGATCAGTTCTTCTGCCGGCATATTGTGCGAGGTGCGGATGGCGTCGCAGCCCATATCCTTGAGAATTGTGAGCTGGCGGCGGATGGCAGCTTTATTGACTGCTGCTCCGAGAGGACCGAGGTCGTGATGAAGGCAGACTCCGCGGAACTTACGGCTTTCGCCGTTGAGGAAGAAGCCTTTTTCCGGAACAATCTCGATGCTTCTGAATCCGAATCGGGTCCATTTTGTATCCTGCAGCTGAGTGCCGTGGGTGATGGAGACTGCAGGTCTGTCCATATTCCAGTCTGTATCAATCGATCCGCCAAGGTGGATTTCTGTACAGGCGTGGTATAGCTTCGGTTGTTCCGGGGACCAGAGCTGAGGGTCATTGACGGTGATATTCTGCTCTATTTCTCCGTTGAAAAGCGGCCTTGTGTCTGTTGACAGGGCGATTACATTCATATTTTCACTGTCAATGATCTTTGTCCTGACGGTGATCACGCTTCCGTCTTCCACTCCCTCGACCTTGGTCTTTATATTGACTGTAGCATAGTCTTTTTCAATATGTGGAGTGGTTACATAAGTTCCCCAGACAGGAATATGGACCTGTGGAAGGGTTATATGGCGGACCTTTCTGTAAAGTCCTGCGCCCGGATACCAACGTGAAGACTGAGGACGGTTCTCCAGAAGTACAGCCACTTCATTTGTTCCGGCCTTGAGCTGATGGGTTATGTCGCAATGGAATGAATTGTATCCGTACGGCCAGAAGCAGACTTCCTCTCCGTTTATCATTACCCGAGCCTCGCTCATCGCTCCGTCGAACATTAGGATATGACGTCGTCCGTCCAGTTCAGCCTCGCTTATTTCCAGAGTACGTCGGTATGTCCCCTTACCCATATAAGGAAGACCTCCTGTACGTCCGGTCTTTTCAGTGGCGATATCCTCTCCGTTCTGTACTACCGCAACGGTCTGAAGGTCATTGGCTTTGTCGAAAGGACCGTAGATGGCCCAATCGTGAGGTACGGAAACCGCTTCCCACCCTTCTGCGGCTTCGATATCGTGACCTTTGCGGAACTCCCAGTCTTTCAATATGGTTTCGCTTCTCTGTGATTGGGCGGAAGAGGTTATGACGGCAGATAATGCTGCAATTGTGCTCAGAATCTTTTTCAGCATAGTTAACATTGATTGTCAATCTTACAAATGTAGCAATTTTTTTAGTAATTTTGTCTGAGATTTGATGGTGATTATGAAAAGACTTGCTTTTTATTTGTGTCTGCTTTTTGCTGTTTCCTGCACTTCCGGTAATGAGAGTGTCTATGAGCAGGAACTCATCCGTATCGATAAGGCCCTGGAGCGTGCTGACGAATACTTGCATATGAAGCAGCAGAAGATCAGTACAATCGAGAATATGCTGAATTCCAGGGGTGTCACTCCGCTCCAGCAGTATCATATATACAGACAGCTTTTCCTTGAGTATCAGCCGTTTCAGTTTGATAAAGCCAAGGAAACCCTTGAATACCAGCTTGTCATTTCAAAGCAGATGGCAAACGACTCCCTTCTGCATTGTACGATGCTGGATATGGCAATGCTCCATACGACTGCCGGCTTTTATCTTGAAGCTGACGAAATCTTTGCTCAGATAGATACAGCATCCCTTACTCTGGATCAGAAGGTGTGCTGGTATGATGCCCGTCAGAAGTTTCTGCACGATTACAAGGAATATGTGAGCACTTCCAGCATTGAGGTTCCGGATGCTTCTCAGATTACCCGTTATCAGGACCGTATCCTGGAAATTACATCTGGTGATCTTCCGTTGAACAGACATATCCGTATCCTCAGGATAATCGAAAGCAGAGATTTTGAAAAGGCTTATAAGGAGAATCTCGAGTTTATAGCAAGTCTGGACAAGACATCGCGCGATTATGCTGTCCAGACTTATTGGCAAGGATATATATGTGATAATCTTAACCGTACGGACGAATTGATCTATTGGTGGACTGAGTCTGCACTCTGTGACATTCAAGGAGCGATCAAGGATAATGCGTCTCTATGCTCGATAGCGATAAAACTGACTGATCCTCAGGATACTGACCGAGCTTTCAAGTATATCAGTATGTCTCTGGATGACGCTCATTTCTATAATGCAAAACTTCGTAAGGTGCAGATTGCTTCCACTCTTCCGTGGATACTCAAGACATATACCGACAGCAAGGATATCCAGAACAGGTACAGGACCAGATATCTTATATTGACAACTTGCATAGCATTGCTTCTGTCGGTTTTCTGTGTGGTTGCCGTCCGCCTTTATGTAAAAGGACGTAAGAATGCTGAAGAAATTGAATCCAAGAATCTTCAGCTTGCTGAATATTATAATTCAGTGATAGATGCTGAGGAGAATCTGAAGCAGACCAATCTCGACCTGATAGAGGCCAATGCCGCCAAGGAAGAGTACCTAGGCCTTTTCCTTTCAATGTGCTCCGGCTATCTTGACAAGCTGAAGAAAAACCTTACTCGTGACCAGTTCGATGCCGAGCTCAAGAATTTCTACAAGACATTCGATACGTCTTTCCTCTCACTCTATCCTACCTTTGTGGAGGAGTTCAATATGCTGCTTAAAGAGGATTGCAGAATTCGTCTTAAAGATGGTGAACTGCTCAGTACCGAGCTCCGTATCTTTGCTCTGATCAAGCTCGGAATCACTCAATCTTCTCATATAGCATCTCTTCTGAGGTACTCGGTAAACACCATTTACAACTACAGGGCGCAGGTGAAGAATGCTGCTCTGGAAAACCGTGAAAATTTCGAGGAAACGGTAAGAAAAATAGGCTCAAAACGCTAAAAAATCCACTTTTAAGATATTGTCTCTGTAAAGCCAATGCTCAAATAATCAATTTATTAGAGTGTTGGCTTTACTACTTTTATCCACTTTAACCGAATTTGCTCCTTCAAAGTCGTGTTTTTTGTCCACTTTTTTACCTTGGTGAAGTGTTGTAAGTTATTGAAGCAAAGTTGTTTACCTGCTTTTAATCCACTAAATGAAACCAAATCTCGGGATATGTTGCAGAAGTGAATGAAAAAATGCATAAATTTGAGAACACGAACTTTCAGATTCGTTCACACTTTTAACTAACACATAAACACTAACCAAATGAAACACCTAGCTTATCGAATCGCCCTTATCTTTGCGATAATGGGTCTGAGCTGCGCCAACGCGTTTGCTCAGCAAGTGAAAGGTACAGTCAAGGATTCAGCCGGCGAGCCGGTTATCGGAGCCGCTGTAATGGTGGAAGGTACTTCTATTGGTACCACCGTTGACCTTGACGGAAATTTCGTTCTCACAGAGGCCATCCCT
>JAEIGA010009574.1_pt1 | contig 14669 bp, 11 predicted proteins | sample 9270691 | NCBI WGS metagenome assembly JAEIGA01 (sample SAMN17057246, study PRJNA624740) | gut metagenome | biome: biome; isolation source: fecal sample | host: Bos grunniens | place: China: Xizang | collected 2019 | reverse complement strand
TGCTGCTGATGATGTAACAATTAAAGGTGTTGTATTAACAGGTAAAGGTAGAATTGCTACAGTTTCTACTCAATCTATCGAAGACTTAACTATTAAATATGTAGTTGTTAGAAGTTCAACTCTTAACGTTGGAAACTACTCATTAAGTGCTCCATTCTATCTAGTATCTGGTGCCGGATATGAAGTTATTAATGCAACTATCGCTAACTGTAGAATTGAAAACGATCCATCTGTTTCTAATGACAGACCAATGATCGCTATCTTATCAAATGTTAACGGTATAACTATTAAAGACAATGAATTTAATGGTAGACGTACTCAATACAATGATGGTATTAAAGTATTAAGAGCAAGTGATGAAGCGTTAGACAAATCATCATTTGGTATTAAAGGTGATGTAACTATTACTGGTAATACATTCTCTAATTACCAACAATATACAATTTGGTTAAGAGAATATGGTGCTGGTAACTATGTAATTGAAAACAACGTATTCAATAATATTGGTACAACTGATGGTTCTCATGCAGCTGTTAACTTTATAACTTCTCATGTAGGAACTGGTGAATTAAATATATCAGTTAAATACAATGTTATTAACGGTGGTTTAATGTTATTAAGAATTGATGGAACTGTATCAAATGGTTCTATCGAAGCTAACTATAACGTATTACAAGGTACAAATCCAGAAACTACTCCAACTAAATATGTTAAAGATTTATCTGGATTAACAAGTAATTATGATAACAACTATTGGGGTACAGAAGCTCCTGCTAGTACATTCTTCAATGGAATTACTGCTCCAAGTAAAGTTTATGCATCAGCTGATGAAGTTCCAAGCATTGGTGAAGTTGAAGAAGCTGAATACAAAATCACTTATGAATTAGGTGATGGTGATTGGGATAAAGATTACTATACATATGATGAAATTATCGCAGACTTATTAGCAGACTTATCTACATGGTATGGTAAAGAAGTAACTGCTGCAGAAGTACACAATATTTCTGAAGTAGCTTCAGTTACAATGTATGACTTCTTCTTAACTGATGCTACTTACAGTGCTAAGTGGGGATGGTTAGCAGATTTCATGGTTGAAACTCGTAGCAAAGATGATGACCGTTCTGGAGATGTTTCATACTTAAATGACAAGAATAATGCATATTGGCGTTATGAAGTATGGGCATTCGTAAATAAAGCAACTAGAACATCTTGGCCATATTCTTCAGAATATGATGATAGAGAAGTTCAAGAATCAATTGCTCAAGCTGCATTACAATTCGCAGTTAGTCAACCTGGACCTGAAACTTATGTTCCTGGTGGAAATACATCATTAATTGGTGCTGTTTGTGAAGGACGTGTATTCTTATACTGGGTTACTCAAGATGATGTTATCTTAACTGATAATATTCCATTTAATATGACAGGAGATTTAACATTGACAGCAGTATTCTTAGATGAAGTTAAAGCTACATCATTCAAAGTTACAAACATTCCTGCTAAAGGAATTGAAAGATATGCTACATTACAATTAGAATGGGTATTCAACCCTGTTGATACTTATAATACAGCATTATTATTCGAATCAACTGATACAAATATTTTCACTGTATCTAAAACTGGTTTAATCACTGCAGTTGATACAGGTACAGCAACATTAAAAGTTACTGTATTAGGAAATGAAGAATTAAACTGCGAATATACAATCAATGTATATGTTCCTGGTCAATTCGAATTATCTTATAAGACTGAATCTTATGTAAAAGCTGGTGATTCTATTGAATTAGTAGCTAAATATGTAGGTGGATCAAATTCTGCATTAACATGGACTTCTGCTGATGAAGCAATCGCAACTGTTGATGATAGTGGTGTTGTAACTGGTGTTAAAGCTGGTACTACTACAATTAAAGTTGCTTTAGCTGATAACGCTGAAGAATATGCTGAATTCACTGTAACTGTTGTTGATGCTGAATTATCAGAAATCTTAGAATTTATCTTAAATTCACATGAAAGTAATGTATTCTCAAGATATGACTTAAATATCGGTGGTACTTACAATGCTGATATCTTAGGTAGTGTTAATAAAGTATTATTCAATGATGCATATGTTGTTAACGATAAGTATTTAGCTGATGGTAATGCTAAATATACTGATCCTAGACTTATGACTCCTGAATTCATTACTGTTCACTACACAGGAAATATGGCTAAAGGTGCAAATGCAGCTGCAAATGCTGGATATTTCGTACAACCATTAGCTGAAAACTCTACATCTATCCACTATACAACTGGTAATGATGGTATCTTCCATTGTATGGATGATAATAGACGTGCAGCTCATGCTGGTGACTCTTCAGCTGTTAACTATGTAGGTGATTTTGAATGGGTATCAACTGGTGTTGCTGCTCCTGCAAACGTTACTCCATATGATTTATTAGCTATCGAAGTTACTGTATCTGATGATTGCTACTATGTAATTAATGGTCAAAAAACAACTATTAAATTACCTACAACATATCAATATAGTACTCGTAAATCATTACATACTTATGATAACCAAGGTCATGTTATCAATGCTGCAAATGGTTCAGTAAGAGATGCTGAAACATACTTCAATGATATGGGATTCAGATTCATCGTTGAAGACGGAGAATATAAGATGGCTAAAACTTGGTGGTGCTATACTCAAGTATGGGAAGGAAGAATCTGCTCAATCGGTGGAAATAGTAATTCAATTGGTATTGAATCATGTGTTAACCAAGGTTCTGACTTATGGTATACTTGGCAAAAAACTGCTCAACTTGTTGCTAACTTAATGAAAGAAAATAATTTAGATATCAACAGAGTAGTTGGACATCACTTCTATACAGCTAAAAATTGTCCTCAACCAATGTTAGAAAACGATATGGAAATTTGGTATGAATTCTTCGCATTAGTAGAAGCTGAATACGAATTATTAACTAAGTACAATGATTACACTATCAATTTCGAAGTATTAAGTGGTTCTGAAGTATTAGCTAACACAGGTCGTGTATCATTAGGATTAGAAGCTTCTATCGTAACTTACAAAGTTACTGTAACTAAAGGTGGAAATAGCGAATCTATTATCTTAGCTTCTGCTGTTCCTGGATCATTCTTAAAATAATAGAGTGAAAAAGAAGTCTAGTTTACTAGACTTCTTTCTTTATATAAAATAAAGGTTAGCATTTAGCTAACCTTTATTTTATTAATATTCCAATTGATAAAATAATAAATAATATTATTTGATGAACAAAATACAACCATAAAGCATTTTTACCAAAAAAAGTTAAAGGTTGAATATTTCTTTTCTTTTTAAAAATACTTTTCTTTTCTTTATATATAGTTCTTCCTACAACCATACCTAACATATAAATACCTAGTCTTGGTATCAATGGTTGATAATCCATTGTGGATAAGTTTTCAGGTCTTATATTAAATGGTAATAAAAACAAATGATCGACAAAAATATTTTTGGTAACAAAATAACAACTTATAATAAAAATACCTAAAAAGATAAGTTGATAATTTTTTAATTTATCTAGAATAGGGGTTAATAACATACAGATACTTAAACATTGTAAAATACCAAAGTATATTGTGATATTCATATTATAACCAAAGCGGTTTAATACTTTACTTACAATAAAAGTACCTATTGAAAATATGGTAGCAATGATTAATAATTTTGTTCCTCTTTTTAGATTATTTCTAGAAAATGTTGAACTAATCCCGGATACAAACATAAATATTGCCCAACAAAATATTGTATTTATAATGCTTTTAGATTCGCTAAATATGTAATTATAGGACCAATTACAAATCTTTAATAAAGTAGGATTTGTATAGATATTTCTAAAAATGAATCCCATATCAAAGCAAAAATGGTCGAAAATCATCATTAAAAAAGCAAAACCTCTTAAGATGTCTATTTCCCAAATTCTTTCTTTTTTTGGTATATTTTCCATATTTATCACCTATTATTATTATAACATAAAATATAATATGTAATTAAGTAATAAGTAAAAAAATGTAAACGATTAATTTATTTTATTATTTGTAAAAATAAAATTGTTGGTATATAATATTAATTGAAGTACTTGTATAATAGCTTTAATAGGAAAGCGAGTTTCTACCTCAAGGCCGTAACTTTGAGACTACAAGATAAAATATATGTCTTAGTAGAATAGCGGCTTTTTAGGCGCTTTTTTATTTATTTTAATAATAAAAAGGAGATAAAATATGTCAACAAATGTAAGACCAATAGATATGAAACGTATTAATACAAAAGAATTAGCAGAAAAGTTTATCGATGAACAAGTTGCTTTAATCAAAGAACAAGTAGGTAGCGATAAAGTATTACTAGCATTATCAGGTGGAGTAGATAGCTCTGTGGTTGCGGCACTACTAATCAAAGCAATTGGGAAACAACTTGTATGTGTGCATGTTAATCATGGATTATTAAGAAAAGATGAACCAGAACAAGTTGTAAAAGTATTTAGAGATGAAATGAATGCTAATTTAATTTATGTTGATGCGATCGATAGATTTTTAGACAAATTAGCCGGTGTTAGTGATTCAACTAAAAAACGTAAAATCATTGGGGCAGAGTTTATTGATGTATTCAAAGAAGAAGCAATTAAACTTGATGGAATTAAATTCTTAGCTCAAGGGACAATTTATCCAGATATTCTAGAAAGTGGAAAAGTAAAAGAACATCATAATGTAGGTGGATTACCTCAACAACTTGGATTTGAACTTGTTGAACCAATTAAATTATTATTTAAAGATGAAGTAAGACTTGTTGGTAAAACACTTGGTTTACCTGATGCAATGGTTTATCGTCAACCATTCCCAGGACCTGGACTTGGTGTTAGATGTTTAGGAGCAATTACAAAAGATCGTTTAGAAGCAGTTCGTGAATCAGATGCTATCTTACGTGAAGAATTTGAAAAAGCAGGTCTTGATCAAATAGTATGGCAATTCTTTACCGCAGTTCCTGACTTCTATTCAGTAGGAGTAAGAGACGGACAAAGATGCGTAGAATGGCCAGTAATTATTCGTGCTGTAAATAGTATTGATGCTATGACTGCTACTATTGAACCAATTAAATATGAAGTGTTAAATAAGATTACAGCTAGAATTCTCAATGAAGTTAAAGGAGTAAATCGTGTATTATACGATTTAACACCAAAACCAGTTGGAACAATTGAGTGGGAATAATTATAAATTTGCCCGAAAACCCTTATATATCAAGGGTTTTCGGGCTTTTTGTTTTGTCAATCGTACTAAAACGTAAAAGCTCGTTTCATCGGCGGTTAAAAATCCTTTCAGTTATGTGAAGAAGCGTCACGCGCTACACGTGTGACGTTTCTTCACATTTTGCAGATGATACTTTTTAGAAGCCATATTAAAACGGCTTCTAAAAACTCACTTGCTTTGTAAATCCTTGCTTTTTTCACTTCATACGTTATTCCTATCCTTTCAAAAAATCTGCGGATTTCCGCTTATATTATTACTGTAGAAATAAACGCAGAGTCCTAAAACTAAAGTTCTGCGTTTTTTATCTATATAGGGGTATTAATTTTGTCAAAACCCTTTTCTTTTTCTAAAAAGAGTGGTATAATATGTCTGCTACACATTTGAATATTTCCACTAACAATGGAGTGCTATAGGTAAAAATATACTCTCTCCCCTTGTTATATAGTGGAAAATATGTCGCAACATTGAGAGAGGGTTTTTCGTGCGTCTCTCAATGGGACGCACTTTTTATTAATATTTTTAGGAGGATATCAATATGTTTGACAACATTGGTGGTAAAATTAAGGGATTAGCAGAGGTTATTTTTTGGCTTGAGGCAATCGCAGCAGTTATTGTAGGTCTTGTTCTTGTTGAGGACACCGAAGGTCTCTCACTTTTGTTTGCAATAGCAGGTGTACTTGTGGCTTGGATTTCTGCTTGGTTTCTTTATGGATTTGGCGAAATTATTGACAAACTTTGCGACATTGAAAGAAACACTCGCGGCAGCGAAAGAAAATCCGAAGCACAATCCAAAGTCGATTCGGAGAGAATTAACAAAATTGAAAAACTGCGTTCTCAAGGGCTGATAACGGAAGAAGAATATCAGCAGGCAATTTCTAAAGAGAAGTAACAGGTAATATATGAATAGCAATATATCAATTAAAAAAACTCCATCTCTAAAATGTGGTGCCGCAATTAAGTTGTTGTCTATAATAGCACTTGTGTGTACTGTTTTAAGTCATATTTCGTATTTCTTTTATTATGATGTTGAAAAAATAAACGATGAATGGGTTTTCGAATTAACATTTAGATTTCCGTGCTTTACAAGTCTTATTTCATTATTGATATCGATAGCACCTTTTATCCTATATGTTATCTATATTTTTAGATTTTACAAAGAACTAAAAGCAACTGTTTTGATTCCTATCATTTTTGGGTTGTTTCCACTTGAAATACTGATTAGTTTCTTATTGGACGGCGGTAGTTATGGCATATGGTTGATAATTGACTTGTTGATTTTTGGGGCATGTGTATTAGCAGTTATAAGTGCACTTAAAGGATTTAACAAAAAACTTTTCATAATAATTCCTATGTCGTTATGTTTATTGTATAATGGATTGTTAATTATTTGGAGTTTTTCAATAATGCACTACTACATAGAAAATTCAATGTATCTTTATGCTTTTACTTCCCATCTTAGTATTATTGGTTCAACGCTGCTTTATATTTCTTTGCTTTTGTTTGGAGTAAAGAATAAAATCCCCTCAATTATTGTACTTTCACCCGAAAAAGAAAGAGCGAGAGCGGAAAAAATGAATCCTGAACAAGCACTAAAGCTGTTAAAGGATAAGCTTGATTTTGGTATGATTACCGAGGAAGAATATCAAGCACAACGAGCAGAAATTATCAGCAAACTATAATTAACAGCAAAGCCCCCACCGTCAAGGTGGGGGCTTGCCTATATTGTAGAAAAGAAAGAAAAAGAAAGGAATACCAATCAATTCAAAAAGCAATATAGGATTTTCCTTGCGTTGTTCCTTTATCCTTGCAAGAATAATTGGCTGTTATTACTATAGCAAGGTTATTCTTTCTTTATAATAATTTGCTCTAACTTTTTTGGTTTCCATTCACCTTTTTTATATAACTAACATAAATTACAATAGGTGATTGTCTTGAAATATTATATGGTTGGAATTAAAGGTACGGGAATGTCTGCTCTTGCATGTATGTTATATGATTTGGGGTATGAGGTAATTGGTAGTGATGTTTTGAAAAATTTTGGGTTTGAAGAAGGATTACAAGAAAGAAATATAAAAGTTCTAGAATTTAATGATAATAATATAAAACCTGAATATGTATATATAATTGGTAATGCTTATAAAGAAGATTTTGTTGAAGTAAAAGAAATTATAAATCATGATTATGAGTATTATTATTATCATGATTTTATATCTAAACTTGATGGTTTCCACATCGCAATATCTGGGACACATGGAAAGAGTACAACTACTAAAATGATTGTGGATATGTTAAGTGAAGAACCTATTTCATATATCATTGGAACAGGTGAAGGAAAGGGGAAAAAAGACTATAAATATTTAATATATGAAGCTTGTGAATATCAAGATCATTTTCTTGCATATCACCCAGATATCTTAGTGATTAATAATATTGAACTAGATCATCCAGATTATTTTAACAGTATTAGTGATGTATATAATTCGTTTATAAACTTAAGTAAACAATCCAAAAAAGTAGTAATTAATATAGATGAAAAAATTACGAAAGATGAACATTTTATATGTTATGGAAATGATAAAAGTGAGTATGTTTATAGAATAGTTGAAGAGAGTCAAAATGGTTATATAGTAGAAATTAATGGTAAAAAGTTTATGCTGCCATTCTTTGGAAAACATATGATTAATAACTTTTTAAGTGCCTATGTTGTTTTAAAAACTATCGGATATACTGATGAGTTTATTGAAGAAAGAATAGGTTTTATAAAACTTCCAAAACGAAGAATGGAAGAGGAAAAAATTGGTAAACAAATTGTGATACAAGACTATGCACATCATCCTACGGAAATAAAATCACTATATGATTCAATAAGTCAAAAGTATCCGAATATTCCAATAACAGTTTTCTTTCAACCTCATACATATTCAAGAACATTAGCACTTAGTAGTTTATTTAGTACTTCTCTTTCTTTTTTTGATGAAGTATATATTTTACCAACCTTTACATCTAGTAGAGAAAAGTATGATAAAAGCCTACAAAAGCAAGTAGATTATATTTTTAAAGAATTTAATTGTGTAAAAACAATTGATGAAGTTTTATTTAAAAATGATCGAAGAATATATGTGTTTTTAGGAGCGGGAGAAGTTTTTAGATATATTAAAAACTTGAAAGAATATATGGATGAAAACAATTAATTTATTTTCATATTTTCTTGAAAATATTTTCATGAAGTGGTATAATAAAAATTGTCAAAGAACATTTTCGAAAGGAAGGTAAAATATATGAATCAAATTAAGATTTATGATGTTGCTGGAGCAGCAGGAGTATCACTTGCTACGGTTTCAAGAGTTTTAAATCATCCTGAAAAAGTACGTCCTGAAACTCGTGCTAAAATCGAAAAGATCATTAAAGAATTAGGTTATAAACCCAACCTAAATGCTAAAGGTCTTGCGAGTTCTAAGTCAACAACAGTTGCTGTAGTGGTGCCAGAATTAACACGTAGTAGTGTTGCGGAAATGATTAATGGAATTGCAGATTGTGCCTCTAAGAGAGGTTATTTAATGCGCTTATTTGTTAACAATCGTAATCGCGAGGCTGCAACTATTGCCAATGAACGTGAATTATGGGGAGACGTTATGGCCTCAGGAGTCGATGGTGTTCTTTATATCAATGATGAAATCACTGAAGAACATTTAGATATCTTAAGTGAGGTAAGCGTTGATGTAGTATTAACTAACACTGTATGTAAGGAACCAAGTTTCCCAAGTGTCGCAATCGATTATAAAAAAGCAGCATATGATATTACAAAAGAAATGATTAATCGTGGTAACAAGAAAATTTGGATGATTACTACTATCCGTAAATATATGGTTAATGATTTAAAGGTTGAAGGATATCAAAAAGCAATGGAAGAAGCTGGACTTCAATCATATGTATTACAAGTATCTGGTAAAACAGAATTAAATGAACCAGCCTATGAAGAAGCATTAAAAAATGATCACCCAGATGTTGCGATTGTTGTTCGTGACTCTATGGCAGTATCTTTTATTAATGTTGCGAGATTACAACACATTCATATTCCAAATGAAATGCAAGTAATCGGATTCCAAAACACAAGATATTCTGAATTATCTAGACCTAAACTTACATGTATTAATAACCCAATTTATGAAATTGGTGAAAAATCAATGGATTTATTAACAAAACTTATGGAACAAACTTTAGAAGAAGGAGAAGACTTACACGAAAACATTCCATATGAAATTATATGGCGTGATTCAACAAAATAGTAAGTATTGATATTATGACGTTATATGAAGAGTTACAATGGCGTGGTTTAATCCATGCTGTTACTGATGAAGGTGTAATAGAAAAACTTAATCGCGGAGAATTAACATTCTATTTAGGAGCTGACCCAACTGGAGATAGTTTACATGTTGGTCATATGTTAGTTTACCTATTCGCAAAACGATTAGAAATGGTTGGAAACAAACCAATCTTCTTAATCGGTGGGGCAACAGGATCAATTGGTGATCCTAAACCTGGTGGAGAAAGACAATTATTATCTGCTGAACAAACTGCTCATAATGCAGAATGTTTACATAATCAAGTTTTAAATATGTTTAATTGTGAAATGGTTAATAACTATGATTGGACACACAATCTAGATATATTAACATTCTTAAGAACATATGGTAAATTCTTCAATGTTAATTATATGATTAACAAAGAAACTGTTAAAGCTCGTTTAGAAAGTGGAATTTCATATGCAGAATTCTCATATCAAATTTTACAAGCTCTAGATTTTGAACATTTATATCGTACAAAAGGATGCCAATTACAAGTAGGTGGTCAAGACCAATGGGGTAATATCACATCAGGTCTTGAATTAATCCGCAAAATGAATGGCGCAGATTCAGTCGCATATGGTATAACTGTACCACTTGTAACTAAGAGTGATGGAACTAAATTTGGTAAGAGTGAATCAGGGGCTGTATGGCTAGATCCTAAGAAAACATCTCCTTACCAATTCTATCAATTCTGGATTAACACAAGTGATCAAGATGTAGTTAAACGTTTAAAACAATTTACTTTCTTATCTAAAGAAGAAACAGAACGAGTTATTGCTGAATGGGAACAAGCACCACATCAACGTTTAGCTCAAAAAGTTTTAGCTAAAGAAATCACAACTTTAGTTCATGGTGAACAAGCTTATGAACAAGCATTAAGAGTTACTGAAGCATTATTTAGTGGAAAAGTACAAGAATTAAGTTTAGAAGAAATTGAAATGGGATTTGAAGGAATTCCTTCTGCAGAAATTACTGAAGATACAAATATTATTGATGCTTTAGTAATGGTAAAAGCAGCTTCTTCAAAACGTGAAGCTCGTGAATTTATCCAAAATGGGGCAGTATTAATTAATGGTGTTCAAGAAAAATCATTAGAATTTATAATTTCAAAAGATAATGCACTAGGTGGTAAATACACAATTGTAAGACGTGGTAAGAAGAATTATTATCTTTTAAAACACTAATATGATTCAAAAGGTTCAAAGTATTTACTTTGAACCTTTTATGCATACTATATGTATAATAGTAAGGGGTGATAATATGAAACAAGTTGGAAATACTCCGATTGTTAAATATGATAACTTATATTTTAAATTGGAAACTCATAATCCCACTGGATCTATTAAAGATAGAGCAGCATACAATATTTTAATGTCGCTTCTGAAAGAAAAAACCATTAAAAAAGGAGATACTGTTGTTATATCAACAAGTGGTAATATCGGTATAGCTGTTGCTTATTTTGGTAAAGAATTAGGTTTAAAAGTTATTGTTACGATGCCAAGTAATATGAGTATAGAAAGAATTAATTTACTTAAAAAATACGATGCAGAAGTAATATTAACTGATGCAGCACTAGGTATGAATGGATCTAATGAATTAGCTTCAAAAATTTCAAAAAAAAATAACTATTTCGAAATAAATCAATTTACAAGTATTTATAATCAAGAAGCTCATTTTGAAACAATGAAAGAAATACTTAATGATTTACAAGATGTAGATTATATTATATGTGGTATTGGTAGTGCCGGAACAATAAGTGGATTATCAAGATACATTAAAGAACATAATTTAAATATAAAAGTTATTGGAATTGAACCAGATGAATCTGCAATTATCACAAAAGGGATTAAAGGAGAACACGCTATTCAAGGAATCGGAGCGGGTTTTATTCCGCCACTACTAAACCTAGATAATATATACAAAATAGAGTGTGTTAAGAGTCGAGATGTGTTAGAAGAATTTAAAAATAAAAAAGAGATATCATTAGGATTATCATCATGTGCTTGTTATTTGGTTGGGAAAGAAATGTTTAAAAAAGAACCAAATAAAAAAATTTTGATAATTGTTGCTGATGGTAGGGATAGATATGGAGGTGTTAATTAATGAAATATATAGATTTTATTAAATCACATGACCCAGCTGCGTATTCAACACTACAAGTATTATTCTTATATCCTAGTGTAAAAGCAATGTTTTGGTTTAGAGTATCTCACTTTTTATACAAAAAGAAGTTTAAATTTATCGCTTTATACTTGATGAATAGAGTAAAAAGAAAAACAGGGATTGAAATACATCCAATGGCAACAATTGGTAAAAACTTATTTATTGATCATGGTGTAGGTGTAGTAATAGGGGAAACAGCAATTATTGGTGATAATTGTGTAATGTATCAAGGAGTAGTACTTGGCGGAACAGGTAAAGAAAAAGGTAAAAGACATCCAACTGTAAAAAATAATGTAATGCTTGGTGCAGGTTCTATTTTACTGGGTAATATTACCATAGGTAATAACGTTAAAATTGGCGCTAATACAGTAGTGTTAGAAGATGTTGAAGATGGTCAAACAATAATTGGTATAAAAGGGAAAATAAAAAACTATTTAAAAGAAACTAATAATTTGTAAAAAGATAGAAAAAGTGGTATAATAGAAGCATTATGGAGGACTGCCATGGACGCATTACAAGGATTAAATAATTTAATAGAAGAATGTATAAAAGAAGGTTGTTTTCCAGGAGCTAATTATTGCTTAGTAATTAAAGATAAAGTATATTATGGTTCTCTTGGAAATAAAGCAACAATACCTAGTGTTGAAGAAAATGATATTGATACTCTTTATGATATGGCATCAGTATCAAAAGTATTATCAACAACTTCATGTATTTTAAAATTACTTGAAGAAGGTAAAATAAGATTATATGCAAAAGTATCTAGTTACTTACCTAGATATAAACATACTAATGTAACAATATTTAATTTATTAACTCATACATCAGGAATGCAAGAAGGTATTTCTAAATGTACAACATTGAAAAATAAAGAAGAAACATTAGAACGCTTATATAGTTATGATTTAAATCATGAAACAGGAACAAAAATTTCTTATTCAGATTTAAATTATATTATGCTTGGAGAAATTGTTGAATTATTAAGTGGTATGCCACTTAATGAATATGCAAAAAAGATTTTGTTTGAACCATTAGAAATGGTTGATACATGCTATAAACCAGTAGATAAACTAAGATGTGCTCCAACAGAAATTAGAGATGATGAAACATATCGTGGACTTGTAAGAGGTGATGTTCATGATGAAACTGCCTATGCGATGGGAGGAGTAGCAGGACATGCGGGAGTGTTCTCAACTGTAAAAGATATGTCTCATTTTATTCAAATGATTTTAAATAAAGGTATGTACAAGGGTAAAAAAATCTTTTCGGAAGCAACTATTGATAGACTATTTGTTCCACAAGTATCAACAAAACATGATTTAGTTAATCACTATGATAGACGTGGACTTGGATGGATAGTTAATAGTCAATGCTCTTCAGCTGGAGATTTAACAAGTTATGATGATACAATTTTACATACTGGTTTCACTGGAACTAATGTATGGGTAGATCGAAAATATCAAGTTGGATTTAGTATGTTAACTAATCGTGTACATCCAACAAGAAAAAATATTAAACATATAGATGCTAGAACAAGAATTGCTAATTACATTATGTCGCATCTAGATGAATTTGAATAGGAGTGGTATATATGGCAAAAACAATTCTTGCAATTGGAGGGCATATAGGGGATGCTGAATTAACTGCAGGTGGAGTAATGGCTGCTAATGCGGTTGATGGTGGAAAAAATTATACTCTTGCGTTAACAGCAGGTGAACGTGGTAATCCACCACATTTAAGTGTTCAAGAATATAGAAAACAAAAAGTTGCAGAAGCTAGTGCTTTTGCGAAAATGGTAAATGGAGAATCATTTGTATTAGAGTATGCTGATGGAGAATTACCTAATAATGAAGAAGTAAGATATCAAGTTGCAAATATTATTCGTAAAGTTAAACCTGATGTAATTCTTACTCACTGGCATTCTTCAATGCATAAAGATCACAATAATACTCACCTAATTGTGCCAGATGCACAGTTTCTAGCAAGTGTAGTAGAGTGTGATAAAATAGAAGGAGCACGTCATTATGCACCTGTTTACTTCTGTGAAAATTGGGAAGATGATATGGATTTCAGACCATCATTTTATGTAGACTTTACTAAAGGTTATGATCTTTGGTGTGAAGCACTAAAAACACAATGGTTTGTTATGAATAGTAAAGATTTTAAATACTATGATTATTACACATCATTAGCAAGATGCCGTGGAGCATTAAATAAAACTATGTACGCCGAAGCATTTGCTATGCATGAGTACAAACGTATTTTAAGAAAGGATTCTTTTTAAAATGAAAAAATTAGTTAAAATTATAAGTGCCTTTTTATTGTCTTTATGTATATTTACATTCTTTGCTAACCCAGTAATTTCTGCAGAAGAAACTGAAGAATATACAGAATTAGAATATTACTATAACGATAATAAAACAAAAGTTAAAATTCCAGCAAAATTTGAAACAAAAGAAGCAGAAATGCGTGGAGCATGGGTTGCGACTGTATTTAATATGGATTTCAAAAAACAAAACGGAACATCTGAAGCTGCTATTCAAGGTTACAAAGATCAATTCCATGCTGTTCTTGATACATTAGAATCATACAATATTAATACAATTTTCTTCCAAGTGCGTCCTACAAATGATGCATTCTATAAATCAGAAATTAATCCATGGAGCCAATTCTTAGTTGGTGCTGGTGTTGACCCAGGATGGGATCCACTAGAATGGATGGTAGAAGAAACACATAAACGTGGAATGGAATTCCAATGTTGGATGAATGCATTCCGTGTTACTCAAAGTTCAGTATTAAGAGAAGGTGTTGCTAAAAACTACAGCAATTCTGAATTATTATCATTTAAAAATTCAGCTATCGCAACACTTGCAGATAACAACT
>JAEIGA010009573.1_pt1 | contig 14669 bp, 8 predicted proteins | sample 9270691 | NCBI WGS metagenome assembly JAEIGA01 (sample SAMN17057246, study PRJNA624740) | gut metagenome | biome: biome; isolation source: fecal sample | host: Bos grunniens | place: China: Xizang | collected 2019 | reverse complement strand
TTATCACATTCCCGCAATGCTGAGAGAGACAATCCAAGGGTTGAATATTCAACCCGACGGATTGTATGTGGATGTTACGTGCGGCGGATGTGGACACTCACGAGCGATTCTAGAGGCCCTTCAAGAAGTTCAGGGAGGTTCAGGAGTTCAGAAGTTCGGAAGTGGCAAATTGTATTCTTTTGATCAAGACCTGGACGCACTCGAGAACGCTCGCCAATCAGGCATGGACAAGCACGAGAATTGGCAGTTTGTACACAGCAATTTTCGTTACTTGAGAAACTTCATGGATTACTACGGGGTGAAGCAAATAGATGGACTGCTAGCCGATTTGGGTGTATCGTTTCATCATTTTGACTGCCCCGAGCGAGGATTCAGCTTCCGCTATTCCGCTCCGCTAGACATGCGCATGAATCAGACCGGAGGCAAGACCGCAGCGGATATTCTCAACAGCTATAGCGAAGAAGAACTCGCGCGCGTACTATATATATATGGAGAGCTGAAGAACGCTAAGCCTCTTGCCAAACGCATTGCCAAGACACGGGAGACCACTCCACTTGAGCGCACCGAGGATCTGGTAGCCATAGCGTTGGGAAAGAAAGTGCAGGAGGTTAGGGGTTCAGAAGGTCAGGAGTTGGATGTACCAGCCGCAGCCAAAAAAGACATGGCGAAGATCTTTCAAGCATTGCGCATAGAAGTCAACGACGAGATGGGCGCATTACGTGAGATGTTGCTGGCAGCCAGAGACTTACTCAAGCCCGGAGGACGCATCGCCATCTTGACCTACCACTCGTTGGAAGATAGAATAGTCAAGAATTTCTTGCGCTCTGGCAACCTAGAAGGCACCATAGAAAAAGACTTCTACGGCAATATCATCACCCCATTCAAAGTACTAGAAAAAGGACTAACGGCTAGCGAAGAAGAAGTAGAACGCAATCCCCGAGCAAGAAGCGCGAAACTGCGCGTAGCAGAAAAGAAATAGAACCATTTTATACATAAAACCATTAAACAAAAACAACTATGGGTAAGTTTTCATTACAAGAAATCCTCAGCGGAGACATTCTAACCAAAGCTGGGTTCAAGCGCCAATACAAAGTGATAGCTTTGATTAGTGCGCTTATTTTCATTTATATCCATTGCGGATATTTGGCGCAACGTCAACAACGCAACTTGAGCGAACTGCAAAAAGAATTGCAAGATGCCAAGTTTGTACAACTGAGCATCAATGCCGAGTTTATGGAGAAGACACGTCAGTCTTCTATCAGCGAGATGCTATCCAACAAAGGCAGCAAAGTGAAAGCTAGTAACACTCCAGCCATACGCATACCATGAGCGAGAATGTAAAACATACAATATTGCGATTTGCAATCGTTTTTGGCGTCATTTTGATGCTCTTTGTGGTAGTCGTACTCCGTATTGTCAGTTTGCAAACTATCCATCGTAGCGAGTTAGAAGCCATGGTTGCCGACCGCGATTCGGTGTACAAAACTATTCCAGCCGTACGGGGCAATATTTTTGACTGCGAAGGTCGTTTGCTAGCCACTAGCGTACCACAGTATAGTATCCATATGGACACACGCGTGGAAGCGCTTCATTTGGACAAGGGGATTACATTCTACCAATATGTGGATAGCATCGCTGAAGGATTGAGCCGTATCATAGGCGACCAAAGCCAAGAAGCGTATCGCGCAAAAATGGTGCGCGCCTACCATGGCAAAACTCGTCGTGAAAGAGATATTCGTTTGACATCCAAACGTATCTCCTACACCCAACTAAAAGAGATCAAGCAACTCCCCCTAATCAATCGCGGCGTATACAAGAGCGGCTTCTACGCTGTAGATTTGAATTTGCGTGTCAAGCCATTTAGCAGTCTAGGCAGCCGTACTATTGGCGGTATTTATGCGCAAAGTGGTAAGGGTAATGCCGGTTTAGAAAAGCGTTTTGACCACTACCTACAAGGTGAAGACGGTCTAGCTATACGTGAGCGTATGGCTAATCAATGGCAATATATCCCTATCCGCGAAGAAAAACACGGGTGCGACCTCTATACCACCTTAGATGCTAACTTAATGGATATCTGCGAAAGTAATCTGCGCGAACGATTGGAACACACGCAAGCCGATTGGGGATGTGTCGTTCTTATGGAAGTGGAAACGGGCGAGATCAAAGCTATGTGCAATCTAGATCGCGGTAGCGACGAGTCTTATTATGAGACCCATAATCATGCCGTTGTCCGTATGGAACCTGGTTCTACCTTCAAGACGATCGCTATGATGGCTGCCTTAGATGATGGCAAAGTAAGTATTGATGACACATTGCGCGTATGGAAAGATGGATGGAAATACTATAATGCTATACACCGCGACGCCCATCCTGCAGACACCGTCTATACCATACGCCAATCATTGGCTGTAAGTAGCAATATCGCATTGGCACGCATGATCACAGACGGCTACAACGGCAGCGCAAAGAAGTTTGTCAACAAACTCAAAAACATGGGTTTGTGCGACAGCATAGACTACATCATCCCCGGCGCCCACCAAGCACGCATCGTAGTTCCTAAAGATACCGTTACTATATCTCGTATGGCATATGGTTATTCGGTAGAATTAAGTCCACTGCAAATCCTTACCTTCTACAATGGCATTGCTAATGACGGCAAGATGATTACTCCCGTACTCGTCACTCAGGTAAAAGACGGCAAGAAAGTGCTTGAAGAGTTTGAGACACAGACTATCCGCAGCAGCTTATGCAGCAGGGGAACATTGGAAGATATTCGTGCTAGTCTGTTGGACGTAGTCTGGGACAACGACCTTGGAACCGCAGCCATGAATAAGTGGCGCCAACGCAAAGCACAGAGTGACTTGGTTAAGATCGCAGGCAAAACAGGTACCGCACAGATTATTGAAAACGGTAAGTACCAAAATCATAAGCACCGCATGTCATTCGTGGGTTACTTCCCTGCCGATAATCCGCAATACACATGCATCTGCGTCATTCACAATCCTCGCAACCGAGGAGCATACGATTCGGGACTAGACTGCGGTAGCGTGGTGCGAAAAATAGCAGAAAAGACCATGGTTTACTCAAGCGAGTACACCATACGAGATAAAAATCTGGTTATGAAAGCCAAAAACAAATAAGAATAATTCTAAGACTAGACTATATGATACTCAAGGATTTACTCATCGGTTTTGACGTATTGCAAGTAGTGGGAGATACGAATATCAAAGTGAGCGGAATACACTCTGACTCTCGCTGCGTAGCACCGGGCTTCGTTTTTGTGGCCCAAGTGGGCACCACTGTGGATGGGCATGCTTTTATTACCCAATGCATAGAGAAAGGTGCGGTTGCGATAGTGATGGAGAAGGCAGATCAAATGCCAGCCGAAAGCCATGGGGTGACATATATTCTAGTCAAGAGCAGCGACGAAGCGCTAGGCAAAATGGCACACCTATGGTATGGCGAGCCATCCAAGCACCTTCGTCTAGTAGGTGTGACAGGCACCAATGGCAAAACGACCACTGCCACCTTACTTTATCGCCTATTCAAGAGCATGGGAGAGAAAGTGGGACTGCTCTCTACCGTCATTAATTATGTCAATGACGAAGCAGTAGCTTCTACCCACACCACGCCAGATGCTTTATCGCTCAACGCATTGTTAGCCAAAATGGTAGCAACAGGCTGCACCTATGCGTTTATGGAGGTCAGCAGCCATGCTATCGCTCAACAACGCATCGCAGGTTTGGAGTTCGCTGGGGCTTTATTTACCAATCTTACCCGTGATCATATGGACTACCACAAGACCTTTGATCACTACCGCGACACCAAGAAATGCTTATTTGACCATTTGAGCAAGAATGCTTTTGCCATTACCAATATCGACGACAAAAACGGATTGGTCATGACGCAGAACTGTCGCGCCAAAGTCTATACCTACTCCACCCGCAGCATGGCGGATTTCCGTGGCAAGATCTTAGAAGAGGGGTTTGAGGGCATGCTACTGCGCATGCAAAGCACCGTCGGAGCTGTAAACACAGAGGTATTTGTCCCTCTCGTTGGTCGTTTCAATGTGAGCAACTTACTGCTGATATACGGGTGCGGCGTAGCTTTGGGAGCTGACCCTATGGAGGTACTACGCATCTTGAGCGGCCTACAACCGGTCAATGGTCGTTTCGAAACGATACATTCCGCCAAAGGATGGACGGGTGTGATAGACTATGCGCACACGCCAGATGCAGTAGAAAATGTTCTCAAGACCATCAACGAGATTGTGGCAGCCAATGCCAGCAAACAAGCACAAGCCGCACAAGTGATCACGGTGGTGGGATGTGGAGGTAATCGCGATAAAGGCAAACGCCCTATCATGGCACGTATTGCCTTTGAGAATAGTACGCAGTTGATATTAACATCGGATAACCCTCGCGACGAAGAACCACATGCGATACTTCAAGATATGGCAGCAGGACTTACTGCAGAGGAGTTGCACCGTGTACTCATGATAGAGGACCGCGCTTCTGCCATCAAGACTGCATGCGCTTTGGCTCGCCAAGGAGACGTGGTACTCGTAGCAGGCAAAGGACACGAAGATTATCAGATAATCAAAGGCGTAAAACATCATTTTGACGACCACGAAGTAGTGCGTGCCTGCGCTTTAATATAAATACCCAATATCCAATAACCATTACCCAATAACCAATATGTTATACCAATTATTTAGTTTATTCAACGATTTTCCAGGCGCTCGCCTGATGAGTTATATTTCATTCCGTGCCGTTGTGGCAGGAGTCATGGCTATGTGTATCAGTATTTGGGTAGGCCGCTGGTTTATTCAACTCCTTCAACGCAAAAACATCTCCGAGACGCAACGTGACGCAAGTATTGACCCCTTTAATGTAGCCAAGAAAGGCGTGCCAACTATGGGTGGTGTAGTGATTATAGCCGCTATTCTTTTGCCCTGTTTGTTGCTTGGACGACTAAGCAATATCTACATGATTCTCATGCTGATAACCACTATCATCTTGGGGTGCATCGGCTTCGCAGATGACTACATCAAGACTTTTCGCAAGAATAAAGATGGACTCAACGGTTGGATCAAGATCGCAGGACAAATAACCCTTGGTCTTATCGTTGGATTGACACTTCGCTACAGTCCTGAAGCTGTGATGAATGAGCGTGTAACAAGTCATATAGAGAACAATATCACCGTCTTTGAGAAATCCCCTGAAGTCAAATCTACTCGTACCACTATTCCGTTCTTCAAGGCGCATGATTTTAATTATGCAGATATTTTCTCATTTATGGGAGAGGAAAATAAATATCGCGCAGGTTGGATATTCTTTGTTTTTCTCACGGTCCTTGTGGTAGCTGCCGTGAGCAACGGCGCCAACCTCAACGATGGCATGGATGGTATGTGTGCGGGTAACTCGGCCATCATTGGAGTTGCCTTGCTAGTGCTGGCATATATTAGCGGCAACGTAGTATTCTCCGACTATTTCGACGTGATGTATATCCCTGGTAGCGAAGAACTTACTATCTTCTTAGCCTCATTCATTGGCGCATTGATTGGATTCTTGTGGTGGAATGGTTTTCCTGCGCAAGTCTTTATGGGCGACACGGGCAGTTTGACTATTGGCGGTATCATCGGCGTGAGTGCGGTGATCATTCATAAGGAGCTATTATTACCTATCCTCTGCGGCATCTTCCTGATGGAAAGTGTGAGTGTGATTCTACAAACCCAAGTATATAAGTTTGCCAAGAAAAAAGGCATCCATCTGCGCATTTGGAAACGCACTCCATTGCACGATCATTATCGCACTTCTATGGATCAAGTGCTCAAGAATGACCCTACTTGCAAGGTGCTCTTCAAAGGCAGAGGTCCTCTGCAACACGAGACTAAGATTGTACTGCGATTCTGCATCGTGACACTCATCTTAGCGGCATTGACTATCCTAACACTCAAAATACGATACACGACTATGAAAAAGATTGTTATTCTTGGTGCAGGCGAATCTGGAACAGGCGCAGCCATCCTAGCCCAAAGCAAAGGGATGGACGTTTTTGTCAGCGACAGAGGCCCCATTGCACCTATGTATCAAGCGCTACTCAACCAGCATCAAATCAAATGGGAAGAGGGGCAACATACCACAGAGAAGATCCTTGCCGCAGATGAAGTCATCAAGTCGCCAGGCATCCCGTTCTCTGCCCCTATTGTGCAACAACTCATCGCTCAAGGAACACCAATCATCTCCGAGATCGAGTTCGCAGCGCGTTATACCCAAGCCAAGATGATTTGCATCACCGGTTCCAATGGCAAAACTACGACTACCTCTCTGCTCTTTGATATGTTGCGTAGAGCGGGACTAGATGTGGGTTTAGCAGGTAACATCGGCAATTCGCTTGCTCTGCAAGTGGCACAAGAAGATCACGCCTATTATGTCATTGAGTTATCCTCTTTCCAACTAGATAACTGCTATGATTTTAAGGCAGATATTGCCATTCTGCTCAATATCACACCTGACCATTTGGATCGCTATGAGTATCAGTTCCAAAACTATGTAGACGCCAAGTTCCGCATCACGCGCAATCAAACTGCCCAAGATGCATTTATCTACTGGAGTGAGGATCCTGTCATTGACCGTGAGATAGCTCGTATTCGCCCACAAGCCACCCTCTATCCTTTTGGTAGTCAAGAGCAAAACGTAGCCTACACCAATGGCAAACAGCTCATTGTGTCTGCTCATAATGAAGTAGAGCCCCTCGCCGTTCCATTAGACGAATTGAGTCTAGAAGGCAAGCATAATCAATACAACTCCATGGCGGCAGGATTGGCGGCACAGATACTCCGTATTGACAATGCTGTCATTCGCGAGAGCTTGCAACAGTTTGCGGGAGTAGATCATCGTTTGCAATATATCGCTACCGTGCGTGGTGTACGATACATCAACGACTCCAAGGCCACCAATGTCAACTCGTGTTGGTACGCTCTAGAGAGCATGAACACTCCTACCATTTTGATTCTCGGGGGCACAGACAAAGGCAATGACTATAGCGAGATTGACCAGCTAGTCAAAGAGAAATGCACAAGCCTCATCTTCATGGGTAAAGACAACAGCAAGCTCATTGCCCATTTTGAGCCAATGGGTATTCCTTTTGTATCGGTTGATAGCCTAGACGCCGCTGTACAAACGGCTTATAACACCGCCAAAGAGGGTGAGACAGTACTTTTGTCCCCATGTTGCGCTAGTTTTGATTTGTTCAAGAACTACGAAGATCGTGGCGAACAATTTGCGAAAGCAGTAAGAAACCTATAAGATATATTTCTATGAAAATTAACGAACTCATTAACAAAATCAAACTCCAATACACCTATGTTGATCGTGTGTATTGGTCTCTTTTTGGCGTATTGATTATCGTAGCCATCTTGGCTTTGTTTTCCGCAAGTAGCACTTTGGCTTTCGCAGGGGATAGCACGCTCAATCCCATTTTGGATCAGACATTATTCATCATCGCAGGTGTGGTACTCGCTTTTGGCATACAATTCATGCCTAGTCGTTGGATTCGTATCTGCGGTTATGCGGGATTGGGTATATCTATTCTCTTGTTGGCGCTCACTTATACGAGTATGGGTGTGGAGATTAACGGCGCTAAACGATGGCTAGATATTGGTCCTATCCGTTTTCAGCCCTCCGAGTTGGCGAAATTGACTCTGATCATCGTCGTGAGCGATTTGCTGAGTCGTATTAAGAACGCGCAAGATGAGAAGAAGTATTTTTATATTGTACTGGGTATCACGGGAGTTGTGTGTATGTTAATCTTCTTCAACAACCTGTCCACGACCTTGTTGCTAGGCGGTATCGTATTCATTCTCTTCTTCTTAGCGCGTGTACATATCAAATATTGGGGAACTGTTTTTGTCATCGCCCTAGTATTGTTAACGAGTGGATATTTCATCGTTAAGAAAGCCTATATTGAGCCTGGCAGAAAGATAGAGGCTCAGCTTCTCAAACGTGTGGTCACATGGGTCAATCGTGTGGACACTACGGTAGAAGAATGGAACTCTCCTGCCGACCAAAAATACTCTCTAGAAGACGACTACCAGCGCACCATAGCCAAAGTAGCCATTGCTCATGGCGGCAAATCTCCGTTTGGTGTCTTGCCAGGCAATAGTACGGAGCGCAACTTCTTGCCACAAGCTTTTGCCGATTATATCTTTGCCATTATCGTTGAGGAGTCCGGTATTATTGGGGCCTTATTCTTGATTTTTATTTATCTGGCTATACTCTTCCGCTCTTGCCTTATCAGTAGCAAATATACCGACTATTCGGCTATGTTGATGGTGATGGGCTTGGCATTGATGCTCACTTGCCAGGCGCTTGTGAGCATGATGGTTTCCGTGGGGATTGGTCCTGTGACGGGTCAACCGTTACCTATGATTAGCCGTGGAGGTACGAGTGCTTTGGTGACAAGCTTGTATTTTGGTATTATCATGTGCGTTTCGCGTGAGCAAAAAGAGTTGCACGAACGCCAAATGTCTTCTATTGCTGCGAGCGAAGAGGACGTACCTGATATACAGATAGACAACTAATCCTTGTCTCCTACGGGTTCATGACGGGTTCATAACGGGTTCATAAGCCAACTTCACTATGTGATTACTATGTGATTACTATGTGATTAGTATGTGATTCATATACCTTACTTGAGTCATCAAGCAACAATGAAGACAACACCAAATTGTATCATCATATGAAAGTTCTCATCTCTGGAGGCGGAACAGGAGGTCATATCTTCCCCGCTGTAAGTATTGCTAACGCCTTGCGCGAAATGGATCCCAACTGCGAGATCCTCTTTGTGGGTGCGCTTGGGCGCATGGAAATGGAGCGTGTGCCTCAAGCGGGGTATAAGATTATTGGGTTGCCTGTTCGTGGTATTGACCGCAGCCGTCCTTGGCGCAATATCAAGGTGATGATTGATTTCGTGCGTTCCATGTGGCAGGTACGTAAGATCATTCGTGATTTTCGCCCAGATGTAGGAGTTGGCGTAGGAGGTTACGCCAGCGGAGCAGCTATGAAAGTGGCGGCTAAGATGGGCGTACCTATCCTTCTGCAAGAGCAGAACGGGTTTGCGGGTGTCACCAACAAAATGCTTAAGAATGACGCCAAGAAAATCTGCGTCGCATACGAAGGTATGGAGCGTTTCTTCCCTAAAGAGAAACTGATTTTGACGGGCAATCCTGTGCGTCAAAACTTAAATACTGGCACGAAGGAAGCTGCCATTGAATACTTCAACAAGACGTTCGGAGTAAACTTCTCCACAGAGCGTAAGACGTTGCTCATTATTGGCGGCAGTCTAGGTGCGCGAACCATCAACCAAAGCATCATCGCACATCTTCCAGAGCTAATCAATAGTGGTGTGCAAGTGATTTGGCAAACAGGTAAATACTATTTTGAGGACTGCAAACAAGCCCTCAACTCTCAACTCTCGTACACGAACTCTGCGAGTGATCGTTCGAGCGAAGGCGAGATAAGAACACTCAACTATCAACCCTCAACTCTCAACTCTCAACTCTCAACTCTTATCTGTACTGATTTTATCAGCCAGATGCCAGATGCATACGCTCTTGCGGATTTGGTTATCTCGCGTGCAGGTGCGTCATCTATATCGGAGTTATGTTTGCTGGGCAAACCATCTATTTTGGTGCCATCGCCTAATGTGGCAGAGGATCACCAAACGCACAACGCCATGGCATTGGTAAACAAGCAGGCTGCTGTGCTAGTCAAAGACATCGACGCTCATGACAAGTTAGTGTCAACAGCATTGCAACTGATTGAAAATGAAAAGACATTGCAAGACTTGCACACTAATATTCTAACTCTTGCACTACCAGATTCTGCCAAGCTCATCGCACAAGAAGTAATGGCATTGGCTAGCCAATAACCAATAACCAATATCCAATAACCAACAAAAAACGCAGCCCGTAAGCTGCGTTTTTTATTACTTGCGAATCCATGTTTGACTTCGTCCTATAAGACCTCTCTTATCCAACGATCCACGGAGTATCAAATTGCCATTTTCAAGATAGATCTTAGCATAATAAATTTTGCCTTTGGCAGGATCTAACACTTTGCCACCGCGCAACTCTCCTTCCACCAATTGCATATCACGAACAATAGTCAAACCTACAATAGGTTGATTGTAATCAGCGTCCTTACACTCTGTACATAAGGCGTCTGGGTTCTCAAAGAGAGTTACGATTTGACCATAATACATACCATTATCCGCCTTATAGATATTGACAATGGACTTTTTCTCGCCACTCTCATCATCAATGGTGACCCACTCGCCCAAGAAAGCGTTTTGGGCTGTTGCTAAGGCAGTTATCAGTAATCCTGCCATCAAAAAAAAGTTTCTCATTTTCATATGAATTAGTAATTTTTGTTGTTTTCGGCTGCAAAGATATATAAAAAATTCCGAACACACCAAATCCCTCTGCAAAAATATTTGCATAGCTCATTTTTTTTTCGTACCTTTGCAGGGTTTTTAATTCCATGGTCATGAAACTAGTATTTGCATCTAATAACAAGCACAAGTTAGAGGAAGTGCGTAAGATCCTTCCTGCCGACATATGCGTAATAAGCTTAGCCGAATTGGGCTTCCACGCAGAGATTGACGAGACAGGTTCAACCCTAGAGGAGAATTCAGCCATCAAAGCCGAAACGATATGGGCATGGATTAGAGCACATCAACTAACCCACGAAGTAGATGGGGTATTTGCTGATGACACTGGTTTAGAGATTCAAGCTTTGGGTGGTGCGCCTGGCGTAAGAACCGCTCGTTGGGCTGGCGAGGACTGCAATGATGCTTCTAATAGACAAAAAGCGCTACGCGAACTAGCGGGTATACAAGACCGCGAAGCACAGTTTCGTACCGTGATTACCCTAATCACCCAACAAGGAACACAACAAGTAGAAGGCATCGTGCGTGGTCGTATAGCCCAAGCGGAAGAAGGAGAGGGGGGATTTGGATATGATCCTGTTTTCATACCCGAAGGCTACGAACAGACTTTCGCTTCTCTGCCTGCAGAACTAAAGAATAGCATTAGCCACAGAGCCAGAGCCGTGGAGGCGATGAGAGAGATATTGAGTAACAAGTAAAAAGATGTCAATTTAATACAACAACCAATAGATGAAGAAATATCTGATACTACATATCGTATGCCTGATGAGTATCATGGCATGGGCACAAGATGAGCAAAGCCATTGGCGAACCCATTTTGCATACAATAGTGTGCAGACTATTGCGCTAGATGCCAACGAGGAAGTGTTTGCTGTATCTAATGGCAAGCTCTTCTCGGTCAATCCCATCAGCGAAAAGTTGACGATGTACAATAATTTTTCGGGCATGCATGGTGTCGAAATCGCACAAATAGCCTACGACCAAGCTCGTAAACAAATGTTGCTTATCTACGCAGACGGCAAGATAGACATTTGGCATGCGGATAAGCGCATGCAATACATGCCCGACTTGTACAACAAGCTGATGACATCGTCCAAATATTGCAATAACATTACCATCGAAGGCAAGATGGCTTATCTAGCCATGGATTTTGGTATCATAACCATGAACCTAGAGCGTTATGAAATCGTGGACACCTATTACATCGGCGATGAGGCAAGCGAAGTAAAAGTGCTAGATGTTAAGATAGAGGGCGATAGTATTTATGCCAAAACCAAGGACAAACTCTATGCAGCCCATATGCAGGAGAAGATAGTAGATTTTCGTTATTGGTCGAGCCGTCCCGTACAGAGTATCAGATGGGATGAGAAGAAAGGCAAAGAGTACGTGGGCAGTAATGGTGATGTATGGAGTGTGGCAGGCGCTAAGGGAATAGCCCGCAAGATGGTAACAGCAACCAAGCCGGTTTATTATCTTCCAGATGGGCCTGAAGTGAATACACCTTATAGTTTGACTTGGTCAGGAGGTAAATTATGGATGGTGCCAGGAGGTCGATGGGTGAATCAAAACCAGAACGCAGGACATGTAATGATCTATGAGCGTGGCAATTGGACCAATATCACCCAAGCTAGCATCAAGCAGCAGACTCAAAAGGATGTGCTTGATTTTACGAGTGTAGCTGTGGACCCTCAAGACGACAATCACTATTGGGTCAGCAGTTTCGGAACTGGTCTATACGAGTTTAGGGCAGACAAGGTTGTCAATCATTATCACCCTGGTAATAGTATTATAGGTTCGGCAGCTCCTAATAATCCCAACCGATATACTCGTGTGGACTGTCCTGTTTATGATGAAGATGGCGTGTTGTGGGTAAGTGTAGCAGGTGGTGTAGATACGAATATTGTGGCTTTTCTGCCTGACGGTACGCAGCGAGGGCTGAACTTGTATCATAATGACAATCGTTTCGTGCTCAACACCCCAGGTGCTATTTTGATAGATAGACATCAGCCACAACGCAAATGGATCGTATCCTCTCGTAGTGAAACGGGACTTGTACTCTTGGACGACGGCGGTAGTCGATGGGATACGAACGACGACCAATGTATCGTTCGCAAAGAGTGGATGGATCAGAATGGTGCTATTATAGTTCCAGACTTTATCTATACGGTAGCGCAAGCACCAACGGGCGAGATATGGGTAGGCACGAGCGCAGGACCAATCATCATTCCTCAAGATATCAATATGTTTGAGAGCAATAGTTGCATTCGTCTCACTATCCCCGCAGCGGATGGAACACCGTTGTTAGAAACAGAACGCATCAATGCTTTTGCGTGGGACGACCAAGGACAAATATGGATAGGAACTCAAACAGGAGGCGTGTATATACTGGATGCGAAATGTGAGCAGGTAGTAAATTGTTACACCAGCAGCAATAGCGTCATGCCATCCAATTGTGTGTTGTCGTTGGCTTTGGATAGCGACTTGCAAATCATGTATATCGGTACCGGATCAGGTTTGGTATCCTATGTCACCGACCCAGAGGTACTCTCAAGCGTTGAACTCTATGACGAAGAGGAAGATACCAACAATCATACAGGTATCATGTACAGCTGGCGAGCACATAATGCGTTCACCTCAGTCGATGATGTAGCTTGTATGGGGGATTATGTATATGGCTTGAGTGCGAAATCACTCGTTGAGTTAGACGCTAGCACAGGTGTCATCAAAAGTTTGAGCAAACTAGATGGACTCAATGCCTCTAATGCCAATCATATTGCTCATAATTCGTTACTCAACAAGACTCTCGTGACCTACGAGAACGGACAGTTTGACGTCTTGACTGCAGATGGCAATGTCCATGCTATATCCGACCTCTTCCTCAAACATATGAGTGGTTCGAAACAGGTCAACGACATCTGCATGTACCAGCACAAAGCTTTTCTAGCGATGAACTGGGGCATCTTGGTGGTGAATTTGAGGAAGATGGAGATTGAAGACACCTATTATATAGGCAAGAATGCGAGCGAGGTAAATGTGCGAAGCCTATGCATCATGGATGACCAATTGTATGCTTTGACCAACAACAACCTCTATCATGCTCGTCTAACGGATAACCTCATTGACTATGCCTATTGGAAGACGCACACTATCCCTGCTGGCGCGAGTATGCAGTTTATCCGCGCTTGGAACAACCAGTTATATGTACTGGCTGATAATCTGCTATACGCATGGCGTAGCAACTCATGGGTCAAGGTATCTCCCTACAAGTATAAGAATGTTTGCCATACAGGTGACGAGTTATGGTTGGTGCCCAGCACAGGTAAGGGAATGGGCAGATTGGACACTCGTGACGGGGTGACGTGGGCATTGCTGGATGTGGTATGTAATACCGTTACCAAAGATGGTAATACTTATTGGGTGGGTACGCAAGAAGACGGATTGGTGCACTACGACGCCACTACCACATTGCGTGAGAGTTATATACCAGATGGTCCATCAAGTAATTATGCATACAAATTGCGCTTCGCGGGTGACAAGTTATACATGCTACCTGGAGGTAGATGGGCAGACCGCTACAAACGTCCGGGCGATATCATGATCTACGAGGAAAATGAGTGGCATAACCTCAGGAATAGCAATTTGAAACGCATGAACAACAACAATGTAGTGCTAGATCTGATGAATGTGGCACAAGACCCAGAGGATGCTAATCACTATTTTGTGACGAGTTATGGCACGGGATTATATGAGATATATCAGGATTCTATTATTAATACCTATTTGCCAGACAATAGTCCTCTACATTCTGCTGCGCCAGATGTACCTCTTACTTTTACCCGTACAGATGGTATCACCTACGATAAAGAAGGCAATCTATGGGTGATTAATGCAGGTGGTGGCGAGACGAATAATATTCATGTCATCACACCTGACGGTCAATGGTATGCTTACCAGGCCTTGATTAGGAACAAAGCTGTTGAGATGCATACGCCAGGAGATATCCTCATTGACCAACGCTATCCTAACTGGAAATGGATTCCGCTATTGCGCTACAACACAGGACTCATACTCTTAAACGACCAAGGAACCCCTACCAACTACAGAGATGATAAAGTCACTTACCGCGCCAATTGGACGGATCAGTATAATTATTACCTTGCTCCAAACGAGATTTATACTGTAGCACAAGATCATAATCATGCGCTATGGATAGGTAC
>JAEIGA010009572.1_pt1 | contig 14670 bp, 16 predicted proteins | sample 9270691 | NCBI WGS metagenome assembly JAEIGA01 (sample SAMN17057246, study PRJNA624740) | gut metagenome | biome: biome; isolation source: fecal sample | host: Bos grunniens | place: China: Xizang | collected 2019 | reverse complement strand
TCTTTCTTTAAGTTGTCTTGCAACTAAATCAACATATTTTCGAACTTTACCATCAAATTCCATTGGATCTTTGGATTCAAGTGCTAATTTAACCAAATTGATAGTAGTAAATGATAAATTTCCACGACCAATAGATGTTTTCGGACCATTTATATTTTCATAAACTCTTGTCCTACAGCCCATTGTAGCAACTTCGTGTTCAAAACGACGATTGTCATCAGATTTTCATTCTGGATCAATATTAAAACTAGAATCCAAATTAAGATAGTTTGGAAAGAATCTACGTGCAGAAACTTTTCAAGATTGTTTATATAAATCATAATTTGGATCTCCTGGATTTAGATTTACTCCAGCTTTAACCTTCATAATCTGAATAGGAAAAACAGCAGTACAGCCATTACCTACACCTTGATAGGTTGATTTAAGAAGCTCTCTAATAATACATCTACCTTCTGCAGAAGTATCTGTACCATAATTAATTGAACTAAAGGTAACTTGATTACCACCACGTGAATGGATTGTGTTGGCGTTATGAATGAACGATTCCATTGCTTGGTGAACACGTTTTACAGTATTGTTTATAGCCATTTGTACAACTCGTTCTTTAGAAACACCATTTACGTAATTATAAGGTAATGATTCTTCCATATAATCTGTAATGTTTCAATTTTCAAGTTCTGCCCAATATTGTTCATCAGGATTATCAGACAAAAGTGTTTTGATTTTATTAATTTCTTCTATGTAAGTTGCTCTTACATATGGCGCCATGTAGAAGTCGAATGCCGGAATCGCCTGACCTCCGTGCATCTCATTCTGAACAGATTCTAATGCAATTACAGCCAACATCGCAGCAGTTTCAATTCTTTTAGGTGCTCTTGCTTCACCGTGTCCAATTCTAAAGCCAGATTCAAATATTCTGTCAAGTGGATGTTGTAAACAAGTGAAACTTTTAGTAAGATAATAGTCTTTATCGTGAATATGAATGTAATTATTTTCTACTGCTTCTTTTACTTCTGGTGATAATATATATTTATCAACAAAAGGTTTAGTAGTTTCTGCTGAAAATTTCATCATCATACCAGCAGGAGTATCTGCGTTCATATTAGCATTATCGCGAGTAACATCATTCTTCTCTACATTGATGATACTTTCAAATAACTTTCGTGTTTCAGTTTCACGCATTGTAGCATGTTTATCACGATAAAGAATATATGCTTTAGCAACATCAAAATATTTTTCATACATTAAATGTTTTTCTACAATATCTTGAATTTTTTCTACCGATAATTCTGGAATGTCAGCCGACATTAAATCAAGCCAATGTTTTAATCCATCATAAAAATGTTGCGATACACCAATTCGATTTGTCGCTTTACATGCTTTTTCTACAGCAATAACAATTTTATTAAAATCAAATTCTTGTATTTGACCGTTCCTTTTAATTACTTTCATTTTCGATTACGTTTTTAAACAATAAATAGACAAGATGATTCTTTTCAAAGAAATTGATATCTTTCTTGTCATCTTTAAGAATGTCTGTAAACGCACTAAAATAATTTCAAACATTTGATTCTTCTGTATCTCCTACATAGAAATTAGAAGAACTATCCATATAAACACTTTCATATGCTTTAGTTACCAACGAAGGTGAAAGTTTAGTCTTTCCTCCAACATTATTATATTCATAAAGCATAGATTTTTCAATAAGTTCGCCAAGTAAAGAATGTCGTTTATTTGAATCTAAAAATGTTGATTTCATTTTCTTTACAATGGGAATTACATCATTAGTATATTTCATTAGGTTATCTAATGAATATTTAGGAGCTGTTTCTCCTTCAATTTTATTTATAGTGAGTCACTCTGTATTAAAGACACATGGTCCATAACTTCTAAATATTTTATACACAGGAGTTCTAGTATCCAATGCATAAACAAAGTGATAAATTTCATTTAAGTCCTCTTCTTGTTTAGGCATTATTGCTTGGATTCAGACTTTATTATATGTTGTATCGCGAGAGTCATTGGTAAATATGACTTGAGATGGTTCTTGAACATTAACAATAAATTTGTCAGTAAATTTTGACATTTGATCAATAAATGATTGTACATATTCTTTTGTTTCAAGAAATTCATTTCCTTTAATAATTGTTGCTTTTCCTTCTAAAAGTTTTTGGAGTGTTATTTCCATTGAGTTTTTAAATTCAAATATTCATGACAAACCTTTTCATATTTGGTTTCTCTCTTCTTATTTATCAAACAATTGTTTTCCAATGTTGTTGCACTTAATTTACTAAGTTTTAAATTAGATTGTGAAATCAATAATGCTTCTAAACATCTTGCTTCCATTTCACTTAAATTAATAATACAATAACAAACTCAATTATCTGATATGCTATTAGAAAGCAAATCGTTTGCATGTGCAAATGGACGATTTTTCATTAAAATGTTCATATCAAATATTTTGACAAATCCAAAATATCTAGATATACCCTTTACTTTAAATCATCCATGATTTGTTTCTATATCTCCATCTTCTTCCACTCAAATATAAACCGCGGACTTTGTAGAAAATTTTGAATTTTTATTTAAACAAAACTTTCTACCATCTACTATTGCAATTCTAGTCGGATATTTGCTTTTAGAGCATTTTTGTCCACCATAATGATTTTGATTTAACATAGACAAAAAGAGTAGGATAGATAACTATCCTACTCATATTTTTTAGTCCTCAGTTACGTTTCCAAAAACTACATATGTACCCATCTTTGCTTTAATTGATGGCGTATAATCAAGAGTGAACGCAACTGCCATTTCTGGATCTACAACACGATATACAATATCACAATACATATCCTGCTTAAGATCTGACATTGCTGCTTTTGCTGCACGAACTGCATCACCCTTCTTCTCATAATCACCAACAAGATTGCCGTCCTTTGTGCGAACCTCAAAGTATCTCTTTGTTGCACGAGAACCTTCTTTAATATTGTTATTAAAAGTCCAAGGTCTCTGACGAGTATCAGCTGAACCATTTTCGGCTGCAACAATTACTCCAACACCAGTTGCATTAGTAAGACGTTTCTTATCGAGAACCTCTACCATAAACTTCTTAAAATCATTTGTTCCAAATGCTGGACAATTTGAATTCTTCCAAGAAGGAGTTACGTTCTTTACAATTGTAAGTCCCATCTCAGCTGCTTTCTGCTTTGCCTCATCCATACTAAAGGCATTAATTTCATACTTTACTACCATAAACATTAATTTTTAATTATTAAACATATTATTTCTTATCATCTTTGTTATATACAAAGATACTAAAAATTTTTGAATTATACAAATTCTACTTCCTTTTTATAACCAAAAATTTCGTAATATGCAACTCTCTTCATAAGTTGCTCGAATTCATCAATTCCACGTTTTAATTGAGTTTTGCTAACTGAAAAACATCTAGATGTATATGGAGGAATTGTTTGAACTACAAGCATATTCACATCCATTTTCCATCCAGTGTTTTTATTAACACCTCGTGTTTTTTCCAGATATTTCCATAGAATAGAACCATACGCACCCATTTGACGATAATAATGATAGTGTTCCATAGAACCTTCAGTTGGATCCATAAACATGCCAATAAACTTGCCACTTGTTTTTAAATCATTTAGAGTGACAACTTTATTTTCTTCGTCAATAGTTCAGTTATCAATCTTGAGTTTAAATGGAAGTTTTACATGCTTGTCTTTATATGTAACTAAAAAATCCATAAATAATGCATCTTCACAATATGATTCAATTGGGTCTCCAAATATATCAGTTGGATGAAGTTTATTCATTATTACTTGATTATTACAACAAGATTTTAAACATCCTGTGACTGTTCCATAGTCAGAATCACTTAAAAAGATTTGCTCCTTTATTCGATTCTTTTTATCATATTCTAATCTTGATGTATAGTATTTTATTCCTTTTTCAATAATTGAAGGGATTTTCTTTTCAATACTATTTACATAATAAGATACTTTATTACACGCTTCATAAATGGCGTCTTTTAATTTTCATCCACTTCTTCGCAAATCATAAACCATTTCAACAACTGCTCCAAGCTTTGCAGTTGGCTTTCCTAGTTTTGGAGCTAATTCAAATTCTGATGGCTGAAGTAGACACTCATGAACACTACTTCCCACCAAAAGTGATGTAGTTGACAATTTAGGTGGGCTTTTAAATAATTGAGGAGTACCTTCCTCTGCAGGATTTATATATTTCAGTCGTGAGTTACTTATATAATGACTATATTTACTGGAAAAATATATTTCATCAGAAATCTCTTCTTTACGAACAGACTTCATGATTGGGATTATTTCAAAATCCGAAAATTTAACTTGAATTTGCATTATTTTATTCCTTTAAGATCTTCTAATGAATTAATACGTCTTGCTCCAACGTCTAAATATGTATTATGTGGAGCAGTTACAAGATAACAAAAAATATTTTCACGAACACAATCGCGATAATTTTGAATTTTATCGTCTACGTGTATGTCAATTTTATGTTCTTTTAGAACATCAATTTTACTTGTATTCCATGGAACATGTACTACTGGTGCACAAGGAAATCCGTTTTTCTGTAGCCATTCCATTGTCCATTCAGCAGGTATTGATCTACTACTAACATATAAATCAACTTCAAATGGAGGTTTACATAAAACAGGAAGATTTACCCAAAAATCCTTATCGTCTTTAACTTTGTCTAAGAATTCTTTCATTTGATAAGACCCATTCCAATATGGATTTAAGGTTGTGTTAAATTTCTCTTGAAAATATCCGAGAAAATTAGCACAAACATCATCAATATCTAAACTTATTCGAGGTTGATTAATATGAAGACATCTATCGTCACCCTGTGGATAAGACTTATAATAATCTGTTAAAATTAGTGCATTTGCTGCAACTTCAGATATTGACAATAAACCTTCTGGAGTAAAATCATTACCTTTTTCAAACTCAGTTAAATGTTTTTTAAGAGAGGAAAGAACTTCCGTCCAAGGAAGTCCATATTTCCACTCATTTTTATTATATTTTGCAAGTTTTTCTGTAAGTACTTTGCTAACTTCTTCTATTCCTCTTGGAGGAATTAGATCATATCTTATATTATTCATTTACTTCAAATCTATTATTTTCTTCTGACCAAGTACAATTGTCCATGTGATAGAATGATCCATCTGGGAATTTGATGAAACTAATAAATGGTACGTTTTCATCGTAGTTCGTATAGCTGCCTATAACTGTATCCCGAGGAACATCAATTTCTTCTCCATCAACATTAACTATTAAACAATTCGTGTCAATTGAAATATAGTCTTCCACATAATCATTCCAAACAGCACAATCATCACATAACCATGCTTGTAGATAATCTGACCATATAAAAGTTCCATCATCTCCTTCATATACTGTTTCACAATCTCCACATCTCGCACAACATCTTTCTTCAACTCTTTCCCAATACCCATCTGTATTTGAAAGATGTACGCATCCTGAGTGATAAGTACTATAAAGTTCTCCTAAATCTGAATCAAAATATCTAAATGAATCCATATATGGAAATTTCTGATAAATTTCTAAACAACGTATTGTAAGATCAGGAACATGTTTAGATGAATAATTATCATCAGGAATCATCCAATACTGACTATCGCCGTCATACAATAATGAATTACTTTCTCGAATAATCCATTTATTTTCCATTGCTTTTTGATAAAACTGTTCTTCGAGATAATCCATACACACATATACACGATCCATATATGTTTTTCCATCGATTTCCCAAAGAATTGCTCTGCCAAGAAGTTTATCGTCTTTTACACAAATGAGCATTTTAGCAAGATCTTTATAAACTTGGAAATAACTTTGACATTCACAGTATTTCATACAACTATTTCCAAGTGTTCCGGAAAGAGAATAGTAATTATCACAATTATACCAATAACAAATATCATCACCTTCGACAATTTGGAAATCACCTAAACACATGATTTCTGCCTTTAACTGATTATTAAAGAGTTCGATATCTCTTTCTTTATAATCATGTACTAAAAGTTTTTTAATAATTCTTGCAGGTTTTCCTGTTTGTCTGCCTTCTCTGCTCCATGTATCACAATTACTATATAGCAAATCTTTACCCTTTGGAGTAAATGAAATTTCAAACACGTCTTTTCTAACCGAAAGTGCTCGAACTTCATCGGTAATAAGTGTATTTATCTTTTCATTAAACAATTGTGCAATGATTGCTTTTTCTATTTCTGTTAATCCATATGTTGTAGCAAAAAAATTGTTATGTGTTTCAATAAGTTTATCTGCTTCTAACAAATCGGACGCTATTTTCGAATTATAATTAGATTTAATTGTTTCAAGACAAAGTCTTAAACTTTCTGCTAAAAGTGGAATTTTTTTATACATAATATTAATTTTAATCAATGTGATCTGGAAGGGAGAGAGGGAAATTTCCCTCTCTCTTCTACATCAATAAATTGTTCAGTCTTATTGATATTTATATTAGTCGGCAATATTGCCTTCTGACATTCCGCTTTCTGGCATCATTGTATCTTCATCTGAAATAAATTCAGTAGGAGTCTGAAGTGATGCAAGGAACATATTTGCGAGATATACAGTAAGTCCACCGTTTGTAATATCTGACTCATTTTCAAACGGAGGTGTTACCTGAACTCTATAATCAAGATTTCCTGTCTCTGTATTAAGTTCAAACTCTGCAATAATTTCTCTATCCTCTCCCTTAAATGTTACTGTTGTTTTTTCCATATGTTTCTAATAGTTTATAAAAAAATGATTTCTCTAAAATTACTAATTCTCCTTCAGATCTAAATGTACTCTCGGTTGGTTTAATTACCGACCAAAAAAGAACGAACGGCTTATCTTTAAGAGGACATGCTTTTTTAATTTCAAGATAATTAGGGTATTTTATTGTAGCCTTAATTTGACAATTAATTGGTAATTTATTTTCAGTGTCAATTAAATCTACTTTTGCATTATCCATCGCTTTTGATTCGGATCTACTGGTTACAATTCCAGGATATCCTAATTCACGTAACTCTTTGGCGATTTTACATTCATATGCATTTCCTCTAGCTCGATTGCGTTTGAGATTTCGTTTCTTTTTTTCCTTTACTTCTGAATTTTTTGGCACTTTTTCTTTCTTTGCCACCGTTTAAATAATATTCTTTAGCTTCGTTAATCAATTCAATTGTTTTTCGTTTACCATGTGATTTATAGAAATCACTTATGTCTTTGGCTTTATATTTTCTTGGAATACAAGTACATATAACTTCCGGGTGCTGTTTTTTAATTGATCGTAAATTAGTAATTCCTGCACTATCGTTATCATACAATACAACACAATGATCAAAATTAGGTCGAAGTGTGTCATATTGTTTTTCTGTTAAAAATAAATTTTCAGAACATGGCGCAATTGCTGGAATTCCTAATTCATATAACAACATTACATCTTTCATTGATTTTGTAACACATAACAAATCGCCACCTTCTTTTGGAAGCACGTGTGCACCTTGAAGTTTATTCTTTTTTCAATTCGACACAAATCGAATTTTGCCACGACGATCTGCAAAATAAATACGTCACAGTTCAATTCCGTCTTTTATACCACCGTAATATCCGAATACAAGTTGTTTTTCTTGTTCTAAATGAAATAAATTTCCATTTAATCATATATTCTTACAAGAAAAGACCTTGAATTTCTTCAAAGTCTTTTCTGTAATTCCAAACTTTGCTCATCAATTTAATTCATATTCTTGAAATGGACGTATTTCAACTTGTATAATTGCTTGCTTTGTTTCTGGTAAAGTTTCTTCAGCGTGAATGATTTTACTTTTAACTAATTTTGGATTTTTAATAATTCCAAAATCATTTGCAGCAATTCTTAAAGCAGTCGCGTAATCACAATTGAATTTATATCTCAGAACACTTATTCAGTCTCCACAAAAATCAGATCCAAAATCTTTAACAATAAGTCTGCCTTTACTGTTTCTATAATATCCACAAGTAGGAGATTTATCAGAACGCAAAGTAGACTTAAAGAGACCTCTTTTAATAGGAACTCCAAAATATGTGGACATAAGTGTTTCTTGCCCAACCCTATCTTCAATTAATTCTTTAGATAGTTTTGGCGGAATTTCTATTTTAAGTGTGTCTGACACAGGCAATTAATTAAGCAAATGGAAGATCGTCAAGGTCATCATCCATCTGTGATTTCATACCATCGAGAAGATCATTTGCAGCATTACTTGTTGCCATATTTGTTGGAGTTGCGCTATTTACAGCATCAATCTTCTTTTTCTCATAATCAGTGAGAACAAGATTTTCTTTAGCAATAAAGCGAGTTCCAATACCAAGAGTTCCGGTCTTAGTAATTCTTGCTGGAAATCCCGGAAGTGAAGCAAATCCATTCTTACCTGGAAGAAGTTTGATCTGTACGGCATTTCCTGAATAAGGTGATGTAAGTTTCTTAACTGTATTTACAACCTGAGAGAATGTTCCAGAAATTGTAATGGTTCCATTATCAATACCCTCTCCGATCTTTGGATCAAGAGCATCTACAATCTGGCGAACAGTAATAAGAAAATGCTCCAACTGCGAAGGGTTCTCACCAAATTGACTAGTAGTTCTATCACTAGATGTTGGTTCAAATACATTCCACTTGTATTCACCAAAACCATCTACATTAAATGTAACAGTCATTACATCATAAACATTTCCATCTTTACCATTAATAGAATCTTTAGAGATTCCCATAAACTTTGCATTGTGAATACCTGCTTTAAGTACTGATCCTGCCTCTTTGGCACCTGTTGTTGCATTAAGATTAAAATTCATACGTATAAATTATTTTATTAGTTAAAAAAAGGTAAATCATCAAATAGATCGTCATCTATTGAATTTAGATTATCTAGTTCTTTCTTTTCTTGTTCGAAATTATCTGAATCGGGTTTAATCGGAACTAATTTGAACATACCTGGTTTGAACGATTCGAGTTCAAATAAATTACCATATTCAAGCAAAACGGTTCTTTGATTTCCTCTAAAAGATACTGTGTTGGATTTAGTAAGTGCATTTCCTCCAGTTGCATCTGTAAAAATCGCAGATTTTCCTATTACTGGAAATGTTTCTTGATTATTTACTGTCCAATAATTTACTTGAATTCTATCTCCAGAATTTGCTTCTAAGAGCTTAATCGCCTTCTTTCCAAACTTGAGTTTATTATCTAAAACCTCAATATAATTTTCATTTGTAGGAAGAGATGTATCAACTGAAACTACTTTTAAGTTTGTTACCTTTTTAGTAGCTTCATTAAAGTCGAAACTAATTGTAAACATTATTTCTGCAAACTTGGAAAAATTCTCTCCCAGTGATAAATAATTTCACCGTTCTCTTGCATTTCACCTAAAATTATATCTTTGTTGCGCAAGTGACTAGGACGTGCACCACACTCTACAAATTTATCATTTGTATTAAAAGATAATACTGTATTTGAATCATCATCTCTATAAAGAAATCCAATTGCATCAGATTTAGATGAAAGAATTCTTCCTGTTTTTCCTGCTAAATCAATTGATTTAACATTTATATCGGAATCTCCTACAGCAGAATCTTTTGTGTGACATACAAGAATTACATTCGGTGCACATTTTGAAACCAGATCAATCACCGCTTCCATTGCTTCACGAACTTTGCTATATCCAGCTCCCATTGGCGCGTCAAGAATGTTTTTGCCAGTAAACTTACTTCCAGCAGGGGTATTAATATACATTTGAAGAGCCATTGGTTTAACCATTTCTTCAAGTGCAGTAATTGTATCAAGTACAATAAATTTATATGGAAAATTTGCCTCTTTAATTGCTTTGCAAATTTCTTTAATATCACTTACTGATGTTGCTTTTACTTTAACAGCATCAATATAATCATATCCTCCATCTTCAAGATCAATACACAACGCACCTGGTAATTCAGCTAATGCACTCGATTTTCCTAATTTAGGTTTAGAAAAAATTAAAAGATTACGAGGATCTATTTTTTCTGCAGAAACTTTACTAGTTGGTAAATTAATTGCCATTAAAAATTAAATGTTATTGGTGTTTTATTTGATTCCTCTTTACGAGAATCAAAATCTTCTGAAATTAAATCTTCTTGTTTTTGTATTTTACATGGTATGTTTTTAGATTGATCAAAATAAATACTTTGATCTGGAATATCTTTACCTGGAGGAAGATCTTTTCATCAACCGGTTGCTCCATAAAAAGCACATCCTAAAACCTGATTAGCAAGACCATATCTGTTCTTTGAAATAATCAAACTTCTAAAGTTGCTTTTAAATCCATTGTCTCCAAGAATATTATAATCACGATATGTAGAGAGTTTTTCTCTAAACGGATAAAAAATTTGGACTACCACATCAGCATCCTGTGACATTGAACTACTATCTTTTAAATCTGAAAGCCCAGGTTCCATTAGATCCATTTTTCGCCTATCGATTGATGATGCATCTCGATTTTGTTGCATTAGAACAAATCATGATATCATAAACCTTCTTTTTAAAGAGACCATATAAGAAGAGACTAAATCCATTTCTTCTTTAAGTTTTCTTCCTTCTGTTGCGTGTACCAAAGACATGTGATCAATAACTCCAATCATTTTTTGTTTTGTATTATTTGGAATGTATTGTTTTCGACCTTCAATTTCTTCAATTGTTCCAAATCGTTCAACAAAAGGCATTGTTTCTTTATATAAAGTACTAGCCGAAAGACCTTTATCAATAATTGTAATATGTCCGTCTAAAGAATCTAATCACTTTCTAGCAGACTTCAAACATTCATACGAATAATCATCAATGGTTTTTTCAAAAGACATAATGTCATTTAGTGTTAAGTAAATTCCAAATTCTTCGGCACAATATAATCCCATTAATTTTGCAAGAATTACATCTTGGCCCAATTCTAGTGAAAAATATAGATAATAAATTGGTTCTTCTTTAGTCATATTTTTTAATGTATGATACATCATATATAATACTAAAGATGATTTTCCTGATGAACTACTTCCTCCAATTAGATAATATCTTGATGGCTGGATTCCGCCTATGATTTTATCTAATTTGGGCAATCCGGTTGAAGTTCCAATATTTTCACCTTTTCTACCACGTTCAATTAATTGCCAAAGACTTGCTACATTATTCATTAGATGCTTTCATATACATTAAACGTACTTTCTTCAATTCCTTCCATTCCATGTTCTTTAAGATATTTTAGATTATCTCATTGTTTAGAATTAACGAAATCCAAAATGCCACCAGTAATTTTGTGATTCTGTTTGGCTCATTCCAATATAGATAACACTTCATTGTGTTTATCAATAGAATGTCCAATTTGAACAGAATAATGAAAGAAAAATTGATCTAATGATTGAAACTGTTTAGATATTCCACGTAACGGAAGTAATCTTCCATTAGATGATAAATATGGAGGATATGCTGAAAACAACTCTTGTCCAAGTTGTCCTGAATTTTTAATCCAACTTTTGATAAAATTCTTATTGAATTCAATATCGTTTGGATTATAAGTTGAAGGATTATAATTCTTATGAATTATTCCTTTTTCTTTTAAGGAATTAAATAAATCCCTTAATCTTGCTTGTCCTCCATTTGAAAATCATTTTGTGAAATATTCAGCATGATCTTCTTCGTCTCTAGCTAAAAATGTCAAATAACATAATAATAACTCATCTGCTGTGAGATTATGAGTTGACATTATGTTTAGTATTGTATTTAATTCCAATTATATTTTACATAGATAAAAATTCGATTTAAATGAGTTGGTTAAATATTTATTATCCAATTCAGTACGGATTAAAATCTATACTCTTTGTTTTCTATATTTTCTCTTTGTCGTGTTTCGATTGTTTCGCCATTGAGAATTTTATCAAGTTGTTCTTCGGTAATCATTTGATAAGATGTTGTTGCTGAATTACGAAATCAATTAACTTCTTGAGTACCTTTAACAAGTAATGTAAAAAGTTCAGCAGTTTTTCCATCTTCAAATCTACAAATTCTACCATTACGTTGTGTTTTACGTATTTTTGAAGAATCTGTACTTAAAATAATACCTACTGATAGTCCTTTAACATCCACTCCACAATCTGCCGCTTTACTCGAATGAAGCACACCCGTAGATATTTCATTAAACTTATCAATAGTTTCAGAATTTTGCTTTTTTGATTTTTTAGAATGCAATATGTATTCTCCTCTATTAGCTAATTTTTCAGCATCTTTAATAGTAGCAGAAAAAGTAATACACTTCTTGTTTTTACGTGAATCAAGAATTTTACGTGCAATTTCGATTTTCTTCGGATGAGACATTACAAAATCTTTGCGGGACTTCATTGCTTTCATAAATCCCATAGCATTCGCCATTACAATTTTTTCAGAAATACCCATCTTCTTTGCATATTTACGACGCTCTATTATATTAGTAGCACACGCCATAGAAGTAGAAAAATCTCAATCAAAAAATGAAAAGAAACCATTAAATTTTTGATTTCAATCATTATATTCAGATAAATCAGCATCAATCATGACCGCATACTCTCTTACCGGAGACACTCATCCGTTTTCAATTGCTTCATCCATAGTAATTGTATCACATACAGGAGCATATTGTTTAATAATCACCTCTTTGCCATCCAATCGTTCCATTGTACCTGTTAAACACATAATTAGTTTATATTTAACACAATCAAATATTTTTCGAAATTGATTACTTGGTAAAAGATGACATTCATCGCAAACTAAAAGATCAACTTCTCAATCAGTTTTTACAATTGAGTTTATTATTTCAACCCGACAATTTGAAAATAACCTTCATTTAATAAGTTCTTCCATTCATTGTTCTTTAAGAACTTCTGTTGGGACACTTATTAACACAAACACGTCTGGATTTGATTTAATTAACATTTCTATTGCTGTTAATGCTACACGTGTTTTACTAACCGAAGCCGGTTGCCGCGACAATACTCGAGCGACCTCCGGCTTCTAATCATCGTTTAATACATAATTTCTGTCTTTCTGTTCTAGAAACCATTTATATATTTACAATTCATACAATCAAAATTCTTGCAATAATCACATGGAATCTCATCAAATTCGGGTTCTTTTGGAGATTCCCCTTCAGCTTTCCTGCAAGCGCTATCGTATTTTTCCCAAGCATCTTCATCTGGTTTCCACTCAAAATCGTAATCTGAATATTGACGATAAAGTCCATACGGATCGTCTTGATAATATTGATATGGATTTTCAACTTCTAATTCGTATACTTTGTCTGCAGGAAGAGTTCTAATAATTTCTTCCATTAAATTTAGACAATTCGTCATTTGTTCAATAATACCATATTCTTTAGTAGAATGTTGATTATAATATCCGCATGATAAATTACAACCAGAAATACCTAATTGTTCGCAAAATTCACCAACATCTGTTAATGTTCCAGTATTACCTGTATATCCATATTTTTGTAGAATTGGAGTCAGATCTTTTTTGAATTCTGGAGATACAACGTTTAAACAATTAGTAAATGTGATAAAATCAGAACATCCTTTCCTATCAGCTTGAAGAAAATATCGGACATTGCTTAAGAAATCAACATTTGTTGTTGCTTCTCTTGCACCAATTGCTCCAATTTCTTCTTCTGTGGTAAAAACTACTTTTAAATTTGGAATCTCTTGGAGTAATTGTAATGCAATACAAATTCCAACTTTATCATCTAAACCTAAACTACAAGGAGTTCGATCGCTAATATGATAACCAGAAATTACTCCATTTTGTATGTTAATTCCAAATGAACTTTTATGAGTGATAATCATATCCATATGTGCTAGCACACATGGATAATACTCAGGATTACTTGTATTTTTAGTAATAAATAAATTATTGTAATGATCCAACTCAAAGGTAATATTAGGAATTTTATAACACTGATTAATTATAAAACTAATCATTGGTTGTTCATTCCTAGACGGAGATGGAATCAAACATAATTTCTTCAAAAGTTTAATATCTATTTTCATTTAAAACAAACTTAATTGTTCTTCCTTCGGTTCAATTTTATCAATGATTTTATTACATTCATTGATGTAAAAGCTATAATCTATATTATATTCTTCAAATGGTAATTCGTAATACTTATTAAAAAGTGTTACATATTGACCAATCAAAACTCCAGTTCGACCTTGAGTTTCATTATTGATCTTAAACAATGTTCCACCTTTTTTAGAAGCGTAATATCTAGTGGTTTTAGATAACTTATCTTCGTGAATTCGTCCATTTTTTGTGTAATAATAATATAAATCAAATTTTTTCGGACATCTTGTCATTAAACAAAAATCAAAAATGTCCTTATGATTTTTAATTGTTTCTTCAACAGGAATTCCTTCAACAAAGTATTTTTCTAAAGCAATTGGAACAATTCGCATTGATGGATTCTTATGGAGTTCTTTATCAATTTCAAAATCACTCTTATGTTTAATAGATCCATCTTCATAAACAGCAATATATGTTGAAACATCAACAATAGCCATCATTTTATAATAGCTATATTCC
>JAEIGA010009571.1_pt1 | contig 14671 bp, 13 predicted proteins | sample 9270691 | NCBI WGS metagenome assembly JAEIGA01 (sample SAMN17057246, study PRJNA624740) | gut metagenome | biome: biome; isolation source: fecal sample | host: Bos grunniens | place: China: Xizang | collected 2019 | reverse complement strand
GTTTTCCGATTCATCTCTTGGAATAGATTGGCAGATACCTGTTGAGCAGATGATTTTGAGTGATAAGGATAAACTGAATCCGCTTCTTAAAGATTTTGATTCACCATTTACATTTTAGCCTATGAATATTCTGGTTACAGGTGCTAACGGACAGTTGGGTAGCGAAATGCGTGTGTTGGCTGCCAATTCATCAAACAGATATATCTTCTCCGATATTGCTCCTATAGATGGAAGAGAAACAACTATCCTTGATATTACCGATATAGAAGCTGTTAAACATCTGTGTAAGGATAGCTCTGTTGATGTAATTGTAAATTGTGCTGCATATACAAATGTAGATAAAGCAGAAGACGATTATGCGACTGCATATAAAATAAATGCTGAAGCTGTTTCAAATCTTGCAAAAGCTGCAACTGAATGTGGTGCATTATTAGTACATGTATCTACCGATTATGTATTTAACGGTACATCCTGTATTCCTTATACAGAAGATTTACCGGTAGAACCAATAGGAGCATACGGTAAAACCAAAGCAGAGGGCGAACGTTTTGTCTTTGAAAGTGGGTGCCGATACTTAATATTTAGAACTGCCTGGCTGTATAGTGTATATGGTAATAACTTTGTTAAAACCATGCGTCGTCTTACATCAGAAAGAGATTCGTTAAAGGTGGTTTTTGACCAGGTGGGCTCGCCTACATACGCGGCCGATCTGGCTTTTGCTATATTCAGTATTATTGAAGATGGTAAGTCTGCAGGAAAAGAGGGCGTGTATCATTTCAGTAATGAAGGTGTTTGCAGTTGGTTCGATTTTAGTAAAGCCATAGCAGAATTGTCCGGTAATTTGTCTTGCAATATCCAGCCATGTCATTCAGATGAATTTCCAAGCAAAGTGAAAAGGCCACACTATTCCGTATTAGATAAAACTAAATATAAGGAGGCGTTTGGCATCTCTGTGCCTCATTGGTACGATGCATTGAAACGATGTGTATTACTTTTGAATAACCAATAATATATATATGAAACTTAACACAAGGAACGACTTTAGAATAGTTTTGGCACTTATGTTTCTGTTTTTACCTGCTGCAAATCTTTTTGCACAGTTTGAGCAGGAAGATCCTTTTGCCGATGATTTTGAAATAGATCAGCCTGTAGTGCGTAGAAATGTACGTAGAGGACAATGGGTGCCTTCAACATACCAGGATCAGGCTGCATTGATAGAAAAAAGAGTCAAAGCCTCTATCAAACGTAAACTGGATTATCGTTTTGAAACAATGGGCGCCTTTTCATCAGGGGAATATGCTCCGTTCTGGCTTGTATCTAATCGCCAGGGATTATCCTCATTGGAAAAATCGAATGCATATTTAAGAGTCTCTGCATTGGGTGGAATGTTACTCCCAAATAAGTTTGGCGTAGATTACGGAATGGATATGTCTATCAATAGCGGTTTCCAATCCAGTTACTATATTCAGCAGGTTTATGTAGATTTGAAGTATAGTTGGCTCACTCTCTCAATGGGTTCTAAAGAGCGATGGGGGGAAATGAAGAATCCGTTGTTGAGTAGCGGAGGGCTTACTTGGTCTGGTAATGCTTTACCTATGCCGCAAATGCGAATAGAGGTACCTGAGTTTACCCGTTTAAACATATTAGGTGGCTGGTTCTCTCTAAAAGGACACGTGGGCTATGGCAGATATACCGATAGTAGTTTTAGAGAAGATATGGCTCTGAAAGTATCTAAGGATAATCCATCGTATGCTAAAAAGATTTTGCATCATAGTAAGTCTGCTTTCTTAAAAGTGGGTAATGTGGATAGATTTCCTTTGGAGTTTATATGGGGACTGGAAATGTATGCTCAGTTTGGTGGTGAAGTGTATAATACAGCAGCTGCGGGGGTGTTTAATGAATACAAAAAATATCCTTCAGATCTAAATGCATATATGGGTGCATTGCTCCCGTTTAATGCTACAGGCAAACAGGATCACGATAATGGTAATTCTTTGGGAAGCTGGCACCTGTCTTTCGATCTGACTTTCGACGAGTGGAAATACAGAGCATACTACGAACATTTTTATGAAGACCACTCATCTATGTTGGGTATTGAATATAAAAACAATGCTCAGGGGGAAAAACAGTTTGTGTTTTACGGATATAAACGAAATTGGTTTGATGGTCAGTTTGGTATAGAAATTAATGCTCCCGATGGTTTGCCGTTCAAAAATATTGTATTTGAATTTATGAAAACCAAAGACCAATGTGGTGCCTTATGCGTGGAAAACGATGATATGGTGGAACGTGTGGATGGAGCAGAAAATTACTATAATCATACAGTCTATAAATCATACACTCACTGGGGATATGCTATAGGAACTCCTGTTCTGATATCACCAATTTATAATAAAGATAACTCTATGCTATATAGGAGCAACAGAGCTATGATGTTTCATCTGGGTGTAGATGGCAGAATTACCAATAAAATAGATTATAGGGTTTTGGCAACAAATACCAGCCATTGGGGTACATATATTAAACCGTTTGAAGAGGTCTCAAATATAACTTCCTTGATGTTGGAATGTTCATATTGGACAGGCGATGCTTATAGCTGGAAGTTCTCTTTGACTGGTGCAATGGATATTGAGAAAGGTGGAAATTTATTAGGTGGAACTAATAATAGTGGCATTATGCTTACTGTTTCTAAAGTATGGGATATACTATGAAAAAAAAGAACTATGTGGGATTTATGGCATTTGCCTTTATGTTGATAATGTTGTTATCGGCTTGTAATCCGGTTTTCCCCGATTACGAACTTGATAATTTTTGGAAATTAGATAAGATAGAGTACGCCGGTGGCGATGAATATCATCCAAAGGCGGTCTATTTTGGCTTTGCCCGTCACATTGTGCAGGTTAGAAATCTGTATGACCAGGAGTTTCCAACATCAGACTACGGGTTCTCCAAATATGGAAAAATAAGATTTACAAACGATTCTCTTCATATAGATTTTTCTATATATAACAACAACACTCCCCAATCGGAAATGTTGTTAAGACAGCTCAATCAGTGTGGTATTGAATCGTTTATAAACTCTTATGCTGTGGATAAACTCGATTCAAAAGAGATGATTATCCATAACGATAACGTAGTACTTGAATTCAAAATGTGGTAATCACACCATCTACAATTTTTATACTTCTGTCTGTAATTTTCGACAGAGATTCGTCATGTGTGATAATTACAAATGTCTGATTTAAACTTTCGCGCAGATTGAAGAATAGTTTGTAAAGCTCGTCTCTGTTTTTGCTGTCCAAACTACCTGATGGCTCGTCGGCTAAAATCACATCAGGCCTGTTTATCAATGCTCTTGCCACTGCAATTCTTTGCTTTTCACCGCCAGACATTTCGCTTGGCTTGTGTGTGGCTCTGTCTGCTATATCAAGCATCTCCATTAGTTCTATTGCTCTTGCTCTGGCATCGATGTCGTTTGCACCAGCAATCAGAGCAGGGATCATTATATTTTCTTCTGCTGTAAATTCCGGAAGTAACTGGTGAAACTGAAATACAAAGCCGATATGCTTGTTTCTGAATTCAGACAAATCTTTCTCTTTGTACGATGTTATATCTATACCATTGTACTTTACACTGCCGGAATCCGGTTTATCAAGAGTTCCCATAATTTGGAGTAGGGTAGTTTTGCCGGCGCCACTTGGTCCCACAATGCTAACTATCTCACCTTTGTCTATTTGCAGATTTATGTCTTTTAGAACTTGAAGATTACCAAAGCTCTTGTTTATGTCTCTTAATTCAATCATAGCGGTTAAATTCTGTTAGTTTATTTATTACATACTGCGCTATATGACAACCGAAAACTGCGGGGATATAGCTGATAGTTCCTACAGTGGCTCTTTTGCCTGGAACGTCGCTTGGAGCGGTCGATTCTGTGGCGGGTGGCTCTTCGCTGAAAACAACCATTAGCTGTTTGGTAATGTCGCTGCCGGTGAACCGTTTTCTTATGGCTTTGCTTAATCCATCATGATGTGTCTCGGAAAGCTTGGCTATACGTACTTTAGATGCATCTATACGGCAGCCGGCTCCCATACTGCTGATAATTCCTATGTTGCGTTTAAATGACTCCTCTATTATCTTGCTTTTGGCGGGAATAGAATCTATAGCATCTACCACAAAGTCAAAATTACCATTGTCAAATATTTCGGCAACATCGTCAGCATTTAGAAATTTCTCAATTGCAGTAATGGTGGCATTTGGGTTTATGTCTGCCATTCTTTTACGCATTACCTCTACTTTGCTTTCACCTATATTAGAATGTAATGCTATAATCTGTCTGTTTATGTTGGAAATATCTATGTTGTCACCATCTATAATGGTAAAACGTCCGATGCCGGAACGACATAAAAATTCTGCGGCAAAACCTCCAACTCCACCAACTCCAACTACTAGAACATGACTCTGCTTGAGTAATTCCAATGAATTCTCTCCAATAAGTAAGGCGGTTCTGTTAAGAAAGTTGTTCATAAACACAGATTTTTATTTATTTTAATTGCAAAATTATACAGAATCACCCTTATTTGAAAGAAATATGTCAAAAAATATGCAGAATTATGTAGCATTTTGTATAAAAAGCGTAATTTTGCACCCGATTTAATTTTAAATACATTTTTAATCTTATGCGAGTAGCAATTGTTGGAGCCAGTGGCGCAGTAGGACAAGAATTTTTGCGCGTACTGGATGAGCGTAATTTTCCGCTCGATGAATTAGTATTATTCGGGTCTTCCCGTAGTGCCGGAACTGTTTATACATTTAAGGGTAAACAGCTTCAGGTGAAATTACTACAGCATAACGATGATTTCAAGGGCATTGATATCGCATTCGTTTCTGCTGGTGGTAGTATCTCTGAAGAGTTTGCTGAAACCATCACTAAACACGGTGCAATAATGATTGATAATTCAAGTGCATTCCGTATGGCAGACGATGTTCCATTGGTTGTTCCTGAAGTTAATCCGGAAGATGCATTAGTGCGTCCACGTGGTATTATTGCAAATCCTAACTGTTCAACTATTATGATGGTTGTAGCACTTAAGGTTTTGAACGATATTTCACCTATCAAAAAAGTTCAGGTTTCTACTTATCAGGCTGCAAGTGGTGCCGGTGCTGTTGCAATGGCAGAACTTGAAGAGCAGTATCGTCAGATGTTGAACGGCGAACCTGTAAAAGTAGAAAAGTTTGCTTACCAGTTAGCTTATAACCTTATTCCTCATATTGATGTATTCAAAGAGAGTGGATATACTAAAGAGGAAGAGAAGATGTTCTATGAAACCAGAAAGATGTTCCATAATGATATAGCCTGCAGTGCAACTTGCGTACGTGTGCCAGCTTTGCGTTGCCATTCAGAAGCTATATGGGCAGAAACAGAAAGACCTGTGTCAGTAGAAGAATTTAAGGCCGCAATAGAAAAAGCAGAAGGTTTGGTATTGATGGATAATCCTGCAGAAAAAGAGTATCCTATGCCTCTCTTCTTGTCTGGTAAGGATCCTGTATATATTGGTAGAATCCGTAAGGATATTGCAGATCCTAATACAATGGTGTTCTGGTTGGTGGGTGACCAGATAAAGAAGGGCGCTGCACTGAACGCTGTTCAGATAGCAGAGTACCTTATCAAACAAGGAGTCGTTAAGTAAAAATTCTGATTTTAATTATTCAATAAAAGTTAGGCTGCTTGAAATATTCAGGCAGCCTAATTTTATCGTAGCAATTCTTAATTAGAACGATTTTGCAATGGTTAATACACCTGCGGACAATGGTTCTACTTGTAGTGTTACTATATTATTGCTACTCTCAGGAGAAAACTTTTTCAGTGCAACTGCATTCTTGTTTTCCATGCTGTTGGCTACGGTAAGTGAGCCTGGAGCATAGTATTCGTAGTTGCTTTTAGCTATACCCTTCCAGTCACCTTTTATATTAAGGGTATATAGTTTTTCTGTTGGGTTCACTACCTTCACAATAACATTTCGTCCATCTTCTGAAAGTGTAGTCATTACACTTAAATCTTTTGTGTCTCCTTCAAAATCCAGGCGATACTTTGAGAAGTGATTATACCATAGTTCTGTTACTTGGTAGTTTGGAGCTACAAACAAATCTTTGTAGTCAAAATTTATAAATGCATTGTTCCAGTCAGGGGCATCTGTTCTGCGTATAAACAGTGCAGCTGCGCCCATAGCTACTACATCTCTTGCTTCACATTCGTTTAAAAAACCACCTGCAAACAGTCCGGTCTTCCAGTCTATGCTATTCAAGTTCCATTCTGAAATGAATAACTTGATGTTTGGATTTGGCGATTTTGCAATCATCTCAGCATATTGGTCATACTGAGCACCTAATCTCTTTGGGCCACTTGCATAACCTCCCTGCTGTTCATAGTGGTGCAGACTCAAGTAGTCAAAATAGTTGCCGGAACGCATAATTAAGCCTTCATCTTCTCCACGGAAGCCTCCGCATGCAATAATTTTTATAGAAGGATCTACTTTGCGCATAGCAGTAGAAAATTCGCGTACGCAAGCTTCGTACTTTTCAATACCCATCTCCCACATTTCATTGTCAATCTCCCAATACTTTACGTTGTATGGCTCCGGATGACCATTTGCGGCACGTATGCTGCCCCATTTGCCAGTGGCAGGCTCGTTGCAATAGGCAACCCAATCTACTGCATCCTGAAGAATTTGTGCTCTTTCTGATTCAGGTCTGTCAAAACCCACTGAAACTACAATGACAGGCTCTGTATTTACTTCTCGGCAGAATCTTATAAATTCATCTGTACCAAAGCAGTTCTGGTCATAGTCCATCCACATCCAATGTGGCCATCTGTAACGCTCTTCTTGTGGACCTATTCCCCACTTCCATTTATATTGTGCCACATATCCGCCGCCGGGCCAGCGCAGACATGTAGGGTGTAGGTCTTTAACAGCCTGTAGTATGTCAGGACGGAAGCCGCCTAATGACTGTCCGGTTGCTGTAGATAGTGTTACCTGGTCTATCTGAACAGTGCCATTTTCAACGAAAATTGCAAAATCTGCATCGCCTTTAAGCTCTCCAACAGGTAAGTTGATGTCAAATTTTTTCCAATCTGTTCCGGGTGTGCCTAACTGTTGTTCCAAAATAATATTGTTGTCTCTTTTTAGTCCAACAGATAGCTTTCCATTACCTTTTGCGTAAATAGAACCAACAAACGTTTCACCGGGAATAAGGTTTTGTGGGCCCTGGGAAACACCGGCTTTCGATGTGGCTTTAATCTTTTGGGAATAGTCCATGTTGATGGCATCGCCTTTCACCATTTCAAACTCTGCATTTCCAAATGATTCCCATTGTGGTGCTACAGCAGGTATCTTTACATCTTCTGGTGTACCTTCAAAATAGGTTGTTTTGCCATTTGAAGATGTAACTTTTATATTCTTATAAAGGGTTTCGGTGTAATTAACCCAAAATACGATATCATTTTTACCTGCCGCTTCAAGTTTGTTGTAGTTAAGAACTCTTTTGCCGTCCCAATATACTGATATGCTGTTTTTCTTGCAGCTAATACGTAGTTTATGCCATTCCTGTTTGTCGTTAATCTGGCTTGCGGTTGCGCTTTTAGATATTAACGATTCAAGGGTTTTGGTTTTGCGGGTTCTTCCTCCATATCCTTGTGTCTCCTTCTCTACCATTGTGGAGATAGAGAAATATGGTTCGGCTATGCCTGCCAATGCTCTCAAACGTTCTTGAGCAATATTAGCTGCTTCAATTTGTGCTTCGGTTTGTGCAGTATTTAAAGTTCGGGCTTCGTAGAAGGGGTCGTGTATGCGTATAAAATAAGGTTCGCCGTCTATTCTATCCTTGACGGCAAATCTTATATCCATAAGTCCTCCGCTCCATGCGCGACTTGCCAGTTTATATGCTCGCCAATTGACATCCATTGAAATCTCATATTCGTCACTCTCAACAGATGTAATTTTAAGTGGTTGCTCGTACCTTGTTGGTGAATGTAGAATGTTTTCGTCATCCATAAACCAACCGTCAAAATATCCGTCTCTCGGCGGAATGCCGGGGTAATGTTCGGGTTCAAATGAGCGTTCGTAAATCAATTCCTGCCACACTCCGTTGTTAGCAGAAAAATAGATGTGCTCAAATAACTGTCCGTAAATAAGCGGGTCAATAAATCCTGACGTCTTGTTTGCGCTTATGTTGATATCTACTTTTTCCTGTGCGGAAATTGTTATAGCAGAAGTCGCTATTATTAGTGAAACAATAAATCTCCTCATAAATCAGTCCTTTTTTGGTTAGTGTAGTTTCGTAGGTTAAATGTTGTCGATAAAAAACAATACAGGAAAGACTGTTTGCTCTCCTGTATTGTATTGTGTAAGGAATTATTACTTATTCTTGTTCTTCCAGAATGAACTCATCTCTTCTAATGTCTTGCCCTTTGTTTCAGGAACCATCTTTAGAACGAAGATTGCAGACAAGATAGAGAATGCACCGTAAATCAGGTATGTGCCGCCTACGCTCCAATCACAAAGTGATGGGAATGTAGATGATATGATGTAATTTGAAATCCATTGTGCTGCTACTGCTATAGCTACTGCATTTCCACGAATGGTATTTGGGAATATTTCTGAAATCAGTACCCAGCAAATAGGACCCCATGACATCATAAATGATGCAGTGTAGATAATGATAAAGATCAAAGCAGCAATGCCGATAACGTCGCAGAATGAAAGAATACTCAGTGCAATCATACCTACAGTCATGCCTATAGAACCTATAATTAAGAGTGGCTTTCTGCCAAACTTATCAACAGTTAAAATAGCAACCACTGTAAAGATGATATTTACAATACCCATTACTACTGTCTGTATCATAGCTGCATCACCAGACGAACCCATCTGTTCAAATATTCTCGGTGCGTAGTACAGAACCACGTTTATACCTACAGCTTGCTGGAAGAATGAAAGTAAAACACCTACTATAATCACTAACAGACCGTATGACAGTAATTTCTCTTTTTTCTCAACGACTGTATCTTTAATTTCTTGTAAGATAGCTTCTGCTTTAGTTTGTCCATTAATCTTGGCAAGTACGTGCAGTGCTTGTTGGGTATTTCCTTGAGTAACCAAGAATCTTGGTGTCTTTGGTACTAATAGCAACAACAGTCCAAATGCACCTGCAGGGAATGCTTCGCTTAGGAACATTTTTCTCCAGCCCAAATTAACCATAGCAATCTCTATCAGTTCCGGTGTTTCTGCCAAACCGCTTCTAATCATAAAGTTGATAAAGTAAACTACCAACTGACCAAAGATGATTGCGAATTGGTTGCAAGAAACCAATGTTCCTCTGATATTAGCTGGGGCAACTTCTGCAATGTACATAGGGCAAATGGCTGATGCCATACCTACACCAACACCGCCTAACACTCTGTACAAAACAAAAGCCCAAAGCAGACCTTTTGTAGCTTCTCCCGGCTGGAAAAATTCAAAGTTAGGACGGAAAAGGAATTCCGGCATGTAACTTCCTAACGCTGATAAGAAGAAAAATACAGATGCAATAATAAGTGAATTTCTACGTCCGAATTTAGTTGCCATGAATCCGGAAATCAGACCACCGATGATACAACCAATCAATGCCGATGATACAACTGTGCCGTGTAGCGCGTTGGTGTACCAATCGCCTAAACCGCTTCTGAAAAACTCTTGTAATGCTTGTTCTGCACCCGAAATAACGGCTGTGTCATAACCAAATAACAAGCCACCGATTACTGCTACGGCGCAAATTCCATATAGGTATGCTTTGCTGCCGTTTTCTTTGTAACTACTCATAGATATTATTAATTAAAATTAAGTTAGCATCGATGTTTATTTTACAAAGATAGTACAATGAAATTATAGACAAAAAAGTTCGCTTGTTTTTTTTGACGTTCAAAAAATATAAACCTGAAATCGGCTTTGTTTGTATAATCGCATTTGTTCTGGTCTGATTTTACAAGATGTAAGAAATAATTACTAATTGTAGAAATGATTAGGAAATATCTTTAAGACAAAAATTGCCAAATGAAATTTTTCTTATATCTTCGTGAGGAATTCTAAATTAACACTACGAGAAAATAATTGACAAGTATGAATCAGGATGAAAAAAAAGAGAAAGGAAGTCTTTCAATAGGTTTGAGCGAAGAGGTCGCTAAGGGTGTATATTCAAATATGGCACTGATTACTCATTCTCCTACAGAGATGGTTATAGATTTTGTGGCCTTGTTGCCGGGTATGCCAAAACCGCCTGTTTGTTCCAGAGTGATAATGGCTCCGCAGCATGCAAAACGGTTGATGTTTGCTCTTCAGGATAATATTGCCAAATATGAAAGTATGTTTGGAAAAATTGAAATAAACGAAGGACGCACATATTCTCCATCAGTATCAGAAGTTCACGGCGATGCATAGTGCGGTTTTTATAGCTTATGGTTTGAAGTTGCGGTTGTCAAATGCGTTTGATAATCGCAATTTTCATTGTAAATGCCTCATTTTTTATAAAAAAAGACAAAAAGGTTTTGTGGAATGAAACAAAACCCGTACCTTTGCGCACCAAAATTTGGATTTACTATTAAATAATATATAAATTAAAAACAAAACAACATGCCAACAATTCAGCAGTTAGTACGCAAGGGTCGTCAGGCTTTGGAGGAGAAGAGTAAGTCTCCTGCACTCGATTCTTGCCCACAGAGAAGAGGCGTATGTGTAAGAGTTTACACAACTACTCCTAAGAAACCTAACTCAGCAATGAGAAAGGTTGCTCGTGTTCGTCTTACAAACCAGAAAGAGGTTAACTCTTACATTCCTGGTGAAGGTCACAACTTGCAGGAACACTCAATCGTTCTTGTACGCGGTGGTCGTGTAAAGGACCTTCCGGGTGTACGTTACCACATCGTTCGCGGAACTCTTGATACCGCAGGTGTTAACGGTCGTTTGCAGAGAAGATCAAAGTATGGTGCAAAACGTCCAAAATCAGCTAAGTAATTTAAAGTGAAACAAAGTTTTGGTCTGTGAATGAGGTTGAGTAAATGTCCTGACGTGGACGTTGAAGAATCAAATAAAAACAACCTGAACGAAACAAAATTTGAAAAATGAGAAAAGCAAAACCAAAGAAACGTGTGATTCTTCCAGATCCAGTATTTGGAGAAGTTTCTGTAACAAAGTTTGTTAACCATCTTATGTATGATGGTAAGAAGAATATCTCTTTTGAGATTTTCTACGAGTGTTTGGACAAAGTGAAGGCTAAACTTCCTAACGAAGAGATGTCTGCACTTGAAATTTGGAAAAAGGCTCTTGATAACGTAACTCCTCAGGTAGAGGTTAAGTCACGTCGTATCGGTGGTGCAACTTTCCAGGTACCTACTGAAATCAGAGCAGATCGTAAAGAATCTATTTCAATGAAGAATTTGATTCTTTTCGCACGCAAGCGCGGTGGAAAATCAATGTCAGACAAATTGTCAGCAGAGATAGTTGATGCGTTCAACAATGCAGGTGGCGCATTTAAACGTAAGGAGGATATGCATCGTATGGCAGAAGCCAACAGAGCATTTGCACACTTTAGATTCTAATAGATGGCAGATAAGAATTTACATCTCACAAGAAATATCGGTATCATGGCCCATATTGATGCCGGTAAGACAACTACTTCAGAACGTATCCTGTTTTATACAGGTCTTACACATAAAATAGGTGAAGTTCATGATGGTTCCGCTACTATGGACTGGATGGTTCAGGAGCAGGAGCGTGGTATCACTATCACATCTGCAGCTGTTACTACCAGCTGGAAGTGGAATAATCAACTATTCAAAATCAATCTGATTGATACTCCGGGCCACGTGGATTTTACAGCAGAAGTTGAACGCTCATTGAGAGTATTGGACGGAGCTGTAGCAGTGTTCTGTGCAGTAGGTGGCGTACAGCCTCAGTCAGAAACAGTATGGCACCAGGCTAATAAATATGGTGTACCTCGTTTGGGTTATGTAAACAAGATGGACCGTTCAGGTGCAGATTTTTACAGTGTTCTAAACCAGATGAAGGAGATCCTCAAGGCTAATGCATGTCCTATTGTTATCCCAATAGGTCAGGAAGAATCATTCATAGGTGTAATAGACCTTATTAAAATGAAGGCTATTTACTGGCGTGATGATTCTCTCGGTGCTGATTATACTGTAGAGGATATTCCTGCTGATATGCAGGCAGAAGCAGAAGAGTGGAGAGAAAATCTACTTGAGAAGGCTTCTGAATTCGATGATGAAATGATGGAGAAGTATTTAGAGGGTTCTGGCGAAATCACAATGGACGAGATCTTGCGTGCAGTTCGCGTAGGTACAATCTCTCAGAAACTTGTTCCTGTTGTTTGTGGTACATCATTCCGCAACAAAGGTGTTCAGCCTTTGCTTGATTACGTATGTGCTTTCTTGCCTTCACCTCTTGATGCAGGTGGCGTAACAGGTTTTGTTCCAAGATCAGAAGAAGAGACACATCGCGATCCATCATCAGAAGAAAAGACATCAGCACTTGCATTCAAGATTGCTGTTGATCCATACGTAGGAAGACTGATTTTCTTCAGAGTTTATTCAGGTAAGATTACTTCAGGTAGCTATATCTTCAATTCTCGTTCAGGAAAGAAAGAACGCGTAAGCCGTCTGTTCCAGATGTATTCAAAGAAACAGATTCAGGTTGACGAAGTTGCTGCAGGCGATATAGGTGCAGTAGTTGCTTTGAAAGATATCCGTACCGGTGATACACTCTGCGATGAAACAGCACCTATTATATTAGAGAGCATGGACTTCCCAGATCCAGTTATCAGTATCGCTGTAGAACCTAAGACAGAAAAGGATATGAGCAAACTGTCTGATGGTTTGGCTCGTTTGGCTGAAGAAGATCCAACATTTACCGTTAAGGTTGATGAAGATTCAGGTCAGACTCTGATTTCAGGTATGGGTGAGTTGCATCTTGATATTATTATTGACCGTCTGAAACGTGAATTCGGTGTAGAATGTAACCAGGGTCGTCCTCAGGTTAGCTACAAGGAATCTATCTCTAAGACAGTTCAATTGCGCGAAGAATATAAGAAACAGACCGGTGGTAAGGGTCATTACGCTTGTATCGTTGTTGAAATCGGTCCTGCTGACGAAGGTTGGCAAGGTGGTTTGCAATTTGTTGATGCAACAAAGGGTGAGGCTCTACCAAAGACATATTTGCCAGCAATCGAGAAGGGCTTTACAAATGCTATGAAGAATGGTGTTTTGATGGGCGCTCCTATGGATTCACTCAAGGTTACTGTTCTTGATGGTAAATATCACCCGGTTGACTCTGATGCTTTGTCATTCGAGGTTTGTGCTACACAGGCATTCAAAAATGCTTGCGTAAAGGCTTCTCCAAGTCTTACAGAACCTATCATGGCTTTGGAAGTTGTTACTCCTGAAGAGAGCATGGGTAATGTAATTGGTGACCTTAACAAACGTCGTGGACAGGTTGAAGGTATGGAAACAAACAATTCAGGCGCTAAAGTTGTTAAAGCTCACGTACCATTGGCAGAAATGTTCGGTTACGTTACAGCTTTGAGAACAATCACTTCAGGTCGTGCTACATCATCAATGACTTATGAACGTCATGCTCAGGTTTCAAATGCTCTTGCAAAGCAGGTAGTAGAGGAACACGGAGGTGCAGTAAACCTGATTGGATAATAAAAAAAGAGAGAACCGCATTCCGAATAGTAAATGACTCTTATTCGGAATGCATTAACAAAAACAATAATAATTAATAACAAAAGACAATGAGTCAAAAAATTAGAATCAAACTGAAGTCATACGACCACAACGTTGTTGACAAGTCAGCAGAGAAGATCGTAAAGACAGTTAAAGCTACAGGTGCTATCGTAAGTGGTCCTATTCCACTTCCAACTCACAAGCGTATCTTTACTGTTAACCGTTCAACTTTCGTAAACAAGAAGTCACGTGAACAGTTCCAGCTCTCTTCATACAAGAGACTGATTGACATCTACAGCTCAACTGCAAAAACTGTTGATGCTTTGATGAAATTAGAACTTCCTAGCGGTGTTGAAGTTGAGATCAAGGTTTGATTAATTTAGAATTGAGTAATTAATTTATTAGTAACTTTAAAAATTTATTTGAAATGCCAGGATTATTAGGAAAAAAGATCGGTATGACATCGGTCTTCGGTGCTGATGGAAAGAATGTTCCATGCACCGTTATCGAAGTTGGTCCTTGCGTAGTTACACAGATTAAAAGTGTAGAAAAAGATGGCTATGCAGCTGTTCAGGTTGGTTTCGAAGATGCCAAAGAAAAGAACACTACAGCCGCTTTGATGGGACACTTCAATAAAGCTGGTGTAACTCCAAAGAGACACTTGGCCGAGTTCAAGGATTTTGAAACTACACCAAATTTGGGTGATGTTTTGACAGTAGAAATGTTTAACGATGCATCTTTCGTAGATGTTATCGCAGTTTCAAAAGGTCACGGTTTCCAGGGTGTTGTTAAAAGACATGGCTTCGGTGGTGTAGGACAGCAAACTCACGGTCAGCACAACCGCGCTCGTAAGCCGGGTTCAATTGGTGCTTGTTCATACCCTGCAAAAGTATTTAAAGGCAT